>Ga0182746_1001486_pt1 | contig 21089 bp, 17 predicted proteins | sample eDN3rd30CBELigOP_FD_128881 | JGI IMG/M metagenome (GOLD analysis project Ga0182746, IMG submission 128881) | Enriched Organic Plus compost microbial communities from Emeryville, California, USA - eDNA 3rd pass 30_C BE-Lig OP (version 2) (version 2) ... | reverse complement strand
GCTGCTCCCCTATCCTCTGGCATTGTGCCGACGCCGTGCCGCTGACCCTAGCTAAAACAGGTGCCAGATCTTGCACGCGGACACATCAATATTTGTCAGGCCTTTTTTGGGGCTAACTGACTGCTCGATTGCACGTTCCGCTAAACCATATCGCCCGTCAAGGGTCGCCCTCGGCCGCGCAATTAAGATTGCTTGCTGATCCTTGGTGCGTACGACGTCTGGGAAAATTGACTGGAGAACAAAACCATCACGGGTCCTCATAATGGACCCGATGATCCCCGGAATCTCCGGACATCATGATCAGAAAATGTCAGGCTGATGAGAAACGAGCTGGGTCAGGCTACCGCAGCCGCAAAGGCGGTCCATATCGGCGCTCGAGCACTTCCCGATTGGATAGAATCGGGAAGCGCTCCGGATTCCCTATTTGATCGCATTTTCTGCGGAAAGCCGGTGTTGGCCTTTCCGGAAAATACTCCAGGGGAGATCCTGTTCGCTCGCGCGGGCGGACTTTTCTGACGTCAGCCCACGGCGATCGCGGAAAGATTCGTATCTTTAAGGCGGCTGTCAGGCCGCCTTTTTGCCTGGGTCGAACGGAATCTCGATGTCCACCGCCAGCGTTGAAACCTGGGGGCCACGTTCCATACGGACACTGACCTTCTCGTCGTCGATCTGCATGTGCTTCGCGATGGCGCGCAGAATTTCGTCGCGCAGCTTCGTGACAAGGTCGGAATCGCCGACAGCCGCACGCTCATGGGCCAGCAGAACCTGCAGCCGCTCGCGCGCCGCGGGCGCCGACTGAGAGCGGGAGAAAAAACGGAGCAGGTTCATGCCGCTTTCCTTCCGAAGAACTTGCCGAAGAAGCCCCGCTTCTCGCCGGGAATGGCGATCGGCAGCATCTCACCCTTGAGCCGGCGTGCAGCGTCAAAGTAGGCGATCGCCGGCGCGCTGCGCTCATCCGCCAGCGTCACGGGCGACCCCACATTGGAGGCGCGCAGCACGTCCATGCTTTCCGGAACGATGCCAAGCAACGGGATCGACAGAATCTCGAGAACATCCTCCACTTTCAGCATGTCGCCCCGCTCGGCCCTGACCGGGTCGTACCGCGTGAGGAGCAGATGCTTTTCCATCCGCTCGCCGTTCTCGGCCTTGAGCGTCTTGGAATCGAGCAGGCCGATGATGCGGTCGGAATCGCGCACCGATGAGACTTCCGGGTTGGTCACGACGATGGCCACGTCCGCGTGGCGCATCGCCAGCGTGGCGCCACGCTCGATGCCGGCGGGGCTGTCACAGATGACCCAGTCGAAAGTCTGTTTCAGCGCGCCAATGACCCATTCGACGCCATCAGCCGTCAGATTGTCCTTGTCGCGCGTCTGCGAGGCCGGCAGCAGGTAGAGCGTCTCGAGCCGCTTGTCGCGGATCAGCGCCTGCGTCAGCTTGGCCTCGCCCTGGATGACGTTGACGAGGTCGTAGACGACGCGCCTTTCAGCGCCCATGACGAGATCGAGATTGCGCAGGCCGACATCGAAATCGACCACCACAACCTTTTCGCCGTTGCTGGCAAGAGCTGCCCCCAACGCCGCCGAGGAGGTCGTCTTGCCGACGCCCCCTTTGCCCGATGTGACCACGATAACCTTGCCCATTGAGCTCTCCTGTTTGTGTGGACGCGCTGTCAACTCAGGCGAGTGATCCAACCTTGAATGTGTCGCCTTCCAGCCAGAACTGGACCGCCTTTCCGCGCAGATCGGGGCCAAGATCCTCGGCCGTCTTGTAGTAGCCGTCGATGGCAACCAGCTCGGCTTCGAGCTTGCTGCAGAAGATGCGCGCCGATGCATGGCCCATCGTTCCGGCCATGACCCTCCCTCTCAGCGTCCCGTAGATATGGATCGATCCGCCGGCGATGATCTCCGCTCCCGAAGCGACCGAGCCGACGACCGTCACATCGCCTTCAGTGAAGATGATCGACTGCCCCGAGCGGACAGGCTGGGTCACGAGCATGGAAGGCTGCGCCTGAGGCACCGGCGGCGCGGGAGGAGCAGTTTTTTCCGGTGACTTCGATTCGACGCTCTCACCCTCGCTCGGCGCTTCGATGTTCGAAGCCGGACGCCCATCCGTCATCGCCGGCGGCAGGTCAGTTCCAAGCAGGGACGGGCGCGCGCCCTCGATGCCCATGATCCGCACATTGCGAGCGCCGAGCTTGTTGATCAGCTCGCGAAGCTGGGTCCGGTCGATGTCCAGCCCATTGATGTCGAGAACCACGGGACGCCGCATGAAGAAGCCGGCAGACCGCGCGGCCAGGTCGTCGAGCCGCACCAGCCAATCCTCGAACGGCTGTTCGGGGGTCAGTGCCAGAGCAAGAAAACTGCGCCCCTTGAGGCGGATGGGCCGTGGTTGGGTTAACACGCTGGTCATCTTGGTAAATATTCGGTTGCCCCGATCTACCAAGCGAATGGTTAACCATCGGTAAATTCCTGGCCGAGAACCCACACCCGACCATCGCCCGGCTCTTCTCCCCCGCAGGACTGCACCATCGACACCGCCTTGTCTCAAGGCGATGAGCAAAGCCGGAAGGTGACGGCAGCAGCATCGCCGGGAGCATCAAGACTGTATCGACGATCAGGGAAGGCTTGCAGAGCAGCCAGGAGCAGCCACCCGTCAGAGGGTCGACCCGTGGCAGCCGAGCCTCTTCCAGGCCGGTCAGAAGTGCCGATATGGCCGGCCTCTTCCGCGCCTGTTGACCCACTGTGGGGAAACTGCCGTCGGGCAGAATGCATGGTGATGAATGAAGACGTCCACGCAACGTCGACGCCGGAACCGTCGAGCTTGACGCGGGCCTTGACGTTGAGATCAAGCGCCCGCTTCACAGGCGCATGAATCTCCATCCAACAATCCAGCTACTATTCAGCACCTGGCATGGTCACTGGCTGCAAAACTTATTTTGCGGTCGGCAGAACTGATCGCACGATAGACGCATCCAGAGCCTCATAGCCAGCAAGGCCGATTGTCTCGTACAATTCCGCGCGTGTCTGCATCGCCTCAAGGACCGCCTTCACACTCCCATCCTTCTTGAGAGCGGCATACAGTTTTTCCTGAGCCCTGTTGGCGACGCGCAGGGAAGACACCGGCCAAATGACCATGCGATAGCCCATGTCCTGAAATTCGCGCGCCGTGAAGTATGGCGTGCGCCCGAACTCGGTCATGTTGGCGAGCAACGGCACGCCCGCCATGCGCCGCGCGAACTCCACGAACTCATCACGGGTCGTGAGCGCTTCCGGGAATATGGCGTCCGCACCGGCCTCCACATAAAGCTGGGCCCGTTGAATTGCACCCTCGATCCCCTCACTCATCGCCGCGTCAGTGCGCGCGATGATCAAGAGGTGCCGGCGCGCCTTGACGGCAGCCGCAACCTTTGCCGCCATCTCCTGCGGATCGACAAGTTTCTTGTCATTCAGATGTCCGCATTTCTTCGGTAACATCTGGTCTTCGATATGGATTGCCCCGGCACCGGCCTCCTCAAAGGTCCGAACGACGTTCATGACATTCAGAGCTTCGCCGTATCCCGTGTCACCATCGACGACAACGGGCAGCATGCTGCTACGGCTGACTTGTCTGAGGAAAAACCGCACATCATCCAGCGTGATGATCCCAAGGTCGGGCAGTCCCATCGACGCGGACATGGCCGCACCAGACAGATACACTGCGGAGAATCCCGCATTGCGCGCCTGGATTGCAGCAAGCCCGTTGTGAACACCCGGGATCTGGAGGATCACGGGACGCTCAAGCAGAGCGCGAAGGCGCGTGCCCGCGGGGATATCGGGTTGATTTTCTCCGGTAAGATAAGTCATTACATGTTCCGTCGATAGAAGGTTGCCAGTCCCGCGAGAGGACCATAGCGCGGCGCACGCCGGCGCTTCATGCCTCAGCTGCTTTCGATCGCGCTCAGCAGCGCAGTCGCGCGCGACCGCGCATTGTCTTCCACAATCACCGCGTCCAGAGCGGCGGCCCTCAGTGTCGGCCAGAAAATATCGTCGTCAGCCCCTATCAGGGTCACGGATTCCAACAGATCCGAAATCCGCTCGCAGAACGGATATCTCAATGCTTCGCGATACGACGCCGCATAGCTTTGCGGTTGCTTGGCGAGTTCCCGGGTCAGCACCAAAAGCCGGTCAGGGTCAATCCTTGCCGTCTGACGAGCGGCAGTATGCCGCTTCTCAAACCACGGCCACCAAAGTTCCTGATCGCGCAAGTGATGCCACAGGCGCACGAGGTGGCTCCCCTCGGGAGAGGGGTCGATGTCAACCGCGTAGTTCGATGCAAGGGCCTCGCGCTGCTCCGGCGAGAAGCAGGGTGGCGCATCCAGAACAACCGCTCCAACACGCTCCGGCGAGACCCTTTTGACCTCGAGCGCGACCGCTCCACCGGTACTGTGCGCATAGAGATGCACCTGCCGGATACCAAGCTTGTCCAGGAACTGAACAACTGCAGCAGCATGATCCTTGATCGATTGGGAACTTCCGCGCGAAGCATCGGATTCGCCGTGACCAGGCAGGTCCAATGCAATCGATGTCCGTCTCTTTCCGGCTTCCAGTACAAGATCGTCATAGAGAGCCGACGTTCCCGGCAACGCATGCAAAATCAACAGCGGCCATTCATTGCCGTCGCGCTTCACCATCCGATAGAAAATCTGCTGGCCGTGAATATCGAGATAGCCTGGCGTTGACTTGCCCTCGATCGAAATGCACGGCACGGGATCCGACAGACGGCCTTCAGCGGGATGGCGCCGAAGGAGCTGCAGTTCCGCTTTTGCGGCCTCATAGGCTTCCCGCGGCATCTCCTCAATCCAGGCGTCCGGCGGATACAATTTCATTGTCCAATGCTGGCTGTCGCCTGGACGATTTCCAAAGCAGACCGGTACCTTCAGGTCAGGGATGATGTCCAGGCCCGCGTGCCGGAACGCCGCGGAGTATCCGATCCGATAGTCGCTGCCTGCCTCGAGAAGCTCAACAACGGCGCGGTGAAGCCCCTTTGGAGAGGGCGCATCGGCCGCCGACCGCGTCTCGTCCTTCTGATTATTCCACGGCCAGAAGACATGCTGTTCGCGACAACGATACCACAGCCACGTCATGTGACTGCCGTCCCAGACAGGCACAATCGGAGGCAGGTAGCGCGACAGATAGGATTCGTCACGCTTCTGCGTGAATACTGGAAATCCATCGGTGAGCGCCATGGCACACCGGTGCGGATGCCGCCTTGCGAACTCAACCGCGATCGCACCGCCGAAATGACGGCCATAGGTTGCGACCATTTCGATGCGCATGACATCAAAGGCGTGCGCAAAGAAATCGGCGTAATCCGCAATTTCGGGTCTGGCCTGCGGAAGGAGTTCGGAGAGGCCGAATCCAGGAATGTCGAAATTGAAGACCGTAAAGCCGGCTGAAAACACCTCTTCGACAAGGTCGAATGCCTTCAGTGACATCGCGGCCGAATGAAACAGCGCAACGGCCGGGCCTTGGCCACTCCGGCGGTAGTGCAGCCGACGACCGTTGACTGTGACAAAGTGCTTCGTTCTCGACATGCCTCGATCACATGGCTGCGTTTGCGACGTACTCCGCAAACCCCGCAACAGGCAACACATCCGCCTGCGAGGGAAATATCTTCCTCATGAGAATGTCATGGGCTTCAGCATCAGCATCGGCGCATGCATCGCTCAGTACAGCGACGCGAAAATCGTCGTCGACCGCCTGCCTCACGGTGCTCAGCACCACGCCACTCGTCGACAGCCCGCACAACACCAGCGTATCGCATTGGGCTGTCGTCAGAATCGATCGCAGATCTGTGTGTGCAAGAGCACTGACGCGGCGCTTCGTCACGACCGGATCGTGATCTCTGACATCGAGCTGCGCACTCAGTTTCGCTCCCGGGCTGGCTTCCAGAAGAATTCCCTTCTGCTTCATAAGCGACACGCGCTTGTTGCGATCGGACGCATCGGTGAAACCCGCCCTGTATGCGACTCTGACAAAGACGACCGGGACGGCAGCGGATCTGGCTGTTGCGATTGCCTTGTTCGCCTGGTCGAGCGCGGCGCGGCTCCCTCCCTGCTCATGCAGGGAGAGGATGTCCTCCTGAAAATCCATAACCAACAGTACGATCTTGCTCATAACAGCACCCTGATTGAATGTGTCCGTGGCACCCGAATCACGCGATGATTTGATGCTGGTTGTACAATTCCAGATTCACCGCCCAATCATTCGGCTTCGCCTTCAGCCCGCCCTCAGGCAGCTTGAAGACCTTCACGGCGTTCTCACGCATGATCTTCTTGAACGATTCCGGCCTGAAGTTATGCTCGCACACTTCCTTTGCCGCACGCTCGACATCAATGACGGGCCAGTCCGTCGCGAACATGAATTTTTCGCTGCCGTATGTGTTGGCGTAATGAATAACCTGTGCAGGCCAGTGCTTGGGCGCATAAGCATCACCGGCGAAGTAAACGTTCTCATGCTTCCACGCCATGGAGATCATCTCGTCGATCCAGGGGACGCCGAGGTGAATTCCGATCAAGCGCAGCTCGGGGTAAAGAATTGAGATCCGGTCGAATGAGATCGGGCGGGCGCAACTCGGCAGACGCCGATCCCGCGTATAGACCAGGTTGTGGCCGACATGCATCATGATGGGAATGTCGAGTTCGATGCATTTTGCGTAAATCGGAAACATGTAGGGATGATCCGGTGCGATATCGAACCAATGCGGATAGTAGTGAGCGCCGACAAAGCCGTACTCCTTCACTCCTTTTTCAAGCAGTTTCAGTTCCGCCATGCCGTTAAGCGGATTAAGCCCGGCAAGACCCGAAAAGCGGTCAGGGAACTCCTGGCAAATCTCGGCGACGCGCTCGTAAGGAAGCTGCATGGTTCCCTGAATACGCTCATCACCGCATTTGACTGCGATCAGCAGCGAACGCTCGATTCCGGAACGATCCATCTTCTTGATATAGTCAGGCATCGTTACGCCAGTCACGAGTTCAGGATTTGTCTGGCGCGTCTGCTTGCGGAATGTCTCGTCCGTCGGGTTGAGGCCGGAAGACATCTCCTTTGGCGTTCGGACATTGACGACAATGTCCACTGCACCTTTCGTTCCCATATCTTTACTCCGTTTTGGATTGAATGATCCCGGCCATGCTTGGCCGGTTACGAGTTGAGGCCTAATTCTTTGATCGCGTATTCGCGCAATTTTCGCTTCTGCACCTTCGCGCTCGCGGTCATGCCGATGCCGTCGAATGTTTCGACGAATCTCACGTAACGAGGGACCTTGAAGTTCGCGCAGCGCTGCGCGGCCCACCTCGTGATCTCGTCGGAATCTACTTCCGCATTTTCGTTCAGAACCAGATATGCAGCGACAACCTCGCCCAACCTGGCATCAGGCACACCGACAACCTGAGCCTGTTTGACGGCTGGATGTTCGTGAAGGACGTTCTCGACGTCAGCCGGAGACACGTTCTCACCGCCAACCCGAATGGTGTCTTTGAGACGGCCGACAAACGCAAGACGGCCCTGCTCATCGCAAACACCGAGATCGCCGGTATGCAGCCACTTGTCCTGGTCGATGACCTGATCGGTTTCCTCAGGCTGCTTGTAGTAGCCACGCATCACGTTCCAGCCGCGCACCCAGATCTCGCCTGTCATGCCGGCCGGACACTCTGCGCCTGTCTCCGTATTGACGATTCTTATCTCGACGTCCGGTAGAGGCTCGGCGTAACCGGCGATCCTCACCTCTAGCTGCTCGTCGGCTGGGGATATCGCGATGTTTCCCGAACACTCGGACATTCCGTAGGCCGCGCATATTCCCCCGATACCCATGCGATCGTGGATTTGCTGCATGACGGCAGGCGTCGCGGCAGCCCATGCCGCGCGAAGCGCGAACCGGCGCTCCGGGAACGTCGGATGATTCATCATCATCAGGAACATCGTGTCATTGCCGCTGGTATGCGTACACGCCTCGCTCTCCAGCCTTTCAAGCGCCTCCTCGACCTTGAATGTCGTGCTTGTGATGTAGCAGGCCCCAGCTTCGAGAGAAGCCAGGAGAGACATCGTTGTGCCGGCAACATGAAACAGCGGTCTCGGACTATAATATCTGTCGCCTGGTTCCAGACCGAGGCGCCTGCCCGCCTCCCATCCGTCCCTGAGCATGCCCTCGTGAGTCAGCACGACGCCTTTTGGATTTGCAGTCGTTCCCGACGTAAACTGGATCAGCAGCACATCATCAGGAGATACGTTCGCGGGCAGCCGGACAGCAGCGCTCGTCAACTCCGCCGCAGCGATGCAGCCAGTGGGAACGTCGCCGCCGAATACAACAATCGTCTCCAGCTTCGGCAAATTTCGTGATGGCAGGCGACCATCTATCTCGGGACATATGTCCCGCAACATCGCGATGAAATCGATATTGAGCAGCCTGTCGGTCACAGCGAGCATTTTGATGTCGGCGTGACCGAGGCAGAAAGCCAGCTCATCGGGCTTGTAGCGCGTGTTGATCGGCACCGTAACGGCTCCGATCGACGCGGCCGCGAGGAAAAGCTCTGCCCATTCGATGCAGTTGCCCATGCAGATCGCGAAATGATCGCCCTTGCGCAATCCAGCGCCGGCCAGGGCCGCGGCGGTTCTGCGGACGTCGGCCGCGAGCTCGGCATAGGTGCGCTGTGATCCGTTGGCCTTGACCGCCAAAGCGTCCGGCGTCGCTGATGCCCAGCGCGCCAGCACATCTTCGACATTATGTGGACGCCATTCCTGCAATCGAAAGTCCTTCATTTCCTGATTGCTTTCCTAGGCAAGAAGTTCGCGCGCGATCACGATGCGCTGAATTTCCGACGCGCCCTCGCCGATGCGGAAAATGCGTAGATCCCGGTAAGCCGTTCCGACCGCAGAGCCTTCGACAAGACCGTTGGCTCCGTGAATCTGCACGGCCCGATCGGCCACTCGTCCAGCCATCTCCGACGCGAAAAGCTTGGCCATGCTCGCAAGCGGACCAAGCGGCCTCGAGGATTCCTGGGCCTCAAACGCTCGTTCAAGCAGTGCCTCAGTGGCGGTGATGTCCACGGCGGAATCAACGAGCATCCACTGAATGGATTGGTTCGCCGAAAGCGACTTGCCGAAAGTCTGTCGCGTCTTTGCGTAGTCAATCGAAAGCTCAAGCAGCTTCTGGGCGGCCCCGAGGCAGATGCTCGCAACGTTCAGCCGGCCTTCGTCCAGAGACTCCATCGCGATACGAAATCCGCGACCAACCTCGCCGAGCACATTTTCGGCGGGCACAAAGCAATCTTCGAAATGTATTTCAGCCAGCGTCCATGCGGGCGAGCCGAACGTCCTGTCGATGCGCGTGACGGCGAGGCCAGGAGTGCCTTGATCGACAAGAAATGCCGTGATGCCGCCTCGCGCGCCGAGCTTTGCATCCGTAACGGCCATAACGACCAAGACCTCCGCGGCGTCGGCGCAGGTGATGAACTGCTTGGTTCCGTTTATCTTCCAGCCGCCGGATATGGCCGTCGCCGTCGTCCTGATGGCAGATGCATCAGAGCCGGCTTCGGATTCAGTCAGGGCAAAGGCCGTCCGGGCGCCCTGCGTCAAACGCGGCAAATAGCGATGCTTTTGCGCATCGGTTCCGTGCCGCTCAATCGCCATCGGCCCCAGGCCGCTGGTCGCCGACCCGAGAAGGGACAGCACGGGATTCACGCGCGCGAATTCCTGCTGGACTATGCAGTATTCGCGGAGCGAAAGGCCCGACCCGCCAAATTCCGGTGAGATCCGCACACCAAGGAGACCATTGCGGGCGGCGGCATCGATCATCGCCGGCGTGAAGTCGGACAGGGATTTTTCCGCATCCATGAGCGGCGCAAATTCGCCCTCGACGATCCGGCGTATTCCGTTCCTAAATTCCTCGTCTTCAAGCGGCATGAGCATCACCGAACAGGGCTTCAAGACACCGCATGGAAAACTGTCTTCGTTTGAAGATAGTTTTCGATGCCATCGGCGCCGTTCTCACGGCCCCAGCCTGATTGACGGTAGCCGCCAAACGGCATGTGCGGATGCGACACGGTGTGTGCGTTGATCCCGACTTGTCCCGCCTGGACTTTCTGGACGAACCTGTTTGCCAATGCGATGTCGCGCGTCCACACGCTGGCCGCCAGGCCATAAAGTGTGTCGTTGGCCATGCCGACCGCCTCCTCGAATTCGTCGAAGGGGGCTGCGGAAAGAACGGGACCGAAGATTTCTTCTCGCATGACCGCCATGTCGGGAATCGCTCGGCTCACGATCGTCGGAGCGACGAAGAAGCCCGCGTCAGTCGGTGCGCTGCCGGAGATGATGTCTGCGCCACCAGATCGGCCACCGCTGATATAGGCCTGCACACGCTGCTGCTGCTTGCGTGATATCAGCGGTCCCATCTGGGTATTCTTGTCGAATCCGTTCCCGACCCGAAGCGACCTTGCGATATCCGCAACCTTGGCGATCACGGCGTCGTAGATCGGCCGCGCCACGAAGAGCCGTGTTCCGGCGTGGCAGATCTGCCCGGCGTTGCGAAAGATAGCGCGCGCGGCGCCTTGCGATACGCGCTCGATGTCGGCGTCGGCAAAAACGACCACCGGTGATTTTCCACCGAGCTCAAGCGTGACTTTTTTGAGATTTCCTGACGCCGCCTGCACGATACGGCGCCCGACTTCGGTCGAGCCAGTGAAGGCGACCTTATCGATATCGTCATGCGCCGCGATGGCAGCGCCAGCGATGTGCCCAAGGCCAGTGACGATGTTAACGACGCCGGCCGGCACGCCAGCCTCAACAAGAAGCTCACCAAGACGCAGCGCCGTGAGAGGAGTTTCCTCAGCGGGCTTCAGGACGGCGGTGCATCCTGCTGCCAACGCGGGTGCAAGCTTCATCGCCGCCATCACCAGGGGGCTGTTCCACGGAATGATGAGGCCGACCACCCCGACGGGCTCTCGCAAGGTTGCCGCCTGCATCGAGATTCCAGGAGCCGTCAAATCGAGCGTTCGACCATAGAGACGCGTGGACCAGCCCGCGCAGTACCGGAACTGCTCAGTGACGAGGTTTCTGATGCTTCCGAGGGCATCCTCGAAAGGCATTCCGTTGTTCAACGTCTCGAGCCTGGCGAGACTTTCCGCGTCGCGTTCGATCAGATCGGCGATACGCCACAGAAGCTTCGCCCGCGCTGACCCTCCGAATGTCCGCCATGCACCGTTGTAGGCGCGGCGCGCGGCGGCGACTGCCAGATCCACATCGGGCTCTGCGCCGTTTGCTGCGTGAGCGATAATTTCGCCGGTGGCCGGATTGTAGACGGGAAACGAACAGCGATCCTGCGCCCCGACCCACTGGCCGTCGATAAGCATCTTTTCGACGAGTTTTTCAGACGACATGATCGGCGTATTTCTCGACAACTGGGCAAGGCCTACCCGCCACCTGCGAGCAGTCGCTGCGGGCCGGAACGCTGAGATTCAGTGATTTCTAGTTGCCGCCTCGCAAGGCCTTGGCGCGTGCGATAATCTCAGGAGGATACGCCGATTGTTCGCGTACCAGCGCCTGCAAGGCCTGCCCGGACATCGGCTCGAAATCGAGTTTGGCTTGCGCGACGTCGGCCCTGTAGTCCGGGTCTTTCACCATCGCATCGAAGGCGGCGCGGAGTGTCTTGACCTGCGCTTCCGGAACGCGCGGCGGCACGAAGAACGCACGCCCGATTTCAGACGACGCCATAAAGAGCTGCAGGACAGCCTTGTCTTGTGGCGACTTCGCCATTTCGACAATTGTCGGCACATCTGCCAGCTCCCGGTTGCGCGTCAACGCAAACTGTACCGGGATGCTGATCGTCTTGTTCGTCAGCCAATCCGGACGCAGCCCCTTCAGGGAATCCCACGACAAGGTGGCACCTTCAACTTCACCACGCTCCATCGCAAACAGCATCGAAGCCGTGTCTTTGTAGCCGGTCACGAGCTTGAACTTGCTGCCGATGACGTCCTTGGTGAGTTTCGGATAGAGATAGACCGAAGAGACAACGCCCGTCGTGCCAAGTATCACTTCATTGTTCGCCGCATCATCGAGCACCTTGACCTTTGATTTCGCGTCGATGACCGTGACAACGGTGCTGTTGGTCGTTCTTCCGATCCACTGGAAATCAGCCGACTTGTAAGCAACGCCCGGCGTACCGACTGCTTCTTCGACCTGAAGGTTCTGGGTCACGTTGCCGATGACGGTGCCGTCCTTCGCAGCAACGTTGTAAAGATAGTTGGCAGCTTGAATGCCGCCGGCTCCAGGCATGTTCTGAACGATGACAGTCGGCTTGCCTGGGATGAAGCGGCCAATGTGCTTCGCCATGACCCGCGCATGCATATCGAAGCCGCCGGCACCCGCTCCGACAACGATCGATATCGTCTTTCCCTGATAGAAATCCTGTGCCAAGACGTCGGCGGATGCCGAGAGCCAGCCCAGGCTAACCAGAAGTGCGGCGCTGCAGCTGCGCGACAACATGTTCATGCCGCCATTTCCTCGCGTTCGTCCCAACTCCGGCCGCATCTCTCTTGCTTTAAAATCGTCGGCCGTCGGCTATGGCGGTTGTAGTTTCACACGGTGGAATCAGGCAACCGATCATTCCTAACCTGCAGGTTAGAAAAATCGACGTTGAGCTTTTCCAGATGATACTCTCGCCATCACTGTTTGATGCGCCGCAGCATCGCTTCAAAAGAGACTTTCAATCTCCGATACGCCAGCAAAATAGCCTAAACTTGCGTAGCAAAAGGAAATCGAAGTGAAAAAGATACTGCCTCCACTGAACGCGCTTCGTGTGTTTGAGGCGGCTGCGCGCCATTCAAGCTTTAAAAGGGCCGGCGCGGAATTGAATATCACGCATAGTGCCGTCAGCCATCATATCGCGCTGCTCGAAGATTCCCTGCAGATCGCTCTTTTCCGGCGCCTCAACCGCCAGGTCATCCTGACCGAAGAAGGCACAGCCCTTCTCGCCGATGTCGCTCCGGCGCTCGACCAGATCTCGCTCGCCGTGACGACGCTGACCAAAAATCGCGGCACGGTTCAACTCCGCGTTGATACCGGACCAACTTTCGCAACTCGCTGGCTGATACCTCGTCTGCCTTCGTTTCTGAAGGCCAATCCCAACATTGACTTCAGGCTCCGCTCGTCGACGAGCCCCGTGGATTTTTCCTCAACGGATTTCGAAGTCGCGATCCGGCGCAAAGCTCAATCGCGGGGCGGTGTTCAGGAAGCCATGTTCCTGCCCGGAATGCTGGTTCCCATCTGCAGTCCTGTCCTGTTCAAGACACTGCCGACGGACCCGGCGGAATTTGAAAAGCACACGCTTCTTCATTCTTTCTCGATGCCACTTGCATGGGCTGACTGGCTTTCGAGAATGGGTGTTTCGGGTCTTCCAAATGCGCGATCGCTGGTATTTGAAGAAGTGGGAATGACCATTGAGGGTGCGATCGCCGGCGCCGGCATTGCAATCGCTCCCGCCTATCTTGTCGCCGACGAGTTAAGAAGTGGAAAACTCATTCTCCCGATGAATCATGCCTGCCAGGAGGGTCATCAGTTTCGGGCGTTCTACACGTCCATGCGCGGCAAGAAAGACGCGATCTCGCGTTTTCTGGCCTGGCTCGGCAGTCAAGGCGCCGCGGCAAAAGGTGATGGCATCGGAGTCGAACTCAAGCCGATGGCGCAGTAAAAACAACCGGCGTCATTTGGTCGCGTCAGAATAACTCACCCACACGTCACGAATATCCGATTGCCGGTCATTACGACCGTTTCTAGCAGTTTCCCTAACGATCAGGCGGCTCGCTTTCCGATCGAGCCGCAACATCAGGGAGACAGAATTCGCCAATGCCGAAACTGAAAATCGCGATCGTGGGCGCCGGAATCGGCGGTCTCACTGCGGCTCTATCATTGCTGAGGGCAGGCGTCGACGTCGATATATTCGAGCGCGCACCTGAACTGGCGGAACTGGGAGCGGGGCTGCACCTGAGCCCGAACGGTTCCCGCGTTCTCATCGCCCTCGGTTTGGAGGATCAGCTTGAACGTAGCGGAACGCCGATCAAATTGCGGCGCGTTCACGTCTGGGATTCCGGCAAGCACTGGGACCTGCCCGATCAGGGCAACGCATCGCTGTTGCGCTACGGCGCGCCCTATCTGCTTTTTCATCGCGCCGACCTGCAGACCATGCTTGCGGATGCCGTGCGTACCTTGAAAGAAGACGCCATTCATCTGGGTAACGCGTGCGTATCCTTCGAACAGTCCGAGCTTGGCGTCTCGATCAAGCTCGCGAACGGGGAGACCGCAACTACCGATGCGCTTGTGGGTGCGGATGGCATTCGGTCCGTCATCCGTCCCTCGCTATTTGGTGCATCCAATCCCAAGTTTACCGGCCAGATGCGCTGGCGCGCGATGCTGCCTATAGAGCGGGTCCCCGAAGCGCTGCGAGACGAAACCAGCACATGGATCGGCCCCAGCGGCAACGTAACCATGTATCCGGTCCGACAGGGGAAGCTGTTCAATATCGTCGCAAGCGCGGAACGCAACTGGCCTTATGAATCATGGACCGAAAAGGGCACCATCGAGGAATGCCTGCAGGACTTCGTAGGCTGGCATCCGCTTGTGCAACAAGTCATCCGCAATATCGAGACGCCCTACAAGTGGGGTTTGTTTCTGCATGAAACACTGCCCCGCTGGTCTGAAAATCGCGTCACGCTGCTCGGAGACTCCTGCCACGCAACCTTCCCTGCTCTGGGCCAGGGCGCAAATATGGCGATCGAAGACGGCCTGGTCCTCGGCCGCAGCGTCGCAGCGTTTGGCGACGACATTCCATCAGCTTTGCGCGCGTATGAAAATGCCAGAATCGCGAGAACCACGATGATCGTCAATCGATCAACGGAAACCCTGAAGCGCCGTCACAATCCCGACCTGCTCGATCCGGTGAAGGCCGAAAAATACATCGGCAGCCTCTATGCGCCCGACCGCGTGCATGATTGGTACGACTGGATATACGAGTATGACGCGACTTCCGCACCGCTCGCGCTCAGCACGACGCGTACAGAAGAACGTACAGGATCCTGACTCAATGACCGAATCGCGCCTGGCTGCACAAAACTATATCGAGGCACTTTCCGATCAGGGAATCGAATACCTCTTCATCAATCCGGGCACCGACTTTCCTCCGATCGTGGAGGCCTACGCCCGCGCGCAAACGAAAAATGTCAGGGTGCCGACTCCCATACTGGCGCCGCATGAGAACGCGGCGGTTTGCATGGCCCATGGCTATACGATGGTCACCGGCCGTGCGCAAAGCGTGATGCTTCATGTGAATGTCGGCACTGCCAACGGCATCTGCGGGCTCATCAACGCCAGCAGGGAACGCATTCCGATGCTGTTCACCGCGGGCCGAACTCCCTTTACCGAAGACGGGCCGGAGGGCACCCGAAGCGGCCGCATTCATTGGGCCCAGGAGATGTACGATCAGGCCGGCATGCTGCGAGAAGTCGTCAAATGGGACTATGAACTGAAACGCGGCGACCACGTCGACGATGTCGTCGAGCGCGCAATGGAGGTGAGCCAAAGCACACCGACTGGGCCTGTCTATCTCTCACTCCCACGAGAAGCGCTTGGAGAAACCGTCGCGGACGTTCGGCCATCAAGACCACGGCGCGCACGCGCGGCTCCGGCCAATCCATCGTTTGAAGATATCGCGACCTTGTGTGAATGGATCACTGCCGCACGAAATCCGCTCATCCTCGTCGGATCAGCCGGCCGTAGCGTGGCGACAACGGACGCGTTGGCGGCGCTGGCACAGGATCACGCCCTCCCTGTCGTATCCGCATATTCAAGTTACTTCGTGCTGCCGCACTCCCATCCCATGTTTCAAGGAAGCATGCCCAGCCCGCTGCTGCAGCAGGCAGACCTGATCATCACGATCGAAACCGACGTGCCATGGATACCGAGCCGCGAAAAGCCAGATCCCGACGCACGTGTTGTGCAAATCGGCGAAGACCCCGTCTATCGCAGCTATCCGATGAGAAGCTTCCGCTCGGACCTTCTCATCGCGGCGGACCCGGCCAAGACCCTTTTGCATCTGAATGACGCCCTCAAGAAAGCAGGAAGCGCGGCGCAAGCCAATACTTCCGAGCGTCGCAGTATATATAGCCGGCGGTCCAATCAGATGCGTGAACGCTGGAAGACCGAAGCGGCTGCCAGCGGCGAAAAGCGCGGTATCGACCAGACCTGGCTCAATCATTGCCTCGCGGACCTGCTGGAACGCGACTCCATCGTTGTCAGCGAATATGCCTTCCGGCCCGAATATTGCCCGCTCGAGAGACCTGGCAGCTTTTTCGGATCTTCATCAGCCGGCGGCCTTGGCTGGGGACTACCGGCCGCACTCGGCGCCAAGCTTGCCAGTCCGGACCAGCTGGTTGTCGCGCTGCTCGGTGATGGAGCCTACATGTTCGCCAATCCGATCGCCTGTCATTGGATTTCAGCGGCACAGAAGCTTCCGATACTGACCGTTGTCTACAACAATCTCCGTTACGGCGCCGTCCGAAAGGCGACGCTTGACATGTACGGTCGTGGAGCAGCGGCCGGGAACGACGGGCGCCTGTTTGCTGACTTTGGCTCCTTGCCTGCGTTTCACGAGGTGATCACCGCGCATGGAGGCTATGGCGAGGCCGTCGAGCGTCCGCACGACCTCCCGGCTGCGCTCGCGCGCGCCAAGGCGATGGTGCTGTCGGGGCGGCAGGCGCTCGTCAACGTGATATGCACCGACTGACACGCTCGCCGCGCGCCTGTCGATCCAGCCAATAAACCAGAACAAAAATGACTAGAATTACTGGAGGGAAACGTGGAGTCATTTGCCGGCGATATTTCGATGATGATGCAGTCTGCGGGTTCGGCACTGGTCACGTTGCTCGATCCCCAGCGCCTCATGTTCCTCGCGCTCGGATGCGGGCTCGGCCTGATATTCGGAATCATTCCGGGCATCGGCGGTCTGACCGGGACCGCGATGTTGCTGCCGTTCACCTATGCTCTGGATCCCTTCAGCGCATTCGCGTTGTTGCTCGGGCTGGGAGCCACGACCTCCACGGGCGATCCGATCCCGGCCGTGCTTTTTGGCGTTCCAGGCGGCGCCGCGTCGGCAGCCACCGTACTGGATGGCCACCCCATGGCTCGCCGCGGCGAGGCCGGCCGTGCGCTGAGTGCAGCTTACATGTCGTCACTCATGGGCGGCATATTCGGCGCCCTTCTCCTGGCATTCTCCATCCCTATCCTGAGGCCCGTTCTCGTCCATTTCGGCTCTCCGGAACTGCTCGCGTTCTCCGTCCTCGGCATTTCCATGGTTGCCGTACTGTCCGGCAATGCGCCGTTGCGCGGGCTCACCGTCGCCTGCTTCGGAATCCTGATCGCAATGGTCGGGTCGGATCCCCACACCGGCACGTTTCGATGGACGTTGGATACGATATACTTGTGGGAAGGCGTCCCTCTGGTCCCCCTGCTGCTCGGACTTTTTGCGCTTCCGGAACTGTGTGACCTGCTGATCGCACGGTCGGCCGTTGCGCAGAAGATATCCAAGCGCGAGATCTTCAAAGGCCAGTGGCAGGGCGTCAGGGATTGCCTGAGCCATTGGTGGCTGATCCTGCGCTGCTCGTGGATCGGCGGAGGGATCGGGTCGATACCGGGCATCAGCGCAGCGGTCGTTGATTGGCTGGCCTACGGACATGCCCTGCGGACCGAAAAAGGAGCAAAGGAAACCTTCGGAAAGGGCGACGTGCGCGGCGTCATTGCGTCCGAAAGCTCGAATAACGCAAAGGAAGGCGGCGCGCTCGTTCCGACCCTGGCATTTGGTGTTCCGGGAAGCGCGACCATGGCAATCCTGCTAAGCGCTTTTCTCGTTCACGGGCTCGTACCCGGACCCGACATGCTGACCAAGCATCTCGATGTCACATACGCCATGGTGTGGTCAGTCGCTCTTGCGAACATTCTGGGCGCCGGCGCTTGCTACATCTTCAGCCCGCAATTCGCAAAGCTTGCAAGCCTGAGATATTCGCTGATCTTGCCGGCGGTTCTTGGAATTGTTTACATCGGCGCCTTCGAGGCATCACGCAACTGGGCCGACCTGATCCTGCTTCTGGTGTTTGGCGTCCTTGGCTGGACGATGAAGCGGTGCCACTGGCCGCGTGCGCCGCTGATACTCGGCGTGGTGCTGGGCGATTCGATCGAACGGTATCTCTCCATCTCGATTGAGCGATACGGCTACGAATGGCTGACGCGTCCGGTCGTTGTGATCCTGTTTGCCTTGTCCATCTATGGCGTCGTTCGTCCATTGTGGCAGGACATGCGTGGGCGCGGGGGTATGAAGGGACTTTTTCAGGGATTCGGGAGGCCTGCTTTTGCCGCAGAACAGTTACTTCCCATATTCTTTCTTGCCCTCATCTCGGTCATGATGCTCCAGGCGATACCGTGGCCGACGACGGCAAAGACCGTACCCGTGGTCGTTGGAAGTATTGCCCTTGGAGCAGCGGCATTGAGCCTGCTCAATCAGATGCTGCAGCGGAACTCCATCGGGCGCTCAACCGGATCGTCAAGTCCGGCCGGCGGCATATCGAGCATTCACATGGATATCGTGGCTGATGATGAGCTGCCGCGGGCCACAGTCCTTGGACGGGCTGTGCGATTCTTCGGCTACCTGATCGGGAGCATGGCGCTCATTCCGGTCATCGGATTTGTGCCCACGATCGCGGCTTTTGTGGTTTTGTTCATGCGTATCGAAGGACGCGAGCGCTGGACAATAGTTGCGCCTTACGCGTTGATCTTGTCCGCGTTTGTCATCATCGTCTTCGACAAGTTCATGTCCATTCCATGGCCGCCATCCATCCTCGGCCAGATGTTGCCCATGCTGCGGATAATCCCGTCAGTCTGACGCGCCATCCGGTTTGGCCTTGGCACGTCGGAAGCTGATGTCTCCGTCTTGCGGCCGATCATGGAATCGGCCGCAAGGGTCATTCGTTCATCCACCGTCAATTTTTCTCACACGCGCGTAGAAGTAACTCGCTTGTCAGAGCGGGATGGATCTTGCCAGTAACGACGAAACGCCGCGCCTGCAAAGCGGCGGACATCAACTCGCACTGGGGAGAGGACGATGAGAATTCTTCTGCTCGCATTCTTGGGCTTCTGTCTTTCCGGCTTGTCTATCGCCGGCGCTCAGGAATATCCGACCCGAACCATCACCATCATTGTCCCCTATGCTCCCGGCGGGGCCGACTATCAGATTCGAGCGCTGCAGCCGTTGTTGTCGCAGGGCCTGGGCCAAACGATCGTTGTAGAGAATCGCGGTGGCGGCGGAGCTGCAATTGGCACAGCAGCGGTCAAGCGGGCGGAGCCGGATGGATATACGCTGCTCTTTACTGGAACAGCCGCTATCTCTGTTGTGCCCAATCTGCGCGAAACCCCCTATAGGCTGGAAGATTTCGCGCCGGTGGGAAATATCAGCGCCACACCGCTCATTGTCGCCGCCCGCTCAGACCTTCCTTACAAAACTTTGGCAGAACTGATCGCATACGCCAAAGCCAATCCGGAAAAGGTTCTGATGGGGTCAGCCGGTCACGGCACAACGACACATATCGTTGGCGAGGCGCTGCAGAATGAAGCAAACGTGCGGTTCACTCATGTCCCTTTCACCGGCATGGGGGCGGCTTTGACAGCGATGCTGTCAGGTTCGATCGATATTTTCATCGGCCTGCCAGCTCCGCTGATGCCACACTTGACCGCAGGAAAATTCAGAGCCCTCGCCAGCACCGGCTCCAAACGTTCGGAATTTGTACCTGATGTACCGACCCTGTCCGAAGCTGGCTACGACGTTGTCGAAGAAACCCGCTTCGGCCTGTTTGCCCCAAAGGGAACTCCAGCCCGCATCGTAGACAAATTGAATGCTCAGCTTGCGCGTCACGTCAGTTCAAAGGAATTCTCGGATCTGATGACGAAGAGTTTCACAAGCGTATCATATCTCGGTCCCGACGATCTCGGGAAAGCCGTACGGAACGAGGATGCTTACTGGAAGCGATTGGTGTCAACGTCCGACATCCTGAAACGCATTTCAACGCCATAATCGCGCTGCAACCACGACAAGCGCATTGGCATCAAGATCGGATGATCGCCGCGGCGACCGCAAGCGGTGTATCCCGGCAGGGACAATGAACCCACTCGGCTGTTAGACCGGCTCAGCTTCAGTATGGCAGCCAACAACAGGCCGGTTTGGAGCGTGCTCAGAGTCCATATGCACTCACTCAAGTAGGAACGATCATAAATATGGACTTATACTAATTCCAATAAATACGAATGATCTTACGTCTCGTCTCGCCGGGTGCTAAACGCCTTCGTGGATGTATTGGCGATACCGGGGCGGCTGACCTCTTATGCGATTGAATGTGTCGCTTGCCTTCGCAGCTCATGGTTCCGAGCTGCGGCGTTATCTCGATCGCCGTCTCAGCGATCCGCAAACGGCAAGTGACCTCGTGCAGGACGCCTTCGTGAACGTCCTCGAGCGGCCGGAAGGCCGCATCGAGGATATCCGCGCCTATCTGTATGCCACCGTCCGCAATCTGCTACTCAACCACCACAAGCAGGAGGCGCGCCGGCGGACCGATCCGGTTCCGCCCGAGGCGCTGCTCGACATCGCCGCCGATCAGCCGACGCCGGAGGAGGTTGTGGACTCCTGCCTTCAGCTGGAGCGCGTCCATGCACTGGTGCAAGAACTGCCGCTCCGCACCCAGCAGATTTTCGTGCTGAACCGCATCGACGGCTTGACCCATGCCGAGGTTGCCCGGCAACTCCGCCTTTCGGAAAGCGCGGTGCAGAAGCACCTCGCCAGCGCGATCGCGCATATGACGCGCCGCCTGCGCGGGCGGTAAGACGAAATTTTTACGGTCCTGCCCCGCCCGGTTGTCCTATAGGCATAGGGCATCGAGACATGGAACGGGCAGTGACGGACAGTGAGGAAGGCGCTGACGAGATCGGACAACGTGCTGCCGAATGGGTGGCGCGTCTCGATGGCTCGCCGCT
>Ga0182746_1001485_pt1 | contig 21093 bp, 18 predicted proteins | sample eDN3rd30CBELigOP_FD_128881 | JGI IMG/M metagenome (GOLD analysis project Ga0182746, IMG submission 128881) | Enriched Organic Plus compost microbial communities from Emeryville, California, USA - eDNA 3rd pass 30_C BE-Lig OP (version 2) (version 2) ... | reverse complement strand
GAAATTAATCCGCAACATGAAAAAATGCCGGTTTTGTTTATTGATTCACTAAGTGAAAATATGGTGAAACATGGTACTTCTTTACCGCCTATAAATATTGGTGATGTTCATAGTTACTTATTAAAGGGAAATAGTTTTGTTATACCGAGAATTGTCGTTAAGAACAATAAAGGGGCTATTTTAGGAGCCACTATGTTTGATTCTCAAGATCAAAAAATGATTGGCACCCTTAATGAAAGTGAAACACTAGGGCTTAATTTTATTACAGAAAAGGTTGAGAGTGCCGTACTTGAATTTTTGATGAATGGCCAACTTGTTGCTTTTGAAATTAAAGATGCTAGAAGTAAAATCAAGGCTGATGTTTTTGACAAAGATCAAATTAAATTTACAGTGAAAATTAACGTAGACGGCAATGTGGGGGAAGTATACGGGGACGTAGCTTTAAAAAGTCGATCGGTATTATCTGAAATCGAAGAAAAAACCGCTAAGGAAATAGAACGTATCATTAATGGTGTTATTGATAAAGTACAAAAAAAGTACAAGGCTGATGTCTTTGAATTAGGAGCTTATTTAAAGCAAGAACATTATAAGACATGGAAACAAGTAAATAAAGAATGGGAGAAGGGGGAGAATTATTTTTCAAAAAGTGTGGTTGACGTTCAAGTAAGGGTTGACGTAAGGCAAATTGGAGCGTCCATTAAAATGGTGAAATAGAGAGGAGTTGAACAATTATGTTGCACTGGATAGAGGAGCGAGTTCCCACTTTTATACTCGCTATATTATCTTCGCTCATTCCATGGGGGATATATAAATTGAACCAGGCCTTTCATCAATACGCTGACCCGCCATGGAAAAAAGATGATGAGTCACAGTGAAAAAATGAACTGTGGGTAATTTGTGTATAACTTTGTGGATAGGTCATTGTTGAAATGAAAATAAGTTAGAGCGCATACCTTGAGAGGTGTCTGCTCTAACTTATTTTTATTTTGGGGTCCATTCTAGAAGACGCTAATTCATACGCTATAACAGGATATCTTTGTTGTAGATAATGTGTAAGTGTATTTTCAGTTAATGGCCATCTTTGATTAGTTTTCCTTTTGCAAAGGCGGATTTAATTTTTGTTAAAGATTAGTTTGTTTAGTCAATTTAAATCTTTTTTATCGTAATGAATAACGACGAATATCATGGTGAAATTATCATAAAATTGATATATGTTTAATTAGGAAGTGTCAAAAGTACCATAATATAGCCTTTTGGCTCTACTTATAAGGAGGGATTGTATTTGAAGAAAAAGAGTTTACTAGTTTTTATTATTTGTATGTTTGCTTTTCAAATGTTACTTCCAACATTAAAGGTTCAAGCTGCCAAAGCTCTTGCTTATTGGTCTGAAGAAACAGAGGAAGTGTATGAACCTTTACTTCCTTATACATTAGAATGGAGTGGGGATGTATTAAAAAATGGAGGGTTTGATCTAGATTCAGGTCGTATAACAACTGATAAAACTATTGCCGACTTTGTTATTAATCAATATGGGGATATAGGAGCGAGAAAGATTGCTGAACTGCCTAAACAATCTTTGGATGAACCGATAAATATAGCGAATGTGTCATTTCCAACAGATGGATTAGGCTACCCGTTAACAAGCCTAAAAGTAAAATTAGACAGTACATATTTGATTCAATTGGATAGCGGGGATTTTGCGAAAGTGCATATTGATCAAGTTTCATCTTCAAAAGTTAATTTTACATTTGTCGTTCAAACAGATACATTACCGGATGAAGATCCGACACTACCTGATGAAGATGAGGAAGAAGTGGACGTGATTGACTTAACCTCTTCGCAATCCTCTGTATCCATGGATGTCGGTCAATCAAAATCTGTTTCACTTACAGCAAAATACTCTAATAATAGCAAGAAAACAGTTACAAATGCTGCTAAATGGAAGTCAGAAAAACCCTCCATTGCGAGTGTGACAAAAGGAACAATAAAAGGAGTTTCTGCTGGACAAACAATAATTTCAGCAGAATATGAAGGAATAACGATAAAAATTAAGGTAAGTGTAAAAAGTAAAACAGTAAAACCAATTAAAGGAATAGCTGGGACAGCTGTTGCAGCAGGTGACAGTCATACACTTGTGCTTAAAAAGAATGGAACAGTATGGAGTTTTGGTAAAAACCAAACAGGACAATTAGGGAATGGGAACACAAAGAATCAATATACTCCTGTTCAGGTAAAAGGCCTTAAAAATGTAAAAGATATTGCAGCCGGATATAATTTTTCTTTAGCTTTAAAAAAGGATGGTACGGTTTGGATGTGGGGAAATCCGCTTGCCAGCGTGTACGGGCCAAGATCTACACCATATCAAATTAAATCGCTCAAAAATGTGGTAGATATCGCAGCGGGTGAAGAGCATATGATTGCCTTAAAAAAAGATGGTACTGTATGGGTGTGGGGAAATAACTCATATGGTCAAGGTGGAATTGGCAAGACTTCCCCAGCAACGATTACAAATCCAGTTAAAGTAACAAAGCTTAGTAAAGTAACAGAGATTGCAGGTGGGCGTTATCATACACTTGCAGTAAAGAGCGATGGGACGATTTGGACGTGGGGAAATAATGAACGAAATCAAATTGGAGATGGAAAAACAGGATCTAGCTTAATGAAAAATGTTTTAGTACCATATCAAGTTAAATTATTAACGAAAGTGAAATCCGTATCTGGAGGCACTTATTATAGTCTTGCTGTGAAATCAGATGGAACGGTTTGGTCTTGGGGCTTTAACGATGCTAGCCAATTAGGAATTGTTAAAACAAGTGCTTATCAAAATAAACCAGCTAAAGTTCTAGGCGAAGATGGTGAAGGCTACTTGAATCAAATCAAACAAGCTGACGGCGGATATAGACATACACTTGCAGTTGCTAACGATGGAAGCTTATATACATGGGGAGAAAACACATACGGAAAGCTAGGCATCGGTACTGAAACTTCAATTTATGATGTATGGTCAGATGGCGCTAATTCAGCTGTACCGGCAAAAGTATCGCTGACTAAAGTAATTCAAGCAGAAGCAGGATCTGAGCATACAGTCGCGATAACTGCAGATGGGACGATTTGGACGTGGGGTTTTAATGATTATGGGCAATTAGGTGTTGGGAAAAAATATAGTAAAAAGAAAGTACCTGCTAAAGTATTACGTGCTAATTAATAACGTTCATTCGTCTTTGTTATGAGTAAATAGAGAAGCATTCAAATAGGCCAACAATAGGCCAACCACAAATTGTGGTTGGCCTATTTTTAGGTATGCGCAAGGCACGGATGTAACAATTCCTAACTGTTAAGACAGAGGGATCGGTCAGCCTAATGTAAAGGTAGGTTGCTCGTGGTGACGAAGTATATGAAGGGAGTAAGCTGCAAACTTCCAAAACATAAATCAACAAGTAATTTGCCATTTATTGTTGCATTATTAATCAATAATCATTATCATTAATAATGATTATCAATTGATAAATTAGAATGTATTTAAAATAGATTTTGTTGAGTGTATAGAAATTTTATTCTAGGGTGTTTTGGAAGGAGCGTAAAAGGATGGATTTAATTGTCAGTAGTGAAAAGGGGATTAAGGTAGAGTGTCTAGAGTATGGTTATAAAAAAGAGAATCTTGTGAGTCATTCAAAAACTTTGCAATGTGGAGATGTTTTAACCATTTCTAATAAGGGAAAATATGTTGTAGGAGTTGGATGGTTTGTTTTAATAAGTGTTAATAAAAAAATAAAAGACTATATGTGGATTAAAGAGCTAGAGGAAGCTATTCATTCTAATAAAGCTATGCCCATTATTGATTGTATGCTTGATTACTTTAATGTATCTTTTCAATTAGATCGAGCTTTAGAATCTCGGAATAAGCAATCATTTTTAAGTCTTTCAGAGAAGAAAACAAAGTTATCTTTTCTTTACGATAGAATATCCGGAAAACTACCAGTTGGCCTATAGTTTTTATTTAGTACATATCACGATAATTGTAATACGAACCTTTTTATAGTAAAATCAGTCTATCAAGTAAAAGGTGGGATTACTTATGCTATCGAAGTTAAATAAGAGCGCAAGTACAATGTTATCGAGTAACTTACACGAAGCATTAACGGATCAAATGAACTATGAATTTTATTCTGCCCATGTCTATACTGCGATGGCTTCTTACTGTAAAAGTGAAAATTATGATGGTTTCTCGAGTTTTTTCCTTGCTCAAGCTGAGGAAGAAAGAACTCATGGAATGAAGATTTATAATTACATCCATGATCGTGGAGAACAAGCGATTATCTCTGGTTTTGACCATCCAAATAATAAGTACGAATCTATTTTAGATGCTTTTGAAAAAGCACTAGAACATGAAAAAGAAGTGACGAGCCGAATCTATAATCTTTCTGATATTGCTCGTGATGAAAAAGAATATGCAACGATTTCCTTTTTAAATTGGTTCCTCGATGAGCAAGTAGAGGAAGAATCGCTATTTAATGGTATTGTTCAAAAGTTAAAACAAATTAATAATGATCCTACTTCTTTATTCACGTACGATTCAAAACTGGCGAAACGTACACATACAACATTTGTTGAATAGGAATCCCTGGATTTTTTGGAAAACCCTAAATAATGGACAAATAAGTCCTTTATTTAGGGTTTTCTTGTGTCTGCACCTAGTATAGAGGGCAAGCACTAAAGTTGTACATTATTCGTCTTTATTATCTGGATCAGTCATATCTTCTGGATCTTCAATAGCGTCTTCTGGATCTGGATCAGTATCATTTTCATCATCTTTAAGGATTGTATCGTCTTCATCAACACCAGGTACGTTATCGTTATCATTATCATCATTTAAGTCAGTATCATCTAAATCATTTGTATCGTTTAGATTATCATTTTGATCCACATCATTTGGTTCTTCTTGCGGAGGCGGATTTTCATTATTATTGTCGTTATTGCACCCCGCTAACATCATAATAGATAAACAAGCACTCATTAATGTAAGAAACCATTTTTTTGTCATCGTAAATGATTCCCCTTTCATATTTTTTATGGAACTGTACTTATATTTCCCTGTAGAAAGTGAATTATGTGTCACACTGACAAAATTATTTATTAATCATTTGTGAATAAAAATGTGAATGAGCTCTATAAAAAAGAGAAGAGGCTGCTGAAAAGTAGATGCTTTCCAGTCAACCTCTTCGGACGTACGTTTAGATTAACGCTTTTTTCAAGTTTTTCAAATATCGATAACGGATTAAGTAAAAATAAACAAGTTGAGCAATGAGAAAACCAGCTAGTACAATTATCATTTCTGTAGCGATAGATAATACGTAAAAGCTTTGTAAGGCTGTAAAGGCAAAAGCACTATGGACAAATGCAACCAAAATAGGAACGAAAAACAGTAAAGCAAGCTGACGAGTGACAATTTTATTCAATTCTTGGTCAGTTAACCCTACTTTCTTAATCGTTAAATATTGACGGCTGTCATATTCCAAATCAGCATACAGTCTGAAGTATAAGAAGCTTCCTGCAGCAATAAAGAATACAGCTCCAATAAGCAGTGCGACAAATAACATCATTTTGAACATAGTCATTTGATTTTCATACAAAGTTCCGCTTACCGTCATGAAGTAGGAGGTATCACTAGAAGGCAGTTTTTTTCCGTTTTCCACAAGGTTTTCTACCATACCTATTGTTTTCTCAAGTTCTTTCGTATAAAAACCGGTATATGTTCCTGTCGTTACAGAGGAGAGCTTTGTAAATAATTCATCACTCACTACTAGGCCTTCATCCCATACAAGCTGATAAGGCAGGACAACATTTTGTGTATAGGTCTTTGGATGAAGTTGTAGATGATCTTGTTTTAACGTGTATATTACAGGTTTAGAGAAGCCGCCCTCGAAGCTGGATGTTCGCATATTTAGGGTTTCTATTCCTTTTAATGGCTTTTCTGTAAACTCATATCCCGCCTGTTTAGAGATGGCTTGATAATCTGAGAAGGAAATAATGGCCAGCTTATCAGAAGGATATGGAGAAGTTGAGGAAGCAACTTCTATATATTTAATGGGAACTTGATTTGTTGTATAGCTCACTTGCTTTCCTTGCAATTCTCCTTCGATTTGCTGTAAATGTTGTTGATGAACTGGTTCGTCATTTAACGCGATATAACTAATTTCGGCTGGATACTCCATATCGAATTGCTTATTCATTACATTCATAGAAACAAGCGATCCAACTGCGCAAAAGACAACGGTCGAAAAAATGGTAATCATAAAAAACATGCGTGTATTATCTTTTAAGCGGTATGCTAAACTGGAAATCGTAATTAAATTCGTTTTTTCCAAACAAGCATCCGGTTTTTTTTCAGCATTTTCATTATAAATACCGATAGCTGTGTGTAAAAAAAGTACGTTCCGACAATTGTCATTCCAATGACCGGCAACATTCGGAAAAGTAAGGTTTGCATCGTCGCAGTAGTAGCTAAATAATAACTGATGATGAGTAAGAATGCAGAGAGAAGAGATAGAAGGATGGACACTTTTGGTTCCGTTTTCGGTTTTTCTCCTGCTTGGAATAAATCAATTAATTTACTGACTCGTACAAGAATCGTCGTAAATAATGAAATACTAAAGAAGAGAAGTAAGAACGCTCCTACTGTAAGGATAATTGCCTTTTCAGATAAATAAAAGGGCAGAGGAGCAATGCCAATCATCTTTGAACCAATTAAATTGTATCAAAAGTAACAGAACGAATGAAAATGATCATTAAAAAACGCTGGAACGCCAGCGTTTTTTCTATCGAGTTAAAAGCTCTTCGATTTATTGTTTACGGGCAGAATAACTTGTTCGCCTTTTTCGTAGATGCGAAGCAATTTATTTATCACACTTAATTTAGGTACAGTTACATACACAATGATGGCTGAGGTCATACTGATTATGGCTCCTGCTGCGACATCTGCTGGATAATGAACACCAACCCAAATACGTGAAAGACCGACACAAAAAGCAAGTATTATCCAGAAAACGCCTGTCTTTTTGTTAAAAAGCCAGAATGTGATACAAAAGGAAAAAAACAAAATCGTATGATCGCTTGGAAATGAATTATTTACAGCCTTTTCTATAAGCTGATTGACATTAGATAACTCAGCAAACGGTTGATGGTTGGAATGAATGGTTCCTGCTAGTTTCCCGATTATCTCGGCGACTATAAAAGAAATCATGGAACAAATTATCATGATTCTATTCTTATTAGTTCGTGTAAACCAATAGAGTATGACAGCTAATGCTAAGACATACACCATATATTCAGCAACGAAAACAGCAGAATCATTTAAGGGTGGATAATCTTTACCTAAATCATTGATTATTCTAAAAACCTGGATATTTAAATCCGAAAAATCCATTGATTCATTTCCCCTTTATGTTGTAATACGTTCATTATAGGTTAATTACTAGAACTAAAAATATGGATTTTGCTTACACAAGCTTACAGTTTTGTAAGAATCGTATTTTTAGTTTTTTGATCATAGGGAATGGTTTAGTTTAGGGGAATAACAAATGAGAATGAAATGTACAAGTAAACAAAAGCTCAATCACTTTTTTAGTGATTGAGCTTTTGTATTGTTCAAGGAATAAATCTAGAGCTGATTTATTATATCAAAAACATCGCCACAATCGTCGTCACGACTAACCCAATTATTACTGGAAGGAGGTTTCTACGCGCTAATTCGAATGGACTAACATTACAAATGGCGGCAGCTGGGATGAGTGCCCAAGGAATAAGTGTTCCGCCGCCTACCCAAATAGCTGAAATTTGCCCAAGTGCGGTTAAGGTAGCGGTACCGTCTCCGATGGCTGTGCCGAATAGATTTGCTACCGAACCTGCTAAAGAAATGCCGGAAAAGCCTGAACCATCTAAACCAGTAATGGCTCCAATACCTGTCAATGTAAGGGCTGCTATTTCTCTCGTTAAAGGAACGGCAGCAGCCAAAGCGACGCCGAGATCATTCACAATACCGTGGGATGTTTTCGGTAAATGGTCACCGATAATTTGAGCGAATCCAGAATCCCCTAAATAAAAGAAGGCAGCAATAGGAATGACGGGGCCAAATACTTTAAAACCGAATTGAAATCCTTGAATTAGATAGGTGGTTGTTTTTTCAAGTCCTTGTTGTTTATGCGCTACAACGGATAGAATAAGCAGAATAAAGACCGCCGTACCGCCAATTAATGCCGTCGCATCTCCACCTTGTAACTTTAAAAGGAACATAGCAATGACATCAATCAAAAAGGCAATTGGAATGAGTATAGCAAAAAAATGCTTTTGTTTTGTGGTAAGTAAATGTTCATTCATTGCTGGATCTTGAATAATTTCTTTATTTTCCCCTAATGTGAGAACTCCTCGCTTCATATCCCGCTTTAAAAAGATAAAGGCAGAAACCGTTGTGACCACTCCCATTGTAATGACGAGCGGAATGCTTGCTGAAATGACATCTCCAACTGGGATTGAAGCCGCATCGGCTGTAAGCTTAGGGGCTGCTTGAATGATAAAATCACTCGATAAAGCAATTCCATGCCCAAAGAGGTTCATCGCTATTGCTACACCAAGTGCTGGGAGTCCTGCGCGCAGGGCTGCTGGAAGCAGAACCGCTCCTAGCAAGGCAACAGCGGGAGAAGGCCAGAAAAACCAAGAAATGACCATCATCAGAATGCCGATAATCCAAAAGGAAATCGTTGGATTTTTCATAAACTTAGTAAAAGGAGCAACCATGGCATCATTAATGCCCGTTTTTGTTAACACATGGCTCATTGAAACAATGATGGAAATAATTAAAATTGTCGACATTAGCTCTGTAATGGCGAAAATAAAGCTGTTAAAAATCCCGATAATGGATGAAGTTACACTACTTGTTGCGACAATGGCTAGTGTGAAAATTCCAACTATACAAATGAGGGAAGTGTCTCGACGTTTCACCATAAATCCGATGATTAACACAATAAACCCTACATAAATCCAATGGAGAGCCGTTAATTCTACTCCCATAATTTTCTCCCCCTCATGAATAGGCTTGATGATAGATTATGGGGAAATGCCTAGTTAGGTGAATTGTTCCATAAATTTATTCGTAATCCATTATCTTCTTTCTTTTCAATTATCCATCAAGTATTCTAAAAAGAAATAGTTACGATATAAAAGAGGGATATGACATGAAGCAAATCTATAGTGAAATTATTCAATTTCGCGGGACACATTATGATTTTGGATATATGCAAGGGGAAAAACTACGAGATTCTTTAACCGTTATCAATCGTGAAGAGCAGTGGAAGGTGAGAAAGCCTCGATTTACGATAGAAGCAGAGGAAGTGAGAAAGGCCATTACACAATTTGCTCCTGGTGTTTGGGAGGAGCTGCTTGGAATGCAAGAAGCACTAGAATGGCCGATGAAACGTATATTGCAAGAATTTGGGGGCTATCGATTAGATTATGTAAAGTCGGGCTGTTCTATTTTAACAGGAAGGGATTATTTAATTCGTAATTATGACTATCATCCGAAGACGTATGAGGGTCGTTATGTTCTTTTTCAACCAACTGACCAAGGGTATGCAAGCATTGGGCCGAGCCAAAGAGCAACGGGAAGAATGGATGGAATGAATGAAAAAGGGTTAGCGATTGGTTATAACTTTATGAATCGAAAAAATCCAGGGGACGGATTTATTTGTTGTATGATTGGAAGGCTTGTTATAGAGTCTTGTGCCAATGTTTTGGAAGCGGTATCGATGCTGAAGGAGATACCACATCGCCATTCTTTTACGTATGTTGTGTATGATCAAAGTGGAGAAACTTATGTAGTTGAAACCTCTCCGCGCGGTGTTGAGGTTCGCCATTCTACTGTTTGCACAAATCACTTTGAAATTATGAGGCATGAAAATCGTAATCATCTCGTCGATTCTCAACGACGACTAGGGGTTATGAAAGAACAATATGAGAATCTTTCAGAAGCCTATGATGCTTTTCGATTATTAAATGATAAGAATCGAGGGGTTTTTTCCGATTTATATGGCAGCTGGGCAGGAACAATCCATACATCGGCTTATTTACCAAGGGAAATGAAGGCGTGGATAGCATTAGGGGGAAATCAAGAACCTACTGTATTTGATTTTGCCAAATGGCTTAATGGAGAAGATGTAGAACTAGAGCAAATTACAGGAGAGATTGATACGGATATTCCATTTGTACATATGGATGAGGGGGCCAATTGGTATCGAAAATAGATAGATTGGCTTTTCGATTAGCTCTATAACGTTAGACTTAGTTTTTTTATGTATATACAGTATTAATGGTTGAAAATGAGGAGGGGATACTAGTTGATTGAAAAAGAAGTTGTTGTGAATGGAGAATACGAGCTTTCTGCCACATTAACCATTCCAGAAAATGAAGAAGAGAGATTCCCGGCAATCGTTATTGTTCCAGGAACAGGCGGAGCTGACCGGGACGGAAATATGAAGAATTTTGAAATGAATATTTATAAGAAACTGGCCGACTTTTTGACGGGTTTAGGCTTTGTTACAATAAGATACGATAAGCGGGGAATCGGTAAAAGTAAAGGAGTCTCTTATGAAACAGGAATGCACGATTTAATGGATGATATCATTCATAATATAAAGTATTTGGAGGGTGTTCCAAGTGTAGACCCAAAAAGGATTCTTTTACTTGGACATAGCGAGGGCTGTATATTAAATACGATTGTACAACAAAAGTACCCTGTAGCCGGTCTTATCTTAATTGCTGGTGCAGGAACAGGATTGAAGACGGCGATGCAAAGCCAAAATCTTATGATTGTCAAAGAAGTGCAAGCCATGAAAGGGCTAAAAGGCATGTTGTTAAGACGGTTGGTAAGCGAAAAAGGGGTAATAGATAAACAAAATAAGCTATTTAATAAAGTGTTAGAATCGAATGAGGATGTGATGAAAATTCAGTCTCAGAAATTTCCTGCCAAGTGGTTAAGGGAACATCTTCATTATAATGACGAACAGATATTAGCTATGCTTAAAGAGACGCAATGCCCTGTACTAGCTATAGTGGGAGATAAAGATGTACAAACAGATTCCGAGGCATTAAAGGAAATTAAAGCATTAGAAAAAACTAACATGACTTGTCTTACTATCCCTAATATGGATCATGTACTAAGGGAATACACAGGTGAAAAATCTGTATTAAATGTAAAAAAGCAATATAAGGAGCAAATTATTAAACCTTTACATCCTGTGTTAGAAAGTGAAATAAAGCTTTGGCTGTTACAGTATTTTGGAGAAGAACCAACAATTGCTGAGTAAGAAGCTCACTAAAAACACTCCCGAAATAACGGACTTTTATGTTGTGTCCATTGTTTTGGGAGTGTTTATTATAGGCTAGATTTATCTCTTTTCTCTTGGATGGAGTCGAATCATTTCTTTTGCTTCTACTTTTAGAGATTTAAGAAAACTAATCGTCATTAGTAACATGATGACTGAGAATGGAAGTGCAGCGACAATCATTGTATTTTGAAGGGCGAGAAGTCCGCCAGAATAAAGCAAAATAAGAGCTGTGGCGGTTAATAAAATCCCCCATATGATTTTTATGCTGTTTGTTGGATTCGTCGATCCATTCGTTGACATCATTGCTAATACAAATGTACCTGAATCTGCCGAAGTGATAAAGAAGATTGCAACTAAGATAATGGCTATAATCGACATAAAAGTACCTAATGGATAATTAGCAAAGACGCCAAACAAAGACTGTTCTAAGCTTAGGCTGGAAATGGTAGCAATTCCTTCGCTTTCAAGTGTAATCGCTGATCCTCCGAAAGTTGAAAACCAAAAGAAACCGATGAGAGAAGGGATGACCAATACGTAGAAAATAAATTCTCTAATACTTCTTCCTTTTGATACGCGAGCAATAAAAATGCCGACAAATGGGGACCAAGCAATCCACCATGCCCAATAGAAAATAGTCCAGGAATTAATCCATGCTCTGTTTTCTTCATTAAGAGGAGCTAACCTGAAACTCATATACGGTAAGTTTTGGAGGTAAGTACCAATTGTATCTGTGAATAAATTCAAGATGAATAAAGAAGGTCCTACAATGAACATGAGTGCAAGAAGAAGGAAAGCGAGAATCATATTGGTATTACTTAAAATTTTAATTCCTTTTCCTAGCCCTGTTAAAGCTGATCCAATAAATAGAATAGTAACAATTACGATAATAATGACTTGAATGAGAAAATTAGAAGGAATATCGAACAGATACGATAGACCGCCATTAATTTGTGCTGCCCCAAATCCAAGTGTAGTCGCTACACCAATAACGGTTGAAAGAATAGCGAGAATATCAATTAGTTTCCCCGTCTTCCCATCTGCTTTATCTCCAAGAATAGGTTTTAAAGTAGCACTAATCACGACAGGCTGATTTTTTCTAAACATGAAATAAGCAAGTACTAGTGCAACAATTCCGTAAATAGCCCAAGCATGAAGCCCCCAATGAAAGAACGTAAATCTAAGCGAGTCTTTTATAGCCTGAGGGGTTCCAGTTTCTCCAGTTGGGGACTGAATGGCATAGTGACTAAGCGGTTCAGCTGACCCATAAAAGACAAGCCCAATTCCCATGCCAGCACTGAAGAGCATAGCAATCCAAGTTGGTCTTGAAAAATCAGGTTTCGCATCTTGTTTTCCTAGTTTAATTCGTCCAACAGGACTAATGAATAAGTAAATACAGATAAGTAAAAAGAAGGTAACAACAATTAAGTAGTACCAGCCGAAAGCATTGGAAATGAATGCTTGCATATTGGCTGTTACAGTTTCAAGGGTTTTGGGAGTCGTGAGCCCAGCAATAATAAGAAGAGCTAGTATAACGGCGGAATAGGTAAAGACTGAAGAAATGTTTTTCATAATACTGTATGTACTCCTAACTCTGTAGACTGATTTATAAAAGAGAGATTCATGTAATGAGTAAGGTGTTCTCATTACATGAATATCCTTTAAGCTGTTCTTCATTTAATGTTTTTAGTATTGCGTGTATGAGGAAAATTACACGTGAAATATAGATAAAAAAGTATTTAATGAAAAACTGATAAATCGATAGTGATTTCATCTATTTAAGGTTGTTTTATCTTAGATTGATACTCAGTAAATTGTTTTTGCACTTCTGTTGAAGGGACTTTATCAAGAAGGCTAATAATAATAATTGCAAGACCTGCGAATAAGAAACCTGGTGCAAGTTCATATAAATCAAAAAGGCCGCCCGTTAGTTGTGCCCAAATTATGACTGTAACAGCGCCGGTAATAACGCCGGCAAGAGCACCATTTCTGGTCATGCGTTTCCAAAATAAGCTAAGGAGAATGACAGGTCCAAAGGCTGCTCCAAACCCAGCCCATGCATAACTTACAAGTTGCAGCACCTTACTATTAGGATCATATCCTAATAGAATCGCAATGATGGCGATTCCTAGAACAGCAATTCTACCAACAATCATTTCTTCTTTCCTGGAAGCACTTCTTCTAAAAATGGATTTGTAGAAGTCTTGTGCTAATGCACTTGAAGAAACGAGTAATTGCGAGTCAACCGTGCTCATGATTGCTGATAGAATGGCTGCAAGTAAAAAACCGGCTACCCATGGATTAAAGAGAACTTGAGAAAATATAATAAACACTGTTTCAGCGTTTTGTAATGGCTCATTAACAAAATAGGCGATACCAACAAATCCAACCAAAATCGCCCCAAACAATGAAAGAGCCATCCAGCTCATGCCGATACGTCGAGCCTTTGGGATATCCTTTGTGGACTTGATACCCATAAAGCGAACGAGAATGTGAGGCTGACCAAAGTATCCTAATCCCCAAGCTAATAAGGAAATGATTCCTATAGCAGTTGCTCCAGAGTATATATCGAGGTAAGAGGAATCAATTTCTTTAATTTGCTGCAGCGTTCCATTCCATCCTCCAAGCTCATAAATCGCGGCAATAGGAATGATAATCAAGGCTCCAAACATTAAAATTCCTTGAATAAAATCCGTCCAGCTTGCTGCTAGAAACCCTCCGAAGAACGTATAAGAAACGATGACTGTTGCTCCAACCCATAAGGCGAGAATATAGTCCATTCCAAATGAATTTTCCAAAAGAATGGCTCCGCCCACAAGACTAGAAGATGTATAGAATGTGAAGAAGACTAGAATAACAATAGCGGAGACGACACGAAGAATTTTGGACGTATCGTGAAAACGGTTTTCAAAGAAATCTGGAATCGTAATGGAGTCATTCGCGACTTCTGTATAGATTCGAAGTGGTTTAGCAACAAATCGCCAGTTTAAATAAGCACCAATGACCAATCCGACAGGTAACCAAATTTCACTAAGGCCACTAACATACAATGCCCCAGGCAGCCCGAGCATAAGCCAACTACTCATATCAGAGGCCCCCGCACTTAAAGCGGCAACTCCTGGACTTAGCTGTCTGCCTCCTAGTACATAATCACTCAAGTCTTTTGTTCGTCTTGCAGCTATATATCCAATAATCATCATCCCTATTAGATAAATCATGATGGAACTAAGCGTAGGTATATTAATGTCCATTTGTATTAACACGCTCCCTTGTTGTGTAATAGTCATCATTACGCTAGAGTAATGATCTATAATGAAATGACTGTTAGCAAATTATTAAACACCAATTGTAATCGGCGCATCTACACGACAAACAAAATGGTTCATATCCATAATGAACGGTGGGGTGCTTATCATGTTTTGTTTACATAATTGATGTAATTCTTCAGATGAAAATTGAACAATCCCAAGACCGATTTCTGTTCCTTCAGTATCGATTATCCGAATAACGGACTTCTTTTCAAATTGTCCTTTTATTTCGATAATGCCAGAGGCGTGCACACTTTCACGTTTTTCGACAATGCGATTTTTTGAGGATGAGTCGATGACGATTTCTCCTTTAGGACCTGAATTAAAGGCAATCCATTTTGTTTTTTCGTTTAAATCCATTAATGGTGCTTTTGCTTTAAAGTACGTCCCTTTAGCCGTACCTAATACGGCATCCATGACAATGTTTGGAGTGCCGGCTCTTCCTAAGAAGGTTGAAATGCCAGAAGCCATGGCAATTTTAACCGCTTGAATTTTTGATTTCATACCGCCGGTACCGACATCACTTCCTGAGTCACCAGCTGCTTTTTCAATTTCAGGCGTAATGTTATGAACATGTGTTAACAGCTTAGCGCGGCTGTTTTTGCTAGGGTCTGAGTCATATAGTCCATCTATGTCTGATAAAATGGTTAAATAATGGGCATCGACTAGTACAGCTACCTTTGCTGAGAGGGTATCATTATCTCCAAATTTTAAGCGGTCAATTGTTACGGTATCGTTCTCATTGACGATAGGGATAATGCCTCTTTCTAATAAGACGTTTAATGCATTACGCATATTTTGATAGCGATTTTCATCTGAAAAATCACCTCTCGTAATTAAAATTTGCGCCGCAACATAGCCGTGAGACAAAAATAGCTCGGAGTATGTCTCCATTAATAATCCTTGACCGATTGAAGCAGCAGCTTGCTTTTCTGGCAATGTAGTAGGGCGTTCAAGACAGCCTAGTTTTCGATAGCCAGCAGCAATAGCACCAGATGAAACGAGTACAACTTCATATCCTGTATCCTTTAATAAAACAATTTCATCTACAAGTTTTTCGAGTTTTTTACGACTAATTTCTCCGTGTCGACTAGTTAGTGAACTGCTTCCTATTTTAATTACAACACGTTGCTTATTAGTGGTTACGGTCATCTAACCCCTCCTATTTTTTCAATATTCAATCTATTGTATCGGTGAAAAGTTGCTAGCATTTACTTTGAATTGTGTACTCATTTCTCTTGAGCGATTAGCAGCTTGCTTAATAGCTTGAGAAATAGCTGTGCCGCCGCCGTATTGTTCAAGTGCAGCTAATCCTGCGGCTGTCGTACCGTTCGGCGAAGTAACCTTTTCCCTTAGAACAGCTGGTGTTTCGCTTTGTACTTGAATCATTTTGGCTGCTCCGATTATAGTCTGGGCAATGATTTGCCGTGTCATATCTTCAGCTAATCCGCTTTTTATTCCTTCCTTTTCCATATGTTCTATTAAGTAATAAAAGTAAGCAGGGCCGCTGCCGGCAATACCAGTAAAAATGTCCATTTGTGCTTCAGGTATGACATATACGGTTCCGATACATTTAAGTAATTTTTGTGTGAGTGTTACGTTTTGTTGTGTAGTGTGTGTTCCAGCAGAAATAGCGGTAGCGGATTCTCCGATCATGCTGGAAGTATTGGGCATAACTCGGATGACTTGTTGTCCTGCTGGTAAATGCTGCTCTATAAAAGAGGTTGTAATACCGGCTAATACAGACAGAATAAGATGGTGTGGTTGAACGACATGTTTGACGGATTGTAAAGCGGATGCTGCATCTTTTGGTTTCATTGCGAGGACCATTAAGTCAATGTCTTTAAAGGGTAATTTATCTTGAGTTACGGCGTTAATTTCATATGTTTGTTTGAGCTGTTGTAACCGTTTATCGTTGCTTCGATTACATACAAAAATATGGTTTCGTGGAATGATGTCAGCATTTATGATACCTGAAATCATTGCTTCTGCCATCGAACCGGCTCCTAAAAATGCAATTTTTTTGTTAATAAACATGCCATTCCTCCCAAAATGTTCGTGTTTTTGTTCTTATTTTTTAACAACGACCTTATATTAACATGTATCAAATCATTATCAAGGGATATCAGGAAAGTCATGTGTATATGCTTCAATTAGTGAGTATAAGCGTTTATCTTGGTTATTCAATAAGGTAAATGAAGGCTCAAGCCAAAATATCACTGCTCAGGATAAAATTTGGAAGATTATTAGGGCTTGTTATTCTTCAAATTGTGTAAGAGTAATTGGGAAAGCAGAGGGAGTGAAAGTCCTTCCGTTTGACGTTTGAAAAGAAAATATTTATAATAAAATTAATAAGAAAATTGAATATATCCTTCCGTATAAGGGGAGTAGCTATACAATAAAATCGTCATTACGGGATGCAAATCCTCGGTTTTATTGGCAACTAATGATAGTTGTTTGCGAGACCTTACCGATTCTTGGTAAGGTCTTTTTATGTAAAGGCGTTATAACCGAGAAAATAGGTTATAACGCCTTTTCTTTTCTTATATACCTAAGGATAGAGAGAGGTGACGATTATTCTTTTATTTGATAAGTTAGCTGTCAGTGTTAAAATGGCAAATGACCACAAACATACACTTTTGGATTACGATAAATCGTTAACGTTAATTGGACAAGGCAGAAGTGCTTATGTATTTAGAATCGAACAAACGAATAAAGCAATGAAGATATTTTTCCCGACTTATGCTCACCTTGCTGAGCAAGAGGCAAATATATATAGGGAGATTCAACATCTCTCCTATTTTCCAACTTTTTATGAGGCAGGTCCTAATTATTTAGTCATTGACTATTTAGAGGGGAATACACTTTTTGAATGTTTAACAAAAGGGACTCCAATCTCAGAGGATGTTATAAAAGAAACCGATAGGGCTTTACAATTAGCTAGGAAAGAGGGATTGAATCCGTCTGATGTTCATTTGCGCAACATTTTTATCACATCGAATAGAGAAGTGAAAATTATTGATGTGGCTCGATTTAGACAAGTGAAGGTTTGTACTCAATGGGAAGATTTAAAAAGTGCCTTTTATTGTTATTATAAAAAGCCGTACTTTCCAAAGAAAATTCCTGAATTTATGTTGAATAGTATTGCAGTGCTGTATAAGAAAAACCTTCTTAAAGTCCATCGTACAAGAAGCTCTGAGTTTTATCAGCGGTGAGAAAGACTTATTCTAGTTTATAAGGAGAGAGAAGAGAATGAAAAAAAGGATACTAGCTTTTGGAATGATGGGAATGGTGTTTCTAAGTGGCTGTTCCTTGCTTGGAGAGGTAAATGATTCTTTAGAGTATGCGAATGCGACGACAGAATATATGAATACAGCACAAGATTTTGCGAATGAAGTACCAGAACTAGCGAACAATGCAGTCACAAGTGAAGAAGCGAGACAACAGCTAGAAGAAGAACTTACTCTTATGAAGGAAGAAATAAATGAGTTTAATAATATCGAAGCTCCTGCTGTTGCAGAAGATCTTCATGCTCAGATTGTCAGCACCAATGAAAAGCTAGAAGAAGGGATTGACCTATATTTAACAAATATTGAAAATGGTCAGCTGGATCCCGCTATACTAGAGAACTCGGAAATTTTAAAAACAGTAAATGAAGTTTCGAGTTTGATGGAGCAAATTGAGAAATTAACAAATTGATTGTAGGATGTATGATTTGTTTTTTTCAATAAGTTTGAACTCATTCAATAAGAAATATGACGAGGTTATCAGGTATAATCATTACCTGATGCCTTTTTTTTATATTCTCTCTCCTTCTTTAATGAAGTATGGTACATTTTTTATATCGATTTACAAAAACAGGAGCACAACATGAAGAAAATAACGAAGTTCATGAAAAAACCATGGTTTCTCGGTATTCTAGTATTCGCCATGGCTATAGTGGTTATTTGGAATATACCTATTGAGAAAAGAAAATATGGGTTTTCACAAAGCGGTTTGGCTACGGACTATACAGGTCTGCTGCCTGAACGAATTGAAAAAGTTGTGAATGTCCACAATCGAAACGAACTACAAAGAATTGTTCAAGAAGCTAATAAAAAGGGCAAGCATATTTCTATCGCTGGATTACAGCATTCCCAAGGTGGACATACATATTACAAGGACGGAATTGTACTTGATATGCGAAGGTTCAATCGTATATTAGAGGTCAATGAGCAAGCTAAAACAGTTCGAGTAGAAAGTGGAGCTAGTTGGGAAGATGTTCAGGAAGCTGTCACTCCGTACGGCCTAGCGTTGCAAGTTACACAATCCCAATCAATCTTTACGATTGGAGGTTCCTTATCTGTTAATGCTCATGGGAGAGATATTCGCTTTGGTCCAATGGCTGAAACAGTTCGTGAAATGACGGTATTAACTCCAACAGGAGAAATAAAGCATTTAACACGTGATGATTCAGAAGAATGGATGACGTACATATTAGGGGGCTATGGCTTATTCGGAGTCATTTTAGATGTGACTTTAAATCTTACGGAAAATGAAGTATACACCATTCACACAGAAGAAATAGAGACAGGAAAGTATGAGTCGTATCTTCATAGAGTGCTAGAAAATCAAAATATTGCGATGCACTATGCAAGAATAAGTGTAGCACCGGGTACATTTTTAGATGAAATGTATGTGATTGATTATAACAGAACAAGAAAACAGGCTAAGATAACGTCGCTCAAAGAAGAAGAAGGAGTTCGAGTCAGTAAGTTTGCTCTTGATTTAGGAAGAAAAGGGGGGAAGCTTGAGGATCTATTTTGGGAATCGCAAAGGCTGTACATCAATTCAATCGATGGTAAAACGATTACACGTAATAATGCTATGCGTTCAGAATCTACATTTATGGAATTTACTACGCCTGGCAGAGTAGAGGTTTTACAAGAGTTTTTTATTCCAGTTGATTCATATGAAGAGTATATGAAAAGCCTGAAAGACCTGCTTCCCCATAATGATCAAGATGAAGATTTTAAAGTGCATAATATTACAGTACGATATGCAGCAAAAGACCATATGACAAGTCTCCCTTATGCAAAGGAAGATATGCTAGGTCTTGTCGTATTGATTCAGCATGGATTAAAAGAGAAAGAGATTGCTCACGCTAAAACGATGATTCAGAAGTGGACGGATGTAACATTACAATATGGCGGCACCTATTATTTGCCTTATTATCCTTACCAAACAAAGGAACAGTTTAAAGAATCTTATCCAAATTGGAAAAACTTCAAGGAACAAAAGGCAGAAAGAGATCCAAATGGAGTGTTTGTAAATTTGTTCTATGATCATTACATGAAGTAAGAAGGCGAAAACATGCAGAATAAAATTGAACGGTATATTCCTCTTATTGTCACAGTTGGACAAGTTGTAATTTTTCCATATTATATTGTTTGGTTGAAAGAAGTGTCTTTTAGTTATACCTTATTTGCTTGGTTATTTGCCACATTCTCTTTTGCGGCTGCATGGGGGTATCGTTTCTTTCAATCCAGAGGAGAGAAACCACGTTCTTTTATCACATCTGTTTATGTAGCGATGGGAGTAGTGTATATAGTCGTTGGATATTGGAAGCTTCTAATTGAATATCTCCCTTATGTGGCTCTTATGACACAAATTGTATTAGGTTTTTTACAAGGGTATTTTCGAGCATGGCATACTAAACAACGATCGTATCATGTACATGCTATCAATCACTACTTAATAGTTGGCGTCATTATGATTGCACTTTCATTTATGAAAGTAGTTTCTCCTAGCATATTTCTGACTGTGTTCGGGATAATTTTATGCATGTGTGGAATATGGGAAGTGGTGAGGAGAAAGAAATTCAGAAATAGTTGTTAACAAACAGAGACTAAACTTTTTATGGTTTAGTCTTTGTTTTTTGGTTAATAAGACGTTAGTGAAGCTATTGATTTAGGTATATTTCCTTTTTTAAGAATAATATGAATCCTTTATTATAAAAAAGAAGAAAGTTGTAGCTAAGGGTAAAAATGTTATTTAAAAAAGAAATATGAGGGGCATTGATTTTGAAAATATATGAAGCCGACACGTTGGTTCATTCTGTTGAAGAACGTGCCAAGCAATATAAAGCATTAAAAGATCAATTTCAGCAATTAAAAATAGAGTTTGCTAGAATTGTAGATAATGGGAATTTTCTCGGCAACGGAGCAGAAGCTATCAAAGGATTTTATAAAGCACAAATCGATGTAGTTGATGTATGGATTTTGCTTATTAATCAACAAGTGGCTTTTTTCGAAGGCATTCAAGGAATGGAAGAAGATGTTCAACTATCAGGAGACACCGTTGTAAAAGTACCTTTCCTAGAAGAAAATCTGTCTCAGTCGAATCAGTTAGCGAAAGAAATGGTCACCCAGCAG
>Ga0182746_1001481_pt1 | contig 21135 bp, 19 predicted proteins | sample eDN3rd30CBELigOP_FD_128881 | JGI IMG/M metagenome (GOLD analysis project Ga0182746, IMG submission 128881) | Enriched Organic Plus compost microbial communities from Emeryville, California, USA - eDNA 3rd pass 30_C BE-Lig OP (version 2) (version 2) ... | reverse complement strand
CCCGGCGGCGATCGCCCACAGGCGCCTTCCGCTGCCGGCACCGACAGCGAACGCAGCCGACCCGCAGACGAGCCCAAGCGACACCCACGCGGCGGTGCCGGCGAGCAGGTCCAGCGGGTCGAGGTCGAGCGCGGCGGGTGTCAGACCGACGAGCTTGCGACGGCGGTCCCCCTCGTCGGTGGTCACCTGCAGGAGCGACTGACTGCGCAGCCGCGAGATGACGTCTGCGGCGTTCGAGGTGCAGGAAAGCACCCCGACAAGTTCGGCCGCGTCGCGCACGCCGTGACCCGGCACCGGCTCCCGGTGCTGACCGATGCGCTCGCCACGATCGAGTGCGTGGTGGTCGACACCGCGGTCGGCGGCACCCACACCGTGTTCATCGGACGTGTCGTGGAGGCGGCGGCGAGGGACGGCGAGCCACTGGCCTACTACCGCGGCTCCTTCGGCAGGCTCTCCGGGATCAAGGAGACCGCCGCCTACGAGGGAACCCGCGACTGGGTGCTCCGCCGCGCGCATCTGGCCGAGTTCAGCGACGAGTTGATCTCCCGCATCCGGGCGACCGCCGAGCTGGTTCGGACGCAGGACACCCGGTCGGAGTCCGCGCTCACCGACCTGCTGGATCTCAGCCTGCGGTTCCACGCACAGATCGTGAGCGGGGCCGGGTCGCCCCAGCTGACCGCGACCTACCGTCAGCTCCAAGCGCAGGCGATCTGGCGCGACTCGTGCGTCATCGACACCGAGCTGTGGCGTGCCGGCGCCGTTTTCGTCGAGGAGATCGCGGCGGCGATCACGGCGCGGGACACGGCGCGGGCGAAGCGCGCGCTCCGACTCGGCGCGGAGCATGCGAGGGATGCGGCGGTGGAGGCGATCGCGACCCTGGGAGGCGCCGCCTGACTCCGCGGGCGTCCGCACGACGGGGTCGGTTCGCGCCGACCCCGTTCGCATGACTTCGTGCATCGCGCGAAAACAACCATTGACGTGCCCATACGGTACTGAGATACTCACCAGTACATGAAATCCGCTCGGTATCCGAACTGGCGGGTCTCTTGTCCTGCAGGCACTGCCGTCTGCGTTCGACAACGCTGTCGCAAGAGAGAGGCAAGAACATGCACATCCGAGAATGGCGGAGCGCGGGCTTCGTCGCAGCACTCACGATCACCGGCCTGGCCGTCATGGGCTGTTCGTCCACCGACGCCGGTACCGGCGGGGACACGGGCGAAGCCGGCGAGGTCGTCTACCGGGCGGCGGACGGCTCATGCGCCTCCGGCCCGATCGACGGCATCGAGCTGGATGCGGCGAACGAACTCGTCGCGTACTTCGAGGAGGCCTCGACCGGCATCCCCCAGACCGAACCGCTCCCCGAGCCCATCGACCCGTCGACGACCGTCGCGTACCTCGACAACGGCTCGGCGGTGGCGTCGATCATCTGGTCCAGCCTCGAGCAGGCGGCCCAGACCGCCGGCGTGCAGTTGCAGCGCGTCGACACCGGGATCGACGCCCAGAGCATCAACTCGGCGGTGAGCAGCGTCGTCGAGAGCGCACCGGACATCCTCATCGCCGCCGCGGTCGACGCGACCTTCTTCCAGAGCCAGCTCGAGGCGCTGCAGGATGCCGGGACGACCGTCGTCTACGCCGGTTCGAGCAACGCCGACGACTTCGGGCTGCTGGACTCGCACTCCGGGCACGGCGCGTCGCTCGTGAACGGCGACGTGCTCGCCGCCGCCGCGCTCGCGTTCACGTGCGGCACCGCGAAGGACTTCGTCTTCTACAGCATCCCCGAGCTGAACTTCTCCGCGGTGCAGCTCGAAGCGGCGGAGGCGTTCCTGGAGGAGAACTGCGACGGCTGCACGCTCCGGGTCGTCGAGATCCCGGTCACCACGATGGATACGACCGCCGGTGACGCGATCGTGAGCGACCTCCAGGCACACCCCGAGACCGCCTTCTTCATCACGCCCGCCGACCAGATGCAGATCGGTCTGAAGTCCAAGATGGACCTCGCCGGCATCGACGTCCCGGGGATCGGGCAGTCCTCGCTGCCGCCGAACATCGAGCAGATCGCCAACGGCCTCCAGATCGCCGGATACGCGGTCGACTACAACGAGTACACCTGGTTCATGCTCGACGAGGGCCTGCGCCGGCACATGGGCGTGGAGGTCGCCTACGACGACTGGCGTCCGTGGGTGAAGGCCATCTCCCGCATCCTCACCGAGGAGACGGCGAAGGAGTACCCGGAAGGGTTCGTCGCGTACCCGGGGATGCCGGAGGCGTTCGCCGAGCTGTGGGGGAAGTGATCGGATGACGATGACCGCGCCGCCCGCAACGGATGGGGCACAGGACGCGCCGCTGATGCGGGCGGCGCGGATCGTCAAGCAGTTCCCCGGATTGCGGGCCCTCGACAACGTCGACCTGGATGTCCGCAGCGGTGAGATCGTCGCGCTGGTCGGGCACAACGGCTCCGGCAAGTCGACGCTCGTGAAGATCCTCGCGGGGATCTACAAGGCCGATGAGGGGGAGGTGTCGTTCGCCGGGGACGGTGGGGAGACGACCCAGCTGCACATCATCCACCAGGACCTCGGGCTCGTCGGCGAGCTGAGCACCGTGGAGAACCTCCGGATCGCCCACGGAAGGGGGGCCGGCGCCCTCTCGCCCACGCGCCGCAAGGAGGAGATCGCGCACGCGAACCGCGTGATCGGGCGATTCGGTGAGGGATTCGATGTCACGCAGCCGGTCGCGAGCCTCGCTCCCGCACAGCGGTCGATCGTCGCGATCGGCCGCGCGCTGGACGGATGGTCGCATGCCCGGAACGTGCTGATCCTCGACGAACCCACCGAGGCGCTGCACGCCACCGAGACGGAGGTGCTCTTCGACGCGGTGCGGCGGGTCGCGGCCGAGGGCGCGGGGGTGATCTTCATCTCGCACCGGCTCGACGAGGTCCTGGCATTGGCAGACCGTGCCGTCGTGCTCCGCGACGGGCAGAAGGTCGCCGACGTGCCGACCGCGGGGCTCGGGCACGGCGACCTCGTCGAGTACGTCACCGGCGCATCCGCCTCGACCTCACTCGGCAGGCCCACCGACCGCCCGCTCGGCGACGTCGTGCTCGACGTGCGGGGGCTGAGCGGTGCCGGGATGTCCCAGGTCGACCTCACCCTGCGCGCCGGCGAGGTCGTCGGCGTGGCCGGCGTGCTCGGCTCGGGACGTGACCTGCTGCCGGCGCTCGTCTTCGGCGGCGTCCCGTCGAGCGCGGAGCGCTACGTCCTCGAGGGTCGCCCGTACCAGCGGCGGAGCCCCGCCGAGAGCGTGCGGCGCGGGATGGCGTTCGTCGCCGGGGATCGGGCCCGCCTCGGCGGTGTCACGGCGATGAACGCGCGCGAGAACATGACCCTGCCGGAGCTGAAGAGCATCACGGGGCCCGTCGGCACGATCCGGCCGAAGCTCGAGAAGGCGCTCGCCAAGCGACTCGTCGAGCGGTACGACATCCGCCCCGCACGTCCCGAACAGGCGTTCTCGCAGTTCAGCGGCGGGAATCAGCAGAAGATCGTGTTCGCCAAGTGGCTCCGCAACGACCCCCGCGTGCTCGTGCTCGAGGAACCGACGCAGGGCGTGGACATCGGCGCGAAGCAGGCCATCTACGACGAGATCGACGCCGCCGCCGCGCGCGGGGTCGCCGTCCTCGTCTGCTCATCGGACGCGAAGGAGCTCGTCCGGCTCTGCGACCGCGTCGTCGTGATGCGCTCGGGAACCGTCGCAGCCGAGCTGCGCGGCGACGAACTGACCGAGGCCGCACTGGTGCTGCACGGGCACGGACTGGTGCCGGCATCCGAAGAAGGAGAGGAACGCTCGTCATGAGCTCGGAAACGTCGGCGGGATGGACGAAGGCACTGTCCTTCCGGAACATCAGCGCCATCTACATCTTCATCATCATCTTCGTCATCTTCTCGACCGTCACCCCGAGGACGTTCCTGCAGGAGGGCGTCTGGCGGACGCTGCTGGACGCACAGGCGGTCACCGTGATCGCGGCGATCGCGGTGATGATCCCGTTGGTCACCGGCTCCTTCAACCTGGCCATCGGCGCCGAGGTGGGATTCGCCGGGATCCTCATCGCGGTACTGCAGGTGAAGCTCGGGGTCCCGTTCGCGGTGGCGATCCCGCTCACGCTCCTCATGGGAGCGATCATCGGCCTCGTCTCGGGTCTGATCATCACCAAGGGACGGATCGACTCCTTCATCGCCACACTGGGTCTCAGCTCGATCCTGCTGGCGGGGCTGGCATGGATGTCGTCCAACAAGCAGGTCATCGGGCTGCAGGACGGGTTCCGGTCGATCGCGACGACGACCTTCCTCGGGATCACGGTCCCCACCTATCTCATGCTCCTGGTCGCGTTCGTCGCCTGGTACGTCCTGGAACGCACCCCCGTCGGCCGGCGCATGTACGCCGCCGGATACAACCCGGCCGGTGCGCGCCTGGCGGGCGTCCAGGTCTCGCGGCTGAAGGTCGGCGCACTCGTCGCGGGCGGCGTCATCGCCGCGATGGCCGGCATCCTGCTCACCTCCCGGCTCAACACCGGCGAGCCGACCGTGGGCCCGGGCCTCCTCCTCCCCGCCCTGACCGCCGTGTTCCTCGGCTCCACCCAGTTCAAGGGCGGCCGGTTCAACGTGTGGGGGACCGTCATCGCCGTCTACGTCCTCGCGACCGGCATCAAGGGCCTCCAGCTGATCGGTGCGCCGCCGTACATCAGCGACCTGTTCAACGGCGTGGCGCTGCTCGCCGCCGTCGGCCTGTCACAGTGGGAGAAGACCTCGGCGCGCACCGCCGCCATCCGGCGCTCCCTGCCACTGCGGCGCCGCCCGCGGCCGGAGGCCGCCGAGACCCCGACCAGAGCGGAGTCGCCGACCCGCTGAGCCGAACGTCCGAACCAACCCCCATCACGAAGGAGTGATCAGCATGGCAACTGCACGCCCATCGACCCTCGAGGGTCTGATCGAGGAGGCCGGAGGCCCCGTCGCGCTGCTGCGCGGGCCCGGTCAGCTCGGCCCGTACGTGTTCCCCGGGATCCCGCCGGAGTTCACGAACTGGCGCGACGAGGTGCGCGCGTGGAAGGGCGGCGTCGCCCTCCTCGAGCAGTCCTACCACATGAGCGAACTGCACGTCCGCGGACGCGAGGTGCTCCCGTTCCTCGCCGACATCGCGGTCAACCGGTTCAACGACTTCCCCGTGCGCCGCGCGAAGCAGATCGTGGTCGCGAGCCCCGACGGGTACCTCGTCGGGGACGCGATCCTCTTCCACGAGGAGAGCGACTTCGCGCGGATCGTCGGCGCGCCCTTCGCGCTCGACTGGCTGCTGTTCCACGCGGAGGGCACCGGCCGTGACGTCACCGCGACGCTGCATCACAACTGGTCGGTGCACGAGGGGCCCCGCGACGTGTTCCGGTTCCAGATCCAGGGCGCCGACGCCCTCGACCTCGTCCGCGACGTCCTCGGCACCGAGGTGCCCGAGGTCCGCTTCTTCGGGATCGCCGAGGTGACGATCGCGGGCGCGCCGGTCCGGCTGCTGCGCCACGGCATGGCAGGCACACCCGGGTTCGAGATCTACGGGCCCTGGGATGCGCAGGACCGCGTGCGTGCCGCATTCGACGAGGCGGGCGAACGCTACGGACTGCGCAAGGTGGGCTCGCTCGCGTACTCGACCGGGGCGCAGGAGTCGGGGTGGCTGCCGCTTCCGCTTCCCGGCATCTACCACGGAGAGCAGCTGCGGCCGTATCGCGAATGGACGAGCTCGTTCTCGCTCGAGGCGATGGGCTCGCTCGGCGGAAGCCTCGACTCCAGCGACATCGAGGACTACTACGTCGATCCGATCGAGGCCGGATACAAGCGCCTCATCGACTGGGACCGGGAGTTCATCGGCAGGGAAGCGCTCGAACGCCGGGCGACGGACCAGCGGCGGACCAAGGTGACCCTGGTGTGGAACGACGAGGACGTCATGGCGGCGAACCGCTCCGCGCTGTTCGACACCGACGCACCGGCGCAGTTCGTCGCGTTCCCCTCTCCCATGTACGCGACCTGGGCCGCCGACGCCGTGCAGCACGACGGACGCACGGTCGGCTTCTCGCAGTACATGTCGTACTCGGCCAACGCCCGCCGCATCCTGTCGCACGGCATCATCGACGTCGGCCTGGCCGAACCGGGCACTGAACTGACGTTGCTCTGGGGAGAGCCGGACAGCCGACGCGACAACGTCGGGCCCAACGCGCTACGTGAGATCCGCGTGACCGTCGCGCAGTCCCCGTACTTCCAGAAGATCATCAAAGATCGTTGACCCGAACAGAAAGGCAGCATGACATGGCTGACACGACCACGACGCCGCAGTCCCTCGAATCCCTCATCGAGGCCGCCGGGAGCCCGGTGACGCTCCTCCGGGGCTCGAACCTCGGTCCCTACGTCTTCCCCGGCATCCCGCCGGAGTTCACGAACTGGCGGGACGAGGTCCGCGCCTGGATGGACGGGGTCGCGCTCCTGGAGCAGAGCTACCACATGACCGAGCTCCACCTGCGCGGCCCGGAGGTGATCCCCTTCCTCAAGCGGTTCGCCGTGAACAAGCTCGACGTGTTCCCGGTGCGCCGGGCGAAGCAGCTCGTGCTCGCCGCCGAGGACGGCAACCTCATCGCCGACGCGATCATCTTCCACGAGGACGAGGACTTCTTCCGGATCGTCGGTGCCCCGTTCGCGAGCGACTGGCTGCTGTTCCAGGCCGAGCGATCGGATCTGGACCTCACGGCCGAGAAGAACGACAACTGGTCCGCCCGCGTCGCGCCGCGCGACGTGTTCCGGTTCCAGATCCAGGGGCCGCACGCGCTCGAGCTGGTCCGCGAGGTCGCTGCCGGATCGCTGCCGGAGATCAGCTTCTTCGGCATCGGCGAGTTCACCGTGGCCGGCAAGCGCGTCCGCGCCCTCCGGCACGGCATGGCCGGCACGCCCGGCTTCGAGGTCTACGGGGCCTGGGACGACCAGCAGGCCGTCCGCGAGGCGTTCGAGACGGCAGGGGAGCGCTACGGCCTGCGCAAGGCCGGGGCGCTCGCCTATTCGACGACGGCGCAGGAGTCCGGATGGATGCCGATGCCGCTGCCGGCGATCTACCAGGGCGACGCGATGAAGCCGTACCGCGAGTGGCTGAGCACCTACTTCCTGGAGACCATCGGCTCCCTCGGCGGTAGCCTCGTCTCCGACGACATCCGCGACTACTACGTCGATCCGATCGAGGTGGGCTACGGCGGCCTCGTGGACTGGGACCGCGACTTCCTGGGCCGCGAGGCGCTGCGGGAGAAGGCGGACCGGCAGCGGCGGACGAAGGTCACTTTGGAGTGGAACGACGACGACGTCGCGTCGATCCTCTCGTCATCGCTTTTCGGCGCAGCGGACGGCGGACGATTCATCGCCATGCCGAATCCGATGTACGCGACGTTCCAGTCCGATGCCGTCATGAAGGGCGGCGAACTCGTCGGCGTCTCGCAGTGGCCCTCGTACACGGCGAACGGCAGGAAGTTCGTCTCCACCGCGCTCGTGGACATCGAGGATGCGGCACCGGGCACTCAGCTCACGCTGCTCTGGGGCGAACCCGACTCGCGGCGCCGGACGGTCGACGCGCACGAGGTCCGGGAGCTCCGCGTCACGGTCGCGCCGTCGCCGTACTTCGAGAAGGTGATCAAGACCGGACGCCAGTGAGCCCGAGCGGCGGAGCGACGTCATCCGGACGGCCGGCCTCCCGGTAGGGTGACGGAGGACGCGAGGAGAGGAGTGGCGCGATGGCGCAGCGGCTGACGCGGGAGCAGAGTCAGGCGCGGACCCGCTCGAGGATCCTCCGGGCCGCCGGGGACGTGGTCGCCCGGCTCGGGTACGACGGAGCATCGGTCGATCGCATCACCGAGGAGGCCGGCTACTCCAAGGGGGCGTTCTACTCGAACTTCTCCTCCAAGGAGGACGTGCTCAACCAGTTGCTGGCGAGCTACGTCGGCACGGCCATCGGCGACCTGCAGACGGCGATCGGCGCGGCGACCGCGCCGGCCGACGTCGTCGACGCCATCGCGCAGTGGAGCGACTCGCGCGACCGGGAGCTGAAGTGGGGACTGCTCGCGATCGAGTTCCTCCGCAGGGCCCGGCGCGACGGGGTGCTCACCGATGAGATCCGGCAGTCCTTCATCGACCAGTGGCGCGGTGTCGGCGAGCTCGTCATCGAACGCGTCTTCCCGGGTTCGCGCCCGCCGATCGACCCGCTCGATCTGGGCGGGACGATCCTGACCCTCACCTACGGTGGCATCTCGGGCTTCCTCGAGGCGAACACCCCGGGGCAGATGGTGCGCCTGGTGCTCTCCGGCCTGCTGCGCGCGCACGGCGAACCGTGAGCACGCAGCGCCGGCCCGGTTGAACGGGCAGGGACGCACGAAGGGCCGGAATCCACGGATTCCGGCCCTTCGACGTTGACAACCCTCTGGAATCGCAATACCGTGTGGTATCTGAAATCCAGAAAGTATTTGGATTTCGAGCGACGACGCTCATCGCCGATGGCGGCGGGGGCGATCTGCGAAGGAGGAGATATGTCGGTCATTCATCGTGGGCTGACGGGGATGCCCGTTCCGGCTCGTGCGAAGGGCGGTGCGGCATGACCGCGGAACTCATCGCCCCGGCCACCACCCGCCTGATGCGGGCGGCGAGGTTGCACGATGTCGGCGACCCGATGGTGATCGAGGAGGTCGAGCGGCCCCGCGCCACCGGCACCGACGTCATCGTCGAGGTCAAGGCGTGCGGGCTCGTGCCCAACCTCGCGAACGTCCTCGCCAACTGGGAGACCTGGTACCCGCACGAGCCGCTCCCGCCCAAGCCCGCGATCTTCGGGCTCGATCCCGTCGGGGTCATCGCAGAGGTCGGCGAGCAGGTCGTGAACCTGCGGCCGGGCGACCGTGTCTACGTGAATCCCACCCGCTCCTGCGGCGCCTGCTACGCGTGCGCGTCCGGCACACCCCAGTCGTGCGAGTACTGGACGTTCGCCGGCTACTTCGGCTTCAACCAGAACAGCCTGAGGATGTACGAGAAGTACCCCTACGGCGGGTTCTGCGAGTTCATGAAGGCGCCGCAGGGCGCGATCGTGCCCCTCCCCGACAACCTCGAATTCCGCCAGGCCACCCGGCTCGGGTATCTCGGGACCGCCTACTCGGGGCTGAAGAAGTTCGGCAACATCGCGGGCCGCTCGATCATCATCAACGGGGCGACGGGAACGCTCGGGGTCGGCGCGACGCTGCTCGCCCTCGCCATGGGCGCGACCCGGATCTTCGCCGTCGCACGCGGCATCCCGCTCCTGGAGCGACTGAAGGCGATCGCGCCGGACCGCATCGAGATCTTCTCCAACACGACCGGCAGCACGGCGTCGTGGGTGCACGGGCTCACGGGCGGGCGCGGCGCGGACTTCATGATCGACACGCTGGGCGCGGTCGCCTCCCTGGACTCGTTCAAGGACGCGATGCACGGTGTCGCGCGCGGCGGACGCATCGTGAACGTCGGCGGCACCGCCGGCGAGCTCGGTTTCGACGTCAAGTGGGGCATGGACAACTCCATCTCCTTCGTCGGCTCCGCCTGGTTCACCGCCGCGGAGGGCATGGAGCTCGCGGACATGATCCGGCACGGCGTCGTCGACCTGTCGCTGCTGGAGCCCAAGGCGTGGCCGTTCGAGCGGATCAACGACGCGATCAACGGCGTCACCAGCGGCGACGGCGGCTTCACCAGCTACCTCGTCGAGTTGTGAGCACGCGCCGCCGGACGGTCGATCATGGACGGGAACGACGGGATGCCGGTGCAGGTCGCACCGTTCACCCTCCGGCAGCTCGCGTACTTCATCGCCGCGGCCGATGCCGGCAGCATCGTCGGCGCGGCCGAACGGATACACGTCTCGCCGTCGACGATGTCGGACGCGATCAGCGAGCTCGAGCGGCTCCTCAACACACAGCTGTGCGTGCGACGCAAGGCCCAGGGGCTAACGCTCACCAGCGCGGGAGTGCGCGCCGTCGAGGACGGACGCGCGCTCCTGCGCAACGCGAACGACCTGTACGCGGCGATCGGGTCGGACACCGAAGAGCTCTCGGGACCGGTCGCGATCGGGTGCTTCCCGACCCTCGCGCCCACCGTGCTCCCCATCCTGCTGAGCGCGTTCGCGAAGACGCACCCCAGGCTGGACATCGACGTGGTCGAGGCATCCCAGGATCGCCTCGCCGAGATGCTCGCCTCCGGCCGCATCGACGTCGCGTTCGTCTACGACGTGCAGCTGCCCACGGGCGTGCATCGTGCCGAGTTGTTCGCACTGCCGCCGCATCTCATCCTGCCCGCGGACCATCGCCTCGCAGCGCGGCAGGCGGTGCGGCTCGAAGACCTCGCGGACGAGGACTTCATCATGCTGGACTCCTCGCCCTCCAGTTCCCACACCCTCACGATCTTCGAGGGCCGCGGGGTGACGCCCCGCATCCGCCACCGCACCGGCAACCCGGACGTGGTCCGTACCCTCGTCGGTCGGGGTCTCGGTTACGGGATGCTCATCCAGCGGCACATGTCGCCCGAGGCGATCGCCGGCTACGGCGTCGTCGTCAAGGAGATCGAGCCGGCCGTGCCGCCGCTGGCGGTGGATGCGGTGTGGTCCGCCGCATTGCGGCCGACGCTGCGGACGCAGGCCGTCATCCGATTCGCGCGCACCGTCGCGTGGCCCGGCGTGACCGGGAACGAACCCGTCCCACCGAGGAATGAACAGATCAGCGCATGAACGTCGAGAGCGGAAGGGGACGCACATGGCCCGGGTGAACACGCGTGTCGCACGGACGGCGCCGGAACTCGCCGCCGCCTTCGGAGAACTCGGGGTCGCGACCGTCCACGAGGCGCAGGGGCGGACGGGACTGCTGAGTCCCCGGCTGCAGCCCCGGCAGGTCGACTGCTCGATCTCGGGCCCGGCCCTGACCTGCGAGGTCGCGCCGGGTGACAACTGGATGATCCATGTCGCCCTCGAACAGGCGCAGGAGGGCGACATCCTCGTCGTCGTCCCCACCTCGCCGTGCGACGACGGGTACTTCGGCGACCTGCTGGCGACGTCGGCGATGGCGAAGGGCGTCCGCGGCATCGTGATCGACGCGGGCGTCCGCGACATCCGGACGCTGCGCGAGATGGGGTTCCCGGTGTGGAGCAAGACCGTCAGCGCGCAGGGGACGGTGAAGGAGACCCTCGCCGACGTCCAGTTCCCGGTGGTGTGCGGCGACCGGGTGATCCGGCCCGGCGACGTCGTCGTCGCCGATGACGACGGCGTCTGCGTCGTGCCGCGCGAGGGCGCGGGCGCGGTGCTGGCGGCGGCTCGCGAACGCGCCCGCAACGAGGAGGACAAGCGTCGCCGGTATGCGGCCGGCGAACTGAGCCTCGACGTCTCCCCCGCCCTGCGGCGGGGGCTCGAAGAGAAAGGACTCATCTATGTCTGACGGACTGTTCCCCATTCCGAGGGTGCCCAGGCGCGTCGTCACGATCACCCGGGACGGCCGCTCCGCCGTGGCGACCGACGGGCCGGTGCCGAACGCACTGCACCACGCCGGCATCCCGGGCATGCTCAGCAGTGTCGTCTTCCGCACCGCGGCGAACCCGGGCATCTCCGGAACGGTCGAGGAGACCGCACCCGTGGGCGGGCCGCTCCTGCCGGGCGTCGGCGAGACCTCCCTGGTCATCGTGCAGTTCCCGCCGGACAGCGTGTACCTGCGGGAGGACTTCGACGGTGCGCTGGCCGGGCACGAGCAGGTGGAGTTCGCGCCGGACTTCGCCGCCCGGTTCGAGCCCGACGTCCCGGGCGTCCACACGACGGACAGCATCGACTACGACATCGTGCTCGACGGGGAGATCTGGCTCGAGCTCGACGAGGAGACCGTGCACCTGCGCCGCGGGGATGTGGTCGTGCAGCACGGCACCCGCCACGCGTGGCGGAACAACGGCGATGCGCCCGCCACGATGGCGTTCGTCCTCATCGGCGCCCGGCGCGTCTGATCCAGCACGCAAGGGCGGGGCGGTCCATCGGACCGTCCCGCCCTTCGCCGACCGGCTGCGGCCGGTTCAGACCTCCCGCATGCCGCGGTCCCGCGCCGGCCAGATGCCGTGGCGGCCCGGGGCGAGAACGCCGTTCGGGTCGACCGCATCCTTGATCCGTTCCACGAACCGGCGGTACGCGTGCTCGTTGTACGAGTGGAACGACGCCGCGAGATCCATGAACGCGATGTGCGGACGGCAGTCGCTGTAGCCCAGCCGCCCGAGGGCCTCGACCATCCGCCGACCCGTCTCGACCGCCGTGCGCGCCTGCCCCTCGTCCGTCCGGTCGTAGCGGATGCCGGCGATCGCGACGGCCGTGCGTTCGCCGGCCACCATGATCCCGACCCCGAAGTTCAGGCCGGCGGCGGCGTACTGCCGGCGGAACTCCTCGACGACCTCGCGCACCGCCTCGCCGCGCAGCGGCGCGACGGGCGACACGTCGAGGTGGGCGATGTGGTCCGGTGTGGACTCGATGGCCTTGAGCGTCGGGATCCCCGCCGTGATGAGCTCCGCGGACCGGCTGAACTCGCCGTACTCGTGGGGGGCGTACACGCGGACCGGGTGCATGCGCCCGCTCGGGATCCGCTGCCATGCCTCCTCGATGCGGCGGAGCTTCGCATCGACGACGGCGGGGTCACCCCAGACCGCGGCGCGCACCGTCCAGGCGCCGACCCCGAGGTCCCGGCCGATCGCCCTGAGCTCCTCGGCCGAGAACGGGTCAGGGCGTGCCGGCACGGGGCGATCGAGCACCATGTGCGCGGCGCGGAGCGTGGAGTAGACGGCCGGCACGCCCTCGAGATGCCCGGCGAGGAGCAGCTCCCGAACGGTGTCGATCGCGTGCTCCAGATCCGCGTCGTCGTCGATCGTCAGCACGAGGGGCGCGTAGGCGGCAGGTCGCCGCTTCAGCCACACGCCCATGCGGACCACGATCCCGAGGTTGGACTGCACGAACAATTCGTCGAGCGAGGGTCCGAGGCTGCGCCGGTACGTGTGCGCGGCCTTGCTGCCGGGGACCGCGCCCTGTCCGGTGCGCAGCAGCTCCCCATCGGGCAGCACGACCTCGAACCCGGCGTGCAGCCGGTAGTCGGCGCCATAGTGCTGATAGGTGTGCCCCGAGTCCATCGTGTTCCCGATGATCGACCCCCAGCTCAGGTCGGGGACCGGGGTCATCAGATCGAGGCCGCGGTGCTGGACCTCGTCGTAGAGGTCCTGCCAGGTCACCCCCGGTTCGACCACGGCGTAGGCGAGTTCCTCGTCGATCTCCAGGATGCGGTTCATGCGCTGGAAGCCGAGCTGGATCGCGCCGCGGCGTCGGGGGGATGCCCCGCCGTGGCCCAGGTTCCGCCCCTGGCTGTGCGGTGAGACCGGGACGCCGTGCGCATTGGCGAGGCGCATGATCTCCTGCACCTGCTCCACCGAACCGGGCTGCACCACAGCGGATGCGGCGAAGGTCTCGTCGCCCGGGATCCAGAACGGGTCCTTGAACTCGTCGACGGCTCGGCGCTCGAGCCGCACCCACTCCTCACCGACGACCGCCCGCAGTGATGCGGCGAGCTCATCGGGAATGGACGGCGGCGTCGACGTCTGCGACGCGGTGGATTCGGTGTGATCGGGCACGCGGGACCTCCCTGTCTCCTGTGGATGGCCCCATCCTGTGCCGGTCGACCCCCGGGGGAAAGCGGGATTCTCCGACCATCGTCGTCGGACAGGTCGCGGTTGTGACCTGGACGGCCCGCGATCCCAGATGTGGCGCGGTAATTCGGAAGGGCCGAATCCGTGCGCCCGTTTTCTCCGCTTTACCCCCGGCCGGCGCGGCTCCCACGATGAGTGATGCCGGCCTCGACCGAGGACGGAAGCGATCGACGGAGAGGAGCCGGCGTGATCATCGACTGCCACGGGCACTTCACCACCGAGCCGCCGGCGTTCCACGCCCACCGTCGCGCCCAGATCGCCTTCGCCTGTGGTGAAGGGCCCGCGCCCGAGCCCTATGAAGGTGTCGACGAAGCCGAGCTGCGCGACATAATCGCGCAGAACCAGCTCCGGCTGCAGCGGGAGCGCGGGACGGACCTGACGATCATCTCGCCGCGCGCATCCGGCATGGGACACCACATCCCGGACGAGGACATCGCGATCTCGTGGGCCACGCTGTCCAACGACACGGTCGCCCGGATCGCGGCGCTCTACCCCGGGAACTTCGCCGCGGCGTGCCAGCTGCCGCAGACCGCCGGCGGCGGACTCGACGCCGCCGTCGCGGAGCTGGAGCGCTGCGCGGACGCGGGGTTCGTCGCCTGCAACGTCAACCCGGACCCGTCGGGCGGACGATGGGACGGCCCGCCGCTGACGGATCCGTCGTGGGATCCGCTGTGGAGCGCCCTGGAACGACTCGACATGCCGGCGATGATCCATGTCTCCGCATCCGACCGGCACGGCGTGCACACCACCGGCGCCCACTACCTGGCCGCCGACACCATCGTGTTCATGCAGCTGCTGGGTTCGGACCTCTTCGACCGGCACCCGGCACTCCGCCTCGTCATCCCGCACGGCGGCGGTGCAGTGCCCTTCCACTGGGGCCGGTACCGCGGCATCGCCAACAAGCTGGGGGACCCGGGCGCGCTCGACCGGCTCATGCAGCACGTGTTCTTCGACACCTGCGTCTACCACCAGCCGGGCATCGACCTGCTGCTCGAGGTCGTCGACAGCCGGAACATCCTGTTCGGCTCCGAACTGCTGGGTGCCGTGACCGGCGACGATCCGGATGCGGGTGGTCCGATCGACGACACCCGCCGCTACATCGAGCGGTCCCGCTTGACCGACTCGGAGCGCTGGGCCGTCTTCGAGGGCAACGTCCGGCGCGTCTACCCGCGACTCGATGCCCGCCTCAACGCGCAGGGACGCGTCTGCGCCCCCCCCCCGACCGAAGGAGAACCGCATGAGTGAGCTGACGGCCGTCCGCCTCGCCGGAGGCGCCCAGGGGTTCAACTGGCTCCCCGTGTTCGTCGCGGAAGAGCAGGGACTGTTCGAGCAGAACGGCTTGCGCATCGAGTATCTGCGGCTGGGGTCGGTGGAGAAGGCCACCACCGCGGTGCGCGAGGGGACGGCCGATATCGCGATCACGCCGCCGGAGGGTGCCATCGCCGACTACCTCGAGGGCGGTGAGCTGCGCATCATCGCCGCGAACGCCGAGCGTCTGCCGATGTCGATGGTCGCGCGCGCCGGCATCGAGGACCTGGCAGAGCTCCGCGGCGCCCGTATCGGCACGTCTTCGTTGACGGAGGGCACGGCGATCTACACTCGTCGACTGCTCCGAACGGTCGGCCTGGAGTACCCGCGCGACTACGGGTTCGAGCTCGCCGGGGTCCACACCGCGCGATGGCAGGCCCTCCAGGACGGAACGATCGACGCCGCACCGCAGCCGACGCCGTGGAGCCTGCTGGCCGAACGGGAAGGGTTCCGGCTCATCGGGGAGATCCCCGATGTCCTTCCCGAGATCGTGTTCGCTGCGGTGATCGCACGACGCGCCTGGCTGGACGAGCACGCCGACGTGGCCCGCAGGCTGCTCACCGCATTCGCGGCGGCGCACCGCTTCGTCGACGATCCGGCCAACGACGCCGTGACCCTGCCGGTCTATCAGCGGATCACGACCCCGGACGAGCCGGAACTGGCTGCGCGCGGATTCGCCGCGACCCGAGACCTCGGGATGTGGCCGGAGACCGCGCGGGTCTCACCCGCCGCGCTGGAGGCCACGCTCGACACGATGCTCGACGCCGACCTGATCCCAGCCGCTCGCCGGGCCGAGGCGGCGGGTGTGATCGACGACCGATTCCTCCCCGACGCCTGACCCCCGACCGAACCATCCCACCCGATCCGAAGGAGATCCACCATGGCCCGCAATCTCGAAGAGGCGATCGCCGCTGCAGGCGACGTCCACACCCTGCTGTGGGAGTCGCAGTCCCCGCCCATCGTGAGCACGCCTGTGACGCCCGAGTTCAGCAACTGGCGCGACGAGCAGCTCGCGTGGCGCCGTACCGCGGTGCTGTTCGACCAGTCCCACCACATGGCCGATCTGAACATCAAGGGCCCTGACGCGCTGAAGCTCATCCGCGACACCGCGGTCAACAGCGTCGAGTACTTCCCGGTCGATGCGGCCAAGCAGTACGTCGCCGTCACCGAGGAGGGCTACCTCGTCGGCGACAACATCCTCTTCCGCAACGAGGAGGACGAGTTCCAGGCCGTCGGCATCCCGCCGTCCATCAACTGGCTGCAGTACCACGCCGAGACCGGCGGGTACGACGTCGAGCTGTGGCGTGACAACCCCTCCTACGCGCGCAAGGGCGACCCGGTCGTCTACCGCTACGAGGTGCAGGGCCCGGGAGCGATCGACGTGATTCGCGACGTCCTGGGCGAGGAGCCGCCGACCGTGAAGTTCTTCCACGGTGCCCGCTTCACGATCGCAGGCAAGACCGTCCGTGCCCTCCGCCACGGTATGGCGGCGGAGCCCGGGTTCGAGCTCGTCGGTCCCTGGGAGGACCGCGACGCCGTCGTGGGTGCGATCCTCGAGGCCGGCAAGAAGCACGGCCTCGTGCAGGTCGGCGGGCGCGCCTACCTTACGAACTCGCTGGAGTCCGGCTGGCTCCCGCGGCCTCTGCCGGCCTTCTACGGCGGCAAGAGCAGCGCCGGATTCCGCGAGTGGCTCGCGGCCGACGAGATCGACGCGACCGTGTCGCTCGGCGGCAGCTTCTACAGCAAGGACATCGAGGACTACTTCTTCACGCCGTTCGACGTCGGCTACGGTCGGCTGACGAAGTTCGACCACGACTTCGTCGGCCGCTCCGCGCTCGAGCAGCAGGTCGCGGACGGACGCGCCGAGGCGAACCGCAAGGTGACCCTCGTCTGGAACGGCGACGACGTCGAGAAGGCGTTCGGCTCGATGTTCCACCCGGGTGTGGGCGCGAAGTTCTTCAACCTCCCGATCGCGCACTACGCCACGTATCACTACGACCGGATCGAGACGCCGGACGGGAAGCTCATCGGCCGCTCGACCCACACGGGCTACTCGGCCAACGAGCGTTCGATGCTGTCGGTGTCGGTCGTGGACGGCGCGTACGCCACCCCGGGCACCGAGGTCGTGCTCGTCTGGGGCGAGCCGACGCCGTCGTCCAAGCCCGCGGTCGAGGAGCACGTCCAGGTGCGCATCCGCGCGACGGTGCAGCCCGCGCCGCTCGTCGAGAAGGCCCGGACCGTCTACCGCTCGAACGCGGCCACCGCGTAGGTCGAGAACCCGGGCCGGGGACCCCGCGGTCCCCGGCCCGGCACCACATCACAGAGGCAACGATTTCCGGCGCCGACGACGCCGCCTGAGAGGAAACCATGTCACCCACAAGTTCTGCCGCGGATCCCCGCGCTTCGCTCCGTCTGATCCGGGATTTCTCGTTGGAGATGACGGGGAAGGATGTGCCCGGTCTTGAGGAGGCGCGGGAGGTGATCCCGGCGGGTACGAAGGTCAATGTCACGTTCCTCGGTAATGAGGATCTGGAGATGCGGGTTGCTGCGGCGAAGGCGGTGAAGGATTCCGGGTTCGTCCCGGTGCCGCATATCTCTGCGCGCCGGTTGGGGTCGCAGGGGCAGTTGGAGGAGTTCCTGGGGCGGTTGCAGGAGGTGGGTGCGAGCGAGCATGTGTTCTGCGTGGGTGGTGACCCGGCGCAGCCGGAGGGCCCGTACCCGGATGCGCTCTCGGTCATCCGCACCGGGATCCTGCAGCGGTACGGGGTGCGGGAGGTGTCGATCGCGGGGTATCCGGAGGGGCACCCGGACATCGCGGACGATGTGCTGTGGCGGCATTTGGAGGACAAGTCCGCGGCGTTGGCCGGGCAGGGGTTGGATGCGGTGATCCTGACGCAGTTCGCGTTCGACACCGACCCGGTGATCCGGTGGATCGACGGGGTGCGGGAGCGTGGGGTCACCAGCGAGATCCGGGTCGGCACGCCGGGTCCTGCGGGGATCAAGCGGTTGATCGGGTTCGCGCGCCGGTTCGGTGTGGGTGCGAGCGCGATGATCGTGAAGAAGTACGGGTTCTCGCTCACGAACCTCATGGGCACCGCGGGCCCGGACCGGTTCGTGTCGGATCTGGCGGGGCTGGTCGCCGGAAGCGACACCGCCGGAGATGTCAAACTGCACTTCTACACCTTCGGCGGCCTGCGGGCCACGGCGGAGTGGGCGCGTGAGTTCGCCGCCAAGCGGGCGGAGGGTGTGTCGTGACCGGGCGTGCGACGGCGTTGCAGGACACGGCCTGTCTGATCGTGCACGGCCCGGACCAGCCCGGGCTGGTCGCCGCGGTCACCGCGCTGGTGGCCAGGAACGACGGGAACATCGTGTCCCTGGATCAGTACTCGGATCCGGGTCCGGACGGCGCGTTCTTCCTGCGGGTGGTGTTCCACCGGGCCGAGCTTTCGGTCGCGATGCCGCAGATCGAGGCGGACCTGTCGGACACGTTGCAGGCGACGGGTGTGCGGTGGACGCTGACCGATCAGTCCATCCCGAAGCGTATGGCGATCCTCGCCTCCACCAGCGACCACTGCCTCCTCGACCTGCTCTGGCGGCACCGGCGCGGGGAACTGCCCGTCAGCATCCCGATGGTGATCTCCAACCACACCCACACCGCTGAGGACGTCCGCTCGTTCGGGGTGCCGTTCTTCCACGTGCCGTCGCAGGAGGGACCCGACAAGTCACAGTCGGAGGCGGAGATCCTGAAACTCCTCGACGGCAACGTCGACTTCGTGGTGCTCGCCCGCTACATGCAGATCCTCTCCGAGGACTTCATCACCCGTGTCGGGGTGCCGGTGATCAACATCCACCACTCGTTCCTGCCCGCGTTCATCGGCGCCGGCCCCTACAAGAAGGCCAAGGAACGCGGCGTGAAACTCATCGGCGCGACCTCCCACTACGTCACCACCGACCTCGACGAGGGGCCGATCATCGAGCAGGACGTCGTGCGCGTCACACACGCGGACACCGCGGCGGACCTGCAACGGCGGGGAGCGGACGTCGAACGCGCCGTGCTTTCCCGCGCCGTGCTCTGGCACGCCCAAGACCGCGTCATCCGACACGGCAACCACACCATCGTGTTCCCATGACCGCCTCCGCTCCGCGCCCGACGCGGCGCGCGGTCCCCGATCGGGGCCGGGCGATCGAGGCGGTGCGGCAACTCCTGGCGGCGTGCGGTGCCGACACGGGGATGCCGGAGCTTGCGAGGACGCCGGAGCGGGTCGCAGACTTCTACCTCGAGGTGTTCAGCCGGGCCGATGAGGACCCCGCCGTGCACCTCGGGATCCCGTTGCCGTGGGAGCATGCGGTGTCCGGTCTGGAACGGCCGGCGGCGGTGCTGCAGACGATCGCGCTCGCGCCGGTTCCGTTCTGGTCGGTGTGCGAGCATCACATGCTGCCTTTCTCGGGCATCGTCGAGGTCCGCTACACCCCGAGACGGTGCATCGCGGGCCTGGGCAGGATCACCGGGACGATCCGGGCCGCGGCGCGAAGGCCGCAACTGCAGGAGCGCCTCGCGCTGCAGATCGCGGACGCGCTCGCACGCGGACTGGACCCGGTGGCGTTGGAGGTCACGGTGACGGCGCGGCACGGATGCATCGCGTTCACGGATCCGGAAGCCGCGCAGTGCGAGGTGGTCACGACGGCGTCGGTGGGCGTCGATGGTGATGTCGTGCTCGAGAAGGAGGATGGATGACGGCGTTGAGGCTTTGATGGTGTTGCGACGGCGGCGGTGATCACGCGGGAGTTGACCGAGCGGGTCGCGGTGTTGAAGGGGCGGGGGGTGGTTCCTGGGATCGCGACGGTGTTGGTGGGTGGGGATCCGGCGTCGCAGTTGTATGTGGGGATGAAGCACAAGCGGTCGTTGGCGATCGGGATGAATTCGATCCAGCGTGAGCTGCCGGGGGATGCGCCGCAGGAGCAGGTGGAGGCGTTGATCGATGAGTTGAACGCGGATCCGGCGTGTCACGGGTACATCGTGCAGTTGCCGTTGCCGAAGCACATCGACACGGATCGGGTGTTGGAGCGGATCGATCCGGCGAAGGATGCGGACGGGTTGCATCCGACGAACCTGGGCCGGTTGGTGTTGAACGTGAACACGCCGATCGCGTCGCCGTTGCCGTGCACCCCGCGTGGGGTGATCGAGCTGCTGGTGCGGAACGGGTACGACTTGCAGGGCAAGCATGTGGTCGTGGTGGGTCGGGGGGTGACGATCGGCCGGTCGATCGGGTTGCTGTTGACCCGGCGGGACATCAACGCGACCGTGACCCTCACCCACACCGGCACGGTGGATCTGCCCCGGTATCTCAAGGAGGCGGATGTGATCGTCGCGGCCGCCGGGGTGAAGCACCTGGTCACCGCCGCGGACGTGAAACCCGGCGCCGCGGTGCTGGATGTGGGTGTCACCCGGGAACACGACCCGGAGACGGGCAAGTCGAAGGTGTTCGGTGATGTCGCACCGGATGTCGCCGAGGTCGCCGGGTGGCTCTCCCCGAACCCGGGCGGCGTCGGCCCGATGACCGTGGCCTTGCTCATGACCAACGTCGTCGAAGCCGCCGAACGCACCGCATCCGCCTGAACCGCCCGACGCAGACGCCGAACCGGCAGCACCCACGCAGGCGCTGCCGGTTCGCGCGCTCAGCGCTCCGTGCGGTCGGCGCCGTCCTTCTCCTCGCCGTCGAGCACGTGCGTGACGGCGTCACCTGCCTTCTCGAGCAGGTTGTCGGACTCGCGGGCGCCCTTCGGGTCGTCCACCGCGTCCTTGGAGTTGTCTCCGGGGAGTCCGTCACTCATGGTCGTCTCCGCTTCGTGTGCCGGTCGGGGGTGCAGCCAGCATCCACCGCCGCACCCCGGACCGTCGCGGGGTTGACTCGACGCGGCAGCCGCGATCGGTGACGTCCCTCTGAGTGGTGGAGTTTCTCAACACCTGCGAGGTCAGTTGTTCTGATTATGCCGCGGTGAGTTCGGGGATAGCCACCTCCTCGTGCTCGGCCAGGAGCAGGGCCATGGAGTG
>Ga0182746_1001479_pt1 | contig 21141 bp, 20 predicted proteins | sample eDN3rd30CBELigOP_FD_128881 | JGI IMG/M metagenome (GOLD analysis project Ga0182746, IMG submission 128881) | Enriched Organic Plus compost microbial communities from Emeryville, California, USA - eDNA 3rd pass 30_C BE-Lig OP (version 2) (version 2) ... | reverse complement strand
GGTGGGCAACATCGCCACGCTGGGGATCAATCCGGTCATCTACAAGAATCCCATCGATCCGCTGCGCCAGCTCACGCCGATCACCAAGACCGTCATCGTCAACTACGTGCTGGTGGTCAACCCGCAGGTGCCGGCGCGCACGGTGGCCGAGCTGATCGCCTACGCGAAGGCCAACCCGGGCAAGCTGACCTACGGGACGTCCGGCGCGGGCAGCATGCAGCACATGGCCGCCGAGCTCGCCAAATGGCGCAAGGTCGCCGACGACATCGGCATATCGGTAAACTGAACCGGCATCGGCCGGCCGGGCCGGGGATGGGACCATGACAGTCGAAAGAATCGAATGCTGGGTGTTCCGCGCCCCCATCGCCAAGCCCGTCGCGGCCGCGGTGGGCAGCATGGGCAACCGCCCCGCCGTGTTCGTGCGCGTGGCCGCCGACGACGGCGCCTGGGGCTGGGGCGAGGTCTTCTGCAACTTTCCCCCGGTGGGCGCCGAGCACCGCGCGCGGCTGCTGCGCGAGATCGTCGCGCCTCTGGTGGCAGGCGGGCCCAGCGACCAGCCGGGCGCCGTGTGGGAATCCCTGACGCGGCGGCTGCGGCTCATGGCCTTGCAGTCCGGCGAGCCAGGGCCCATGGCGCAGGTTATCGCCTCCATCGACCAGGCGCTGTGGGACCTGCAGGCGCGCCGCGCCGGCGTGCCGCTATGGCGCCTGCTGCGCGCGCACCCCGGGGCGGACGGCCGGGTGCGCCCCTACGCCAGCGGCCTGGGGCCGGACGGCGTGGCCGAGACCGCGCTGGCCAAACAGGCGCAGGGCTATACCGCCTTCAAGTTCAAGGTGGGCTTCGATGCGCGCGCCGATCTCGCCAATTTCCGGGAGATCCGCGCAGCGCTGGGACCGCAGGCGCAGATCATGGTCGACGCCAACCAGGCCTGGGACCTGCCCACGGCCGCGCAGCGCCTGGCCGAGCTGGAGGCCTTCGCGCCTTACTGGGTGGAGGAGCCGCTTGCCGCCGACGAGCCGCTGCAGGCCTGGAAGCTGCTGGCGCAGGGATCGCCGCTGGCCCTGGCCGCGGGGGAGAACATCCGCGGCCATGCCGATTTCGACGCGGCGATGGGCAACGGCCACTTGCGCTTCGTGCAGCCGGACGTGGCCAAGTGGGGAGGCATCACCGGCTGCCTGGCGGTGGCGCGCCGCGCGCAGCAGGCCGGGCTGGTGTTCTGCCCGCACTGGCTGGGCGGCGGCGTGGGGCTGGCCGCCTCCATGCACCTGCGCGCCGCGCTGGGGCCGGAAGGGCTGGTGGAAGTCGACGCCAACCCCAATCCCTTGCGCGAAGCGGTCTGCCCGCTGGGCAGCTTCGAGGAAGGCGGCTGGCTCAGGCTGCCCGAGACCCCGGGCCTGGGCATCGAGCCGGACCTGGATGCCTTGCGGCAGTACCGCGTCACATACTAGGACCCAGCAGGGCGGCGTCCCGTACCCGCGCCAAGCAACGCGGCGTCCTGCACCGCTGGTGCAGGACGCCGCATGCGCAGTTGCGCATCATCATGCCGCGCAACTGCGCGGACCTTCGCTCAGTTGGCCTCGATGCCGGCGCTCTTGACCACCTGCGCCCAGTTGGCCAGGTCGCGCTGGACGATGGCGGCCAGTTCGGCGGGCGGCTGGTAGCTGGCGTAGGTGCCCAGCTTGTTCATCTGCTCGATGAAGGTGGGCGACTCCAGCACGGTCTTGAGCGCGCCGGTCAGCTTCTCGACCACCTCCGGCTGCATGCCGGCCGGGCCGAACAGCGAGAACCAGGCTTCCAGCACGAACTCGGGCAGGCCGGCCTCGGCCGTGGTCGGCACGTCGGGCAGCATGGAGTGGCGCTGCTTGCTGGTGATCGCCAGCGCGCGCAGCGCGCCCGACTGGATGTAGCCTATCGCCGTGGGCGGCGTGGTGATGAACAGCTGCACCCGGCCGGCCAGCAGGTCCTGCATGGCGGGCGCCGCGCCGTTGTAGGGCACGTGCATGATGTCGGTGCCGGTCAGCAGCTTGAACTGCTCGGCGCCCAGGTGCTGGATGGAGCCCGTGCCCGACGAGGCGTAGTTCAGCCGCCCGGGCTGCGCCTTGGCCATGTCGATCAGGTCCTTAAGCGTCTTGGCGGGCGAATCCTTGGGCACCAGGATGACGTGCGGGCCGCGGATCACTTCGCCGATGGGGGTGAAGCTCTTGACCGGGTCCCAGTTCAGGCTCTTGGACAGGGCCGGGTTGCCGGTGTGGAAGCCTTCGTAGGAGAACAGCAGGGTGTAGCCGTCGGGCGTGGCGCGCGCCACCTGGGTGTTGGCGATGTTGCCGCTGCCGCCGGCCTTGTTTTCCACCACCACCGTCTGGCCCAGCACTTCCTTCAGGCCCTGGGCGAGGGCGCGGCCGGCGATGTCCATGGTGCCGCCGGCGGCCACGGGCACGACCAGCGTGATGGGCCGCTGCGGGAAGTCCGCCGCGCCGGCGCCGCCGGGCGCGAGCAGCGCAAGTCCGAACGCGGCGGCCGCCGCGCGCGCCACCGCCGCCCGCGGCAGGCGGGCGAAACGAGTGCAGGCTTGATTCATGGGGGGTCTCCGTGTGGGAATGTCGATTTTGAGGCGGCTAATTATTCCGCCGCCGCGGCCATTCTTCGATGGCCTGGCGCTTGTATCAGCTATGCCGCGGCGTTCTAGCTGGATGGCTGCCCGTCCGGGCCGGGCGTGGACGCGGCGGGCGGCAAGAGGCGAACGGCAGGCCTGGACGGCCCGCCTCAGCCCATTTGCAGGTGCAAAGGCACGGCGCTGGACTGCGCGGCCTCGGCCAGCACGGGGCGTATCTGCTCCAGCACCAGCCTGCCCGCCTGGGTCAGCGGCCGGCTCAGCGAGGTGGCCACCATCAGCCGGGTCTCCAGGCGCGGCGACAGGGGCGTGGCCACCAGCGCGCCGGCGCTCACCTCGGCGGCCACCGCCGGCATGGCCAGCACGGTGTGGGCCACGCCCGCCAGCGCCACGTCCTTCATCATCTCCAGCGTGTCCAGCTCGTATTCGGGGCACAGCGGCGCGCGGGCGCGCACGGACGCCAGCTCCAGGGTGCGGCGCAGCCCGTGCGTGCCGCTGGGCAGGGCCAGGGGCAGGTCGGCCAGGCGCGCCATGGTGATGCCGGGCCGGCGCAGCAGCCCGGCCTCGCGGGCCGCGCCGGGGTGCGACACCAGGAACAGCCGGGCGCTGGCCAGGAAATCCACCGAGATATGGCGCGAGCGGCGCGCGTCGTGCAGGATGGCCACGTCCAGGCGCCGGTCCAGCAGCCATTCGTGGACGTAGCCGCTGTAGCCGGTCAGGAAGTTGACCTTGACCCCGGGCGCCAGCTCGCGCACGCGGCGCAGCAGCGGCAGGCCGACCAGGGAAGTCATGGTGGGCGTCAGGCCGACCGCCACCACGCCCTTCAAGGGCTGTTCGCCCGCGCGCAGCCCGGCCGTGGCGCCGGCCAGCTCGCGCAGCAGGGGGCGGATGCGCTGGGCGAAGACCTCGCCCTCGTGGGTCAGCGACACGCCCCGGCCGTGCCGGTAGAACAGGCGCGCGCCGCAGTCTTCCTCCAGCCGCTGCACCTGCCGGCCCAGCGCCGGCTGCGCCACGCCGATGACGCTGGCCGCGCGCGAGAAACTGCCGTGCTCGGCCACCGAAAGAAAGTATTCCAGTCGCTTCAGGTCCATGCCTTCCCCCATGCCGCCGCGGCACACCCGGCCGGCCGCCGGGCGCGGCCGGCCGGGCCGCCCGCCGCCATCCCGCCGCCGCCTGCGTTTGTCGCAAACTGTTGCATAGTATGGCACGGGCAGCCTACAGTGTAGCCCGCAGGCCCGGCGCGCCGCCCGGCTTGCCATGCCGAAGGCGCATAGCTGATATAGGCCGGCCGTCCTTGCCGGCATCGCCGGCGCGCGCCGAGAATAGCCGCCCATCGACCCATCCCTCGTCGTGGCCGGGTGCACGCCCGGCCACACGTTTCCCAGGAAGCCAGCCGCCATGCCCGATACGTCCTCCCACGCCCTCTTGAACGTCCTGCAGGCCAACGGCGTGGACCGGGTCTTCCTGGTGCCGGGCGAAAGCTACCTGGGCATCCTCGACGCGCTGGTCGACTTCCCCGGCATCGACACCGTGATCTGCCGCCACGAAGGCGGCGCCGGCTACATGGCGGTGGCCGACGGGCGGCTGACCGGCCGGCCGGGCGTGGCCCTGGTCAGCCGCGGCCCGGGCGCGTCCCACGCGTCCATCGCCGTGCACACCGCCCAGCAGGACGCCGTGCCCTTCATCCTGATCGTCGGCCAGATCCCCAAGCGCGACCTGCGCCGCGAGGCCTTCCAGGAAATCGACTACCAGCGCATGTTCGGCGGCATCGCCAAGTGGGTGTTCGAGCCGACCGACCCGCAGCAGCTGGCCGAGGCCGCCTTCAAGGCGGTGCGCGTGGCGACCACCGGCACGCCCGGGCCGGTCGTGCTGGTGATCCCCGAGGACATCCAGCAGCAGCCGGCGCCGCAGCCGGCCTGGCGGGCGGTGCGCCACGCCCCCACCCTGCCGGACGAGGCGACGCTGGCGCAGGTGGCCGAGCGGCTGGCCGGCGCGCGCCGCCCGCTGGTCATCGCCGGCGGCGCCCTGGAGATCCCCGGCGGGCGCGAGGCCCTGCTCGCCTTCGCCGAGGCCTGGCAACTGCCGGTGGCGGTGTCCTTCCGCCGCCAGGACCTGTTCCCGGCCGACCACCCGCTGTACGTGGGCGACCTGGGGCTGGCCAACCCGCGCGAGCAGATCGCCGCCCTGCACGAAAGCGACTTCATCCTGGCCCTGGGCACCCGCCTGGGCGACATCCCCACCCAGGGCTATACCTTCCCCGTGCTGCCGCGGCCGGCGCAGACGCTGCTGCACTGCTACCCCGACGACCACGCGGTAGGCCTGCAGCACGCCGCCGACTTCGGCCTGGTGTGCGACCCGGCGTCGCTGGCGCGCGCGCTGGCCCCGCGCGCCGGCGGCTCGGACGCCGCGGCGGTCTCCGAATGGGCCCGGCGGCTGCGCGGGCTGTACCAGGACTACGCCCGCTGGCCCGAACGCCAGCCCGGCGACGGCGTGGACTTCGCCGCCGTGACGCGCAGCATCGCCGCGCACGCGCCGGACGAGGCCATCGTCTGCCTGGACGCCGGCACCTTCGCGGCGCCGGTGTACCGGCACTTCGGCTTTCGCGCCGGCCAGCGGCTGATGTCGCCGCTGTCGGGCGCCATGGGCTACGGCACGCCGGCCGCGGTGGCCAGCGCCCTGCGCCATCCCGGGCGCAAGACCATCTGCATGGTGGGCGACGGCGGCTTCATGATGACGGGCAACGAGATGATCGCCGCGGTCGAGCGCCGCCTGCCGGTGCTGTTCGTGCTGTCCAATAACAATTGCTACGCGTCGATCCGCATCCACCAGGAAATCAATTACCCCGGGCGGGTCAGCGGCACGTCGCTGTTCAACCCGGACTTCCAGGCGCTGGGCGCGGCCTTCGGGATGCGCACCATGCTGATCGACCAGGCCGGTCAGATCGACGCGGCCGTCTCGCAGGCCCTGGCGGCGCAGGAGCCGGTGCTGCTGGAAGTGCGCACCAGCCTGTCGGCGGTGCTGCCGGCCGCGAAGTAGGCCGCGGCAGGCGGGGGCGGGGCCGCGGGCGGCCAGCGCGCCTGCCGCGAGAGGCCCGCGGGAAGGCGAAAGAGGCGGCGGCCGGGGGGATCCGGCCGCCGCCTCTTTGTATTTTTTACCCGCCTGCCCATCCGGCGATGCTCCCGAGCGGGGGCGCTACGGCTCCCGCAGCCCTTCCGCCCGCCTTCCCCCGCCGCCTTCCCCCGCCGCCTTCCCCCGCCGCCTTTTCCCCGGTTTTCTTCCGCGCCCTGTCCGCATTCCCCGAGCGTCCCCCTTGCGGGCACGCCGCTTGCTCGCGCCCGGGCTGCGGCAGGCGCGGGTCCTGCCGGCGGCGAGGAAGAGCCATGACATTGAAACGAAACGGAACCACGGTGCAATACGGGGACAAGCGCTGCGAGTTCGCCGCGCCGGAACAGGCGGCGGGCTTCATGCTGTCGTTGCAGAAGGGCAAGCCGTTCGACCTGTGCTGCCGGGTCTGGCTGCCCACGCGGATCGAGGACGCCGCGCAGGGCGACCGGCCCCCGCCGGACGGGCGCGGCTGACCGAAGGGAGTTGGCCATGGATACCCCCTGGATGGCGCCCGCGGGCGCCGCGACCCTGCAGGAAGCGCAACGCCCCGAGGCCGGCGGCCGCCCGCCTTCCGGTGACGCGCGGCGCATCGCCGTGCCCTACCCGCGCCGCGAGGCCTCGCCGCCGCACGAGCTCGCCTCGCAGGACGCCCTGGCGCACCGGCTCGCCGGCCTGCTGGGCCTGGAATGCGTGACCGACTACGACCCGTCCATCCGGCCGGCCGTGGGCAGCGTCTACTACGTGCCCGCCGCGACCCTGGTCGACGGGCCGGAAACGCAGGCGCTGGGCGTGACCGGCCCGCGCGACCTGTTCGGCGGCGTGGTGCCGCACGCCTTCGTCGGCACCAAGGCCATCACCCATCCCCTGCCCGGGCGGGCGCGCATGCCCCGGGGCTGGTCCACCCAGTTCGGCGCGCAGGTGCGCGATGCGGTGCTGCGCGGCCAGACGGTCTTCACCCTGGCCGACGCCCGCCGCGCCGGCGCGGCGCTGCTGCGCCAGGGGCCGCTGCGGGTCAAGCCCGTGCAGGGCACCGGCGGGCGCGGCCAGAGCCTGGTGCGCGACCGCGCCGCGCTGGACGTGGCGCTGGAAGGCCTGCGCGCCGAGGACCTGGCCGAATGCGGCCTGGTGCTGGAAGAGCACCTGGAGGAGGTGCGCACCTACAGCGTCGGCCACGTGCAGGTGGGCGGCCTGGCGATGAGCTACGTCGGCACCCAGGAGCTGACGCGCGACAACGCCGGCGAGCTGGTCTACGGCGGCTCGCGCCTGCTGTGCGCGCGCGGCGGCTTCGAGGCCCTGATGGCGCTGGAGCTCGGCGCCGACGAGCGGCGCGCGGCGGAGCTGGCCTGCCGCTACGACGCGGCCGCCCTGGCCTGCTACCCCGGCCTGTACGCGTCGCGCCGCAACTACGACGTGGCGCAGGGCCGCGACGCCCACGGCCGCCCGCGCATGGGCGTGCTGGAGCAGTCCTGGCGCGCGGGCGGGGCCAGCCTGGCCGAGGCCTGCGCGCTGCAGGCCCTGCAGGCCGACCCGGCCCTGCGCACGGTGCGCGCCTACGCACGCGAGCGCTACGGGCCGGGCGCGCCGGACGCGCCCGCCGACCCGGCCGCGCTGGTCTACCGCGGCCAGGACACGGAAGTCGGCCCGATCAGCAAGTACGCGGGGATCGCATCCCATGGCGACGGCTAGCGCGGACCTGAACATCCCGGTCGGGGAAGAAGAGATCGAGGCCACCTTCCTGACGCCCCAGGCCAAGATCCCCGGCGTGCTGTTCGTGCACGGCTGGGGCGGCAGCCAGCAGTTCGACCTGAAGCGCGCGCGCGGCATCGCCGGCCTGGGCTGCGTCTGCCTGACCTTCGACCTGCGCGGCCACGCCGCCACGCTGGCGCGGCAGATGCAGGTCTCGCGCGAGGACAACCTTCGCGACGTGGTGGCCGCCTACGACCGGCTGGCGGCGCACCCCTGGATAGACCGGTCCGCCATCGCCGTGGTGGGCAGCAGCTACGGCGGCTACCTGGCCGCCATCCTGACCGGCATGCGCCCGGTCAAGTGGCTGGCGCTGCACGTGCCGGCGCTATACCGCGACGACGAATGGATGCTGCCCAAGCGCCAGCTCGACCGCGACAGCCTGACGGCCTACCGCCAGTCGCACGTGCAGGCGCGCGACAACCGCGCCCTGGCCGCCTGCCTGGAATTCGCGGGCGACGTGCTGATCGTCGAGGCCGAACACGACGACTACATCCCGCATTCGACCATCATGAGCTACCGGGCGGCCTTCCAGCGCTCGCATTCGCTGACGCACCGCATCGTCGACGGCGCCGACCACGCGCTGACCGACAAGGCGGCGCAGCAGGCGTATACGACGATCCTGCAGAACTGGATCACGGAAATGGTGGTGGGCGCGCGGGTCGGCGCGGGGACGGGGTAGGCGGCCCGCTCAGTCCGCCCGGGCGGCAGGCGATGCCTGCGGCAGGCCGGCCCCGTCGCCCCGGCCCTGCGCGGCGGCATCCCCGGCGTCCGCCTGCGGCGACTCCTCGACCCGCAGCCGCGGCAGGCAGTCGGGCCAATGCATCTGCACGTAGGCGATCAGGCCTTCGCGTATGCGGCAGCGCAGGTCCCAGGCCTGGCCGGAATCGCGGGCGCTGACGAGCGCGCGCAGCTGCATGGAACGCTCGCTGGCGTCGGTGACCTGCAGCACGCACACGCGGCCGTCCCACTCGGGCGCCTCGCGGCACAGGCGCTGCAATTCCTCGCGCAGCGGCGCGAGCGGCAGGCGATAGTCGGCCCACAGGAAGACCGTGCCGATCAGCTGCGCCGAGGTGCGCGTCCAGTTCTGGAAGGGGTTCTCGATGAACCACTGCAGGGGCACCACCAGCCGGCGCTCGTCCCAGATGCGCACCACCACGTAGGCGCCGGTGATTTCCTCCACCCTGCCCCATTCGCCCTGCACGATGAGCACGTCGTCCAGCCGGATGGGCTGGGTGATGGCGATCTGCAGGCCGGCGATCAGGTTGCCCAGCACCGGCCGCGCCGCGAAGCCCGCGATCAGGCCCAGCAGGCCGGCCGAGGCCATGATGCTGGCGCCGATCTGGCGCACGCCCGGCAGGGTCATCAGCATGGCGGCCAGCCCGATCGCCAGCACCAGCAGGTTGACGCAGCGCACCAGCACGCGGGTCTGGGTCTGGATGCGGCGCGCGCCCAGGTTGTCGGCGACGTCGGCGGGGTTGAGCAGGACGATGGCCTCGCCCACCGCCGTGCAGCAGCGCACGGCCAGCCAGGTCAGGGTGGCGATCAGCGCCAGGCGGACGATCGCCGCTGCCGGCGCCGTGCCGGGCAGGCCGTCCGGCGCGCCGTGCAGCACCAGGTACAGCGCCGCGGCGATCAGCACCCAGCGGCCGGGCGTGTAGGCGTAGCGCACCATGGCGGCGGCCAGCGGGCGGTGGCGCGTCATCCGCCGCAGCACGGCCGCGCCCGCGCGGTGCGCCAGCCAGGCCGCCAGCACGGCCAGCGCGGCCATGCCGGCCAGCGTCAGGAGCGGGTGGCGCGCCAGGAACTGCGCATCCATGCTTGTCCTCCTTGCAGGCAAGGCGAAACGATGCCGATCCGCCACGTTAGCGAACCCGCCATGGAACGGGCGCAAACTCCATGGAGTTTTACAACCCGACCGATCGCGCAACGCGGTCCGGCCCGGGCCAGACCGGTACCACGCCGAGGCTAATCGATGTAGCGCGTCTCGGCGATGATGGTCTGCGCGCCCAGGTCGTTCAGGCGCTTGCCCGCGCGCGAGCCCAGCGCGATCGGGTCGGCCGACAGGGTCTCGTCGCGCACCTCGACCAGGCTGCGGCCGTCCAGCGAGATCACCACGCCGTGCAGCTTCAGCACGCCGTCCTCGATCCAGGCATGCGCCGCGATGGGCGAATCGCAATGGCCGTTGAGCACGCGCAGCAGCGCGCGCTCGGCCTGGTAGCACCACATGGTGGGGCGGTGGTTGATCGCCTGCAGCAGGCGGCGCACCTCGCCGTTGCCGGCGGCGTATTCGGCCACCACCACGCCCTGGCCCACGGCCGGGCACATTTCCTCGCGCGAGAACACGCGCGCGATGCGGTCCTGCAGGCCGATGCGCTCCAGGCCGGACTTGGCCAGCAGCAGCGCATCCAGCGGCGGCGTCCTGCCGCCGTAGTTGAATTCCATGGGCACGCCGTCGTCCAGCCGGGCGATGCGCTTGTCGGCCGCGCCGCGGAAGGGCACCACGGCCGCGCCGGGGAACAGCCGCCGCAGGAAGGCCGCGCGCCGCACCGAGGACGTGCCGATCACCGCCGGCGCGGCATCGGCGGCCAGGCCGCGGCGCACCACCATGGCGTCTCGCGCGTCGCTGCGCGGCAGGCAGGCGCCGATGGCGAAGCGCGTGTCCTCGTAGTATTCGTCGTTGCCGGGCAGGTCCTTGAGCGAATGCATCACCATGTCGGCCTCGCCGGCCAGCATCATCTCGTGCATGGCGGTGACGAAGGCGCCGCCCTTGCCGCCCAGCGCGCCGAGCCGGCTCTTCAGGTCGAGGTCGGCGTCGGCCGGCCGCGTCACCATCTCGAAGCGGTGCTCGGGGAAGGCATCCTGCAGGGCGCGGACGATGGCTTCGGTCTGGCGCACAGCCATCGTGCTGGCGCGCGTGCCGATCTTGAAGACTCTGGACATGTCGTTTCCGATGTTGCGGCGCTTGGCGGGCGGCGCATCCGCGCGCCCTTGTACCGGGGCACGGCCGCCGCCGCGCGGGCGTGGCGCGCTGCGCCCCGCGAAGCCTGCAATGGTAGCCGATTTGCCCTGCGGCCGGCGGGCTCGGTGCGGGCGCCATGCGGGCGGCAGACAGCCGCCGCGCTACCCAGGCAGCCGCACCACCACGTTGCCCAGCAAGCACCCGCCCTCCACCGCCTGGTGGGCGGCGGCGACGTCGTCCAGTCCGTAGGCGGGCGCGATCAGGTGCGACAGGCTGTCCGCGGCCAGCAGCGCGTTGACGTCCCGCACCGCGCGCTCGCGCGCCTCGGCCTGCAGGTCGTAGACCAGGAAGAACTGCAGGCCCAGCGAGCGCGTCAGGCAGGTGCCGAAGTCCACCGGGATGCCGCCGCGCTCGTTCGAGCCGTAGCCGACGTAGCGGCCGTGCGGCGCCAGCACCCCCTGCGGCAGCAGCGCCGCGGTGGTGGAGAAATCCATGTCGACGATGCCGTGCACGCCTTCGCCGTCCGTCAGCGCCAGGATGCGCTCCGCCACGGGCTCGGTCTTGTAGTACACGGCGTCGGCGATGCCCACGCCGGCCAGCGCCGCGGCCTTTTCCTCGGAGCCGACCGTGCCGATCACGCGCGCGCCGCGCAGCCGCGCCATCTGCGCCGCGTAATAGCCCACCCCGGACGCCGCCCCGGTCACCAGCACCGCCCGGCCCTGGACGTCGCCCAGGCGCTCGACGGCGTGGACGGCGGTCAGCGCCGGGATGCCCAGGCAGGCGCCGGCCTCGAAGGACACATTGCCGGGCAGCGGCACGGCCTGCGCGGCCGGCAGGACGATGAATTCGGCGCAGGTGCCCAGCGGCCGCCGCCACTGGCCGTTCCAGACCCACACCCGCTCGCCCTCGCGGCCGGCCGGCACGCCGGGGCCCACCTTGTCGACCGTGCCCGCGCCGTCGCTGTGCGGCACGATCAGCTCGCCCGGCCGGACCGGCCGGCTGCCGGCGCGCGATTTGACGTCCGAGGGATTCACGCCCGAGACGGCCAGCCGGACGCGGACTTCGCCGGGCCCGGGCTCGGGGGTGGGCAGTTCGCCCAGCTGCAGTACGTCCTGTGCCTTGCCGTTGCTCGTGTACCAGGCTGCGCGCATCGTCGACCTCGTCTCGTTCGGTCCGGGGAAACGGGAGTTTGCCGGCAAGAATCAGGTTGGATCAAGTCCCATGAAGACATAACCGCGGAGACCACGGCCAGGCGCACGAAGCGCGGAACCGGCTCTTGACAGGAAAACGCCGACCCCTCGCGCGCAATTGCAGAACGTGTCGTTTTGGTCTCGCTCGCATACCGCATCCCCGGCAAGCCAACCGTACAATTCCTTCCGACTTCGCATGGCGTTCAACCCCTGGCATATCCCCATGAAGCGTCCGCCTCCCAATCCTCATAGCCGGCGGGTACCACCCCGGCTCGCGCCCGCCCCCGACGTCGCCCGACTCAGTCAGTATGAACGATTTGCCGAGTACGTCGGAAGCGGAGAGCACAAGAGCGCCCCCTGGAACGGGAAGCGGCCAGCTACCCGCAGGGAAAGGCACGCAAGCCGCTGCCCCGGTCATCTCACACAGGAACAGGCTACCCGCATGCTGAAGGCCGGAATACGCGCCGGCAACATAAGCGAGGATTTCGACGGCCAGATGCCCAGACGGGTCTGGTACAAAGGCAGCCTTGGCATCTTCGAAGCACGCCTGACGGACCGCGCCGACATCGAAGCCGGCAAGCCGGCAGGCTACAAGGGCTGGCCGGAAGACGCCGGGAAATTGCCGCACAAACCTCGTGAAATCGGGCCATGCGATGAAGTTTAGTCTTGCATACGATTGGCAGGAGCACAGTCCCGATATCCGGGCCGAGTCCCATCGCACGACGATGGCCGACCTGACCATCGCCGTGGACGACAGAATATTCACGACCAATGAGCCCATCGGCAACGACGAGGACGGCAGCGCGTCCAGGACCTTCGTCTCGGTAAGCCTGTTCCCCTTGGCGGAGTTCGTCGCGGCCAACTGGTGGCCCCTGTTGCACGAGCCGCTGGAAAAGGAAAAGCTCCTGCAGGACACGGAATCCTTCCGGCGACGGCACTGGATAGACCGGCATACGGATGGCTTTGCCTACCCGAGCATCGGATTCTTCGGTGCGGACACGTCGATCCGCATTGTCGCCAGGGTATCCCGCATCGATCATGCCGACATTCAGTTTCCCGTTACCTCCGGTACCACGGCCAGCCGGTGGGAAGGCATCGAAAGAAGCGACGTCGAAACACCCCTGCTCGGCTTTCTCGCGGCGACCGCCAGCCGGCTTGCTCCCGGACAGGACCGCCACTGGCTGGAAGACCTCATCGAGCGAATCCGGCGCTCCCGGGCCCATGCCGACGAAGCGGCCTATTGCCGCTGTGCCGGGCTGCTCGGCGCAGACCCCTACGCACCGGGCGACGCCCTGGAAACGGCGATTACGGACACCGTAGCCACGCTCGGCGAAGAGGTCGCCATGGAGCTGTTCGCCACGGCACAAGCTGATACGGTCGCGGAAAAAGCCTCGTGGATCGACCGACAGACCCGCTCGGCAATACGCACATCCCAGACGATCGCCTCTCATGCCCATGGCCTGAAGGAAGATCTGGACAATGCCATCCGGCCTGATCGCAGGCCGTGGGACCGCGGCTACGATACGGCCAGGAGGCTGCGCGCGCTACTCGGCATCGCGCCCGACCAACCCTTGCCCACCCTCGATGCCGTGGCGGCGGCACTGCTGGGAGCAGATTCCGACACTACATCCGCTATCGAGAACATGGAATCCCTGTGCGGCGCCCGGGGCATAGCCAGGGAAGACGCGCAAGGGCTGGGCATCGCGATAGACCGCCGCGCAGGCCGCAGTGCCCAGTTCCAGCTTGCCTCCACCTTTGCAGATTTCCTTTTCTCGGCCACGGGTGGCATTTTCCTGACCACACGGGCCTCCACCGACAGGCAGAAATGCAACCGGGCATTTGCCGCGGAATTTCTTGCCCCCATCGAAGGCATCACGGAGAAACTCTCGCCGCGCAAATCCCTGGACGCGAATGTCGAGCAGATCGCGCAGGATTTCGGCGTATCGGACTACATCGTCCGCTATCAACTACAGAACCAAGCGCCGGAAGCGCTCGGGGCCTTTCTCCCCTCCCCCTGAACCTGGTCCCGGATACGGCATAGCGACCGCGCCGGCAATGGCCGGGATAGACACTATCACGCTATCCGCCGTCAGGACAGGATCAAGCCGCCTGCACCAGCCCCGCCACGTGCCGCCCCAGCACCAGCGAGGACGTCAGCCCCGGCGACTCGATGCCGAACAGGTGCGTCAGCCCGCGCGCGCCGTGCACGGCTGCGGTCTGCACGACGAAGTCGGCCGCGCCCGAATGCAGCGGCGCGTCGGGGCCGGCCAGGCGCGGGCGGATGCCGGTGTAGCCCGGCTGCAGCGCGCCGTCGGCCAGGCCTGGGTAGTAGCGGCGGATGCCTTCGTAGAAATCGGCCTCGGCGCTCTCGTCGAAGCGGTAGTCGATCCGGTCTATCCACTGCAGGTCCGGGCCGAACTTGCACTGGCCGCCCAGGTCCAGCGTCACGTGCACGCGCAGGTGCGACACGCGCGAGACAGGGTAGACCAGGTGGCGGAAGGGCGAGCGCCCGCTCAGGGTGTAGTAGCGGCCGATGGCGTAGTGCACGGCCGGGTTGGCGGGCCGGGGCACGCCGCGCAGCGCGGCGGCGATCTCATGGGCGCGCAGGCCGGCGGCGTTGACCACGTCGCGGCACAGCACTTCCATGGGCTCGTCGCCGCCCACTTGCAGCACGATGCCGTCGGCGGTGGCTTGGCCGCCCAGCACCGGGCTGTTCAGCGCCAGGACCGCGCCGGCGTTCTCCGCGTCGCCCAAGTAGGCCAGCATCAGGCCGTGGCTGTCGACGATGCCGGTGGACGGCGAATGCACGGCGGCCACGGCCCGGACGTCGGGCTCCATCTCGCGCAGCTCGTCGCGGCCGATGCGGCGCAGGTCGCGCACGCCGGCCGCGGCGCCCTGCTCCACATACTTGTCCAGGCCGGCGATGTCGTCCTGGGTAGTCGCCACGATCAGCTTGCCCACGCGGCGGTGGCCCACGCCTCGCTCGGCGCAGTAGGCATAGAGCGCCTCGCGGCCCTGCACGCACAGCCGGGCCTTGAGCGAGCCGGCGGGGTAGGAGATGCCGGCGTGGATGACTTCGGAATTGCGCGCGCTGGTCTGCGTGCCGATGGCGTTTTCCGATTCCAGGATGACCACTTCGCGCCCGGCCAGCGCCAGTTCGCGGGCCACGGCCAGGCCCACGACGCCCGCGCCGATGACGGCGCAATCGATGCTTTGCAACTCTGTTCTCCTTGCTGCCCGGCCGCGCGCGGCGGGCGCGCGCCGCGACGGCCGCGGCGCCTGTGTGCCCTGTCCTGCCGCCTGGCCCTAGGACGCCGCGCCCATGGGCAGCTGCACGCCCATGCCGCGCTCGCGCGCCAGGGCCAGCACGGCCGAGCCGGCGTACAGGTCCTGCACCGCCATGCCGTGCGACTCGAACAGCGCGATCTGCGCGTCGGACGTGCGGCCGGGCCAGCGGCCGGAGATGACGTCGCCCAGGTCGGCGACATTTTCCCAGTAGAGCTGGCCGGTTTCGTAGGCGGGCATCAGGTCGCCGGACTCGCCCTGGGCCACTTCGCGCGAATCCACCACGACCACGTCGGCGCGCTGCACGGTGCGGGTGTCGATCTCGCGCCGGTCCAGGGCGTTCGACCCGGCCGCTGCGACGAACTGGCCGGGCTCCAGCCAGTCGCCGTCGAACAGCGGCTCGGAAGCGCGCGTCATGGTCACGACGATGTCCGAGCCGCGCACGGTTTCCTCGCGCGACTGCGCGGGCCGCACGGTCGTGCCTGCGCGCCGCGACATCTCGTCGCAGAAGGCGCGCACGCGCTCCTGGTTGCGGCCGAACACCTTGACCTCGGCGATCTCGCGCACGGCGCACACGGCTTCGAGCTGGGTCTGCGCGTGCCGGCCGTAGCCGAACAGGCCCAGCACGCGCGCGTCCCGGCGGGCCAGGTGGCGCGCGGCCACGCCGGTGGCCGCGCCGGTGCGGATGCGGCCCAGCCAGTCGGACTCGATGATGGCCTCGGTATGGCCCTGCCGGTGGTTGATGAGGTGCAGCAGCGTGTTCAGCGGCCGGCCCGGCAGGTTGTAGTAGGCCTTGTAGCCGATCAGGTTCAGCTCGGGCGCCGCGGCCTGCAGGATGTGCAGGTGCCCGCCCGGCTGGCGCGTGCGCCGGCGCGGCACGTCCACGGCCTGGCCGGCGGCGCGCGCGGCGAAGGCGCGCTCGACCTGCTCGACGGCCGCCGGCATGGTCAGCAGCTCGCGCACGTCGGATTCCTTCAGATACAGCACCACGTTTCTTCTCCTGTAGGGGTTGGCGCCCGGGGGCCTGCCGGCGCTGCAATAGGCCGCGCGCCGGCCCTAGGCCTGCGGCCCGGCCAGCAGCCGGCCGCCGTCGGCCGCGCGGTCGCGCACGCCGATGATGCGCAGCGCGTTCCACATCATCGCCGTGGCGCTGGAGACCACCGGCTTGCCCAGGTCGCGCTCGAGCAGGTCTATGGCGTCCACCGTCGGCATGCCCACCCCGCTCAGGAACAGCGCCTGCGCGTCCGGGTGGTCCACCTGGCGGCCCAGCGCGTAGGCGCGCTCGGGCGATTCGTCGTAGATATTAACCACGTTGGGCAGCCGGCCGTGGGCCACCACGTCCAGGCCGTGCTCGCGCAGGTGGGCCACGCCCTGCTGCGTGGTCTGGTCGTCGTAGGGCGTGGCGTAGGCCACTTTCTTCACCCCCAGGTGGGCCAGCGCGGCCAGCACGCTGCCGAAGGCGGTGACGAAGGGGATGCCGTGGGCCTGCTCCATGCGCGCCACCAGCTCCGCCTCGCCCTGCTTGCCCAGCGTGTAGCTGGTGGCGGTGTGGGCCATGACCATCACGCCGGGCTTGACCATGGCCAGCAGCTCGGCGTTTTCGGGCAGGTGGGCGATCTGGGTGCGGTTGCGGTCTTCCTGGCCCGCGTGCGCGCCGGTCAGGCCGTGCGCCACCATGCGCGTGAAATGCAGCGACACGCCCTTGGGGGCGAGCTGGAACATCTCCGGCTCGACGGTGGGGTTGCCGGGGGGAACCAGAAAGCCGATGCGGCCTCGCCATCCCATCATGATGCAGTCCTCTCGATAAAACGTAGCGTGATGGCCGCGCACGCATCCGGGTGCGTGGCGGCGATGTGGTAGGAATCCGCCTGGAGCTCGACCAGGCTGGACCCTGGGATGCGGCTTTGCCAGCGGGCGACCTCGGCCACCGGCTGGCGCTGGTCGTAGGCGCCCGGCCGCTCGGGCTGCACGGCGACGATGACCTGGGTGGGGCAGCGTATGGCCTCCAGGCGCGCGGGCTCGGCCAGGCGCGGCAGCATGCGCATGCAGGCCTTGACGGTGGCCGCGGGCGCCCGGCCCATGTAGCGGCTCCACCAGTCCATGCCTTCGGGCGGCAGCGCGCTGCCCATGCGGCCCGGCATGGTGGCGCGCGCCCAGGCCTCGACACCGCCCTGCTCGACCAGGCCCACCCATTCGTCCACCCACTTGCCCAGCGCGCCGCCGGGCGAGATCAGCACGCCGGCCAGCGTCATCGACGCCATCCAGCCGACGCGGCGCTGGGCGAGCTCCAGGGCGATCTGCGCGCCCAGCTTGGCGCCCGCCACGTGGATGCGCGGCGCGCCCAGGCGCGCGGCCAGCGCGTCGACGTCGTCGGCCAGCGCGGCGATGGTCAGCGGATCGTGCTCGCCGACCGGCGACGACAGGCCGTAGCCGCGCAGGTCCACGCGCACGACGCGGCAGCGCCGCGCCAGCAGCGGCACCCAGCCCGCGAAGGCCTCGGCCGACTCGGCGATGCCGTGCAGCAGCATCGCCACCGGCGGTTCGCTCCAGCCGTCGGTGCAGTCGTCCTCGACGTAGGCGATCTGCACGCCCGGCGCGACGGTCTCGCAGCCGCCGCGGCGGCGCGCGGCGGCGTACCAGGCCGCGCCGCCCGCGGCCTCGCCTCCTGGGTCGCGCCTGCCGCCCGCGGCGTCCCCGCCGACGCCCGCGGCTCTGGCGGCACCCGCGGCGCCGGCGGCCAGGTCGGCGCCCCTCTCCTGCCTGGAATCATCCACGACGGCCGTCCCTATTGCTTGTCGATGTTGCCCTTGCTGATGACGGCGGCCCATTTGTCGATCTCCTTGTGCAGCAGCGCGTCCAGGTCGCCGGCCGGCAGGCCGCGCGGGTGGATGTGCTGGGCCTGCAGCTTGGCGGCGACCTCGGGGTCGTTGGAGGCCTGCACGAAGGCCTTCTCCAGCTTGGCCTTGGCCTCGGCCGGCAGGCCGGCCGGGCCCAGCAGGCCGATCCAGTACGAGGTCTCGAAGCCGGGGTAGCCCAGCTCGGCGATGGTCGGCGCATCGGGCAGGGCCGGGTCGCGCTCGGTGCTGGTGACGGCCAGCACCTTCAGGCGGCCGTCCTTGACCATGTCCATGGAGGTCGCGTAGGCCTCGATCTTGACGTCCACCCGGCCGGCGATCAGGTCGGCCTTGGCCGGGCCGGTGCCCTGGTAGGGCACGTGCACCATGTTCAGGCCGGCGTTCTCGGCCAGCATGGCCATGGACAGGTGCGGCCAGCTGCCCGTGCCCGCCGACGAATACACCACCTTGCCCGGGTTGGCCTTGGCGTAGTCGATGAACTCCTTGAAGGTGTCGTAGGGCTTGGAGTGCTGCGCCAGGAACACGCCGGGGTGGTCGGCCATCAGCGCGATCGGGTCGAAGTCCTTGATCGTGTCGTAGGGCAGCTTCTCGCGCAGCGAGGCGTTGACCGCGAAGGCGGTCTGGCCGACCAGCAGCGTGTAGCCGTCGGGCGCGGCCTTGGCCACGTAGTCCGAGCCGATGATGCTGCCCGCGCCGCCGCGGTTCTCGACGATGATGGTCTGCCCGAGCAGTTCCTGCGCCTTGGCCACGACGATGCGCGTGACCACGTCGGTGGAGCCGCCCGGCGGGAAGGGCACGATGACGTGCAGGGGGCGGTCCGGGTACTCGGCGTGCGCGGGGCCGGCGAGCGCCAATGCTGCTATCCCCGCAGCCAGAAGGCTGGCCAGTTTCATTGTTTGTCTCCTAGGTATGGTCGAAAAGGCCCCTTCTGCCGGGGCCCTGGGTCAGTCGAACCGCAGCAGCGACGTCAGCTCGCCGATGCGGCCCACGTCCTCCAGATGCAGGACGGTCTGCAGCACCTGCTCGCCTCGCCCGGCGGGCAGGTGTGCGGTCAGGCGCCGGAACTTGGCGACGATTTTTTCGGTGGTGGGGGTGAGGCTGTCCATCTCCAGGCCCGCGGTGCGGTAGACCTGGCCGGCGCAGGCCACTTCCAGGTCCACGCGGCCGCCCTGGTCGGGCGCCGGCTCCTGCAGCTCGATGCGCTCGCACAGCGCCAGCACCTCGGCGTCGGCCACGTTGTCGTACCAGGCGTACTGGTCCACCGGGCGGCCCAGCAGCGCGGCCGCGACCGTGAAGCGCGCGCTGATGCGGGCCTTGAGCGGCGTCTGGAAAGGCGCCACATTGGTGTAGCCGGGGTTGGTCAGCGTCAGCCAGGACGCGCGCACCGTCACGCGCTCGATGCGCGCCGGGTCCAGCGCGTGCTGCGCCTTGAGCGCCAGCGCCAGGTGCACCGGCGTCTGCACGAAGATGCAGACCGGCCGCTCCTTGTAGACCACCTCGTCGATCAGGTAGCGGCTGCCCAGCTCGCGCACGGCCTGCGGCGCCTCGTCGGCCGAGCCGCCGAAGGCACGGAAATAGCCCGACTCGCCCTCGAAGGCCAGGGGCGAGGCCGTGGCGCCGGCCGCGGCCAGCTCGGCCGCCGACACGCCGCTGCGGCTGGCCCAGCCGACGTTGAGCTTGACGTCCATGGTGCCGGAACGGAAGCCCTCGCCGAAGCCCGAGGCGAACATGGCCGCGCAGCCCAGGGCGTTGACCAGCTCGGCCTCGGACAGCGCCATCATCCGCCCGGCCGCGGCGGCCGCGCCGATGGCGCCGGCCACGCCGGTGGCGCGGAACTTGGGCAGCATGGCGGGCGAACCCATGTAGGCGCGCGCGACGACGTCGTAGCCGGCCACGATGGCCGCCAGCAGCGCCGGGCCGTCCGCGCCGCGCGCTTCGCCCGCCGCCAGCGCGGCCGGCACGACCACCGCGCCCGGATGCGACTTGGCCAGGAAGTCGTCGTGCGTGCAGCCGTTGACCAGCGTGGCGTTGACGAAGGCCGCATCCACCGTGGGCAGGCGGTCGCCGTAGCCGACCACCGTGGCCGGGCCGCTGTTGGCTTGCACGAAGCGCCGCGCCACCGTGGGCACCGGCAGGTCGCGCGCGGCCAGCGCGGTGGCCAGAGAATCCAGCAGGCGCGACTTGGCCTGGGCCACGACCCCGGCCGGCAGGCTGGCGAGGTCCGTGGCGCGGATGAAGGCGGCCCACCGCTGGGCGACGGAGGGCTCGGCGGCGCCGGCTTGGGATGCGCCGGCGGCGGGGTGGTCGCCCCGGGCCGTGGGGGTTGCATGCATGCGTTCGTCTCCTGTGCCGTGCGGCGGCCCTTGCAACGGGCCGCGCGCCGAGGCGCCCCCTTGCGGGTCGCGCCTTCGCGGCGTCCTGCGCAGCACCGGGCCGGCGCGGCGGCAGACGCCATTTGCTTGTTTTTTATCAACCGATTGTTCCGTTTAACGAACCATCGTATCGATGAACGGACTATATAATTAGGCCCTGGCGATTGTCAAGCCATCCTGCGGCGGCGCGGGCCGCCGGCTCCACGAGGGCACGTCTTGGTCACGAAACAGTCAGCGGCATCAGCGGCGCCGCCGCCCAGGGCGGACGCCGACAACGGCACCGTCAACCGGGTGCTGCGCATCCTCACCCGCTTCGCCGAGAAAGAGCGCTGGGGCTTGAACGAGCTGTCGCGCAGCCTGAACCTGCCGCGCGGCACCACCCATCGCCTGCTCAACCTGTGCAAGCCGCTGAACTTCGTCACCCAGGACGAGGACGGCCACTACATGCCCGGCATCGAGCTCTACCGCCTGGCCGGGCGGCTGGCGTCCGAGATCCCCATCAACCAGATCGCCGACCCCATCCTGCAGGAACTGCGCGACAGGACCGACGAGACCGTGCTGCTCACGCTGCTGGTGCGCAACGAACTGAAGATGTTCTTCTCGCTGTCGGCCTCGCCCGCCCACCCGCTGCGCTACCGCATCGAGAAGAACCGGCTGGAGCCCCTGTCCTGGGGCGCCACCGGCCGCACCCTGCTGGCCTTCCTGAGCCAGGAGGAGATCGACCGGATCCTGGAGCGCGCCGAGCCCTCGCCGCTGGACGGCCGGCCGCTGGACCCGGACGAGCTGCTGCAGTCGCTGGAGACCATCCGCCGGGACGGCTACGCGGCCAGCTATTCGCAGCGCGCGCCGGGCGCCTACGGCCTGGCTGTGCCCTTCTTCGATGCGCGCGGCGAGGTGCGCGGCAACCTGACGCTGACGATTCCCGATTTCCGCTTCGACCCGGCCAGGCAGGACGAGCTGGTCGCGCTGCTGCGCGAAGGCGCGGCGACGCTGACGCGGCGGCTGGGATGGTCGTGAG
>Ga0182746_1001478_pt1 | contig 21195 bp, 20 predicted proteins | sample eDN3rd30CBELigOP_FD_128881 | JGI IMG/M metagenome (GOLD analysis project Ga0182746, IMG submission 128881) | Enriched Organic Plus compost microbial communities from Emeryville, California, USA - eDNA 3rd pass 30_C BE-Lig OP (version 2) (version 2) ... | reverse complement strand
GCCAAGACGCGCTCGCTGCACAACAACTACCTGACGCTGCCCGTCATCTTCCTGATGCTGTCCAACCACTACCCGCTGGCCTATGCCACCGAGTTCAACTGGGTGATCGCGGCGCTGATCTTCATCATCGGCGTGCTGATCCGGCACTACTTCAACACGGTGCATGCGCGGAAGGGCAATCCGCATTGGACATGGGGCGCCTCGGCAGTGCTCTTCATCGTCATCATGTGGCTGTCCACCGTGCCCGCCGCGCTCACCGGCGAGCCGCGCGCCTCCGCGCGGGCGGAGACGATGATGGCGTCGGCGCATTTCGCCGCCGTGCGCGACACGGTGATGGGCCGCTGCTCCATGTGCCATGCCGTGCAGCCCGGCTGGGACGGCGTGGCCTTCGCGCCCAAGGGCGTTCATCTCGACACGGACGTGCAGATCGCCGAGCACGCGCGCGATATTTACCTCCAAGCCGGCCGCAGCCACGCCATGCCGCCCGGCAACGTGTCGTCCATGACCCCGGAGGAACGCGCGCTGCTCGTGGTCTGGTTCGAGGAGGCGGGGCGGTGAGCCTGCAACATTCGCGCTGCCCCTCATCCCCCTGCCGGGACCTTCTCCCCGCGAACGGGGAGAAGGGAAGAATGGCGAGGTCGCGGCCAGCCTTCCTCGCCCCGTTCGCGGGGAGAGGATGCCGGCAGGCAGGTGAGGGGCAGCGCGGACATTTCCGAAATGAGAGCTTCCGATGACTGCTCTCCTCCTGCGCGGCCGCACGCTCAGCTTCATCACCGAGCCGGAAAGCGCCGACGACCGCGCCTCATACCGCTATGAGGAAGACGGCGGTGTGCTGATCCGCGACGGCAGGATTGTCGCAGCCGGGGATTTCACGCAGCTCGCCGCCGGGCAGGGCAAGGGCGCGACGATCATCGATCACCGCCCGCACCTCCTCATGCCGGGCTTCATCGACGCGCATCTGCACATGCCGCAGATGCAGATCATCGCCAGCTACGGCGCCGAACTTCTCGACTGGCTGAACGACTACACCTTTCCCGAGGAGACGAAGTTCCGCGATGCCCAGCACGCGCGGCGCATCGCCCGCCTCTTCCTCGACGAGACCGTGCGGCACGGCACCACCACCTTCGCCGCCTATTGCACCGTGCACCGGCAGAGCGCGGATGCGCTGTTCGCAGAGGCGCTGGCGCGCGACATGCGCATCATTGCCGGCAAATGCCTGATGGACCGCAACGCGCCCGACGGCCTCACCGACACGGCGCAATCCGGCTACGACGACACCAAGGGGCTGATCGCCGAGTGGCACGGCAGGGGCCGGCTGCATTATGCGATCACGCCGCGCTTCGCCATCACCTCGACGCCTCAGCAGATGGAAGCGGCCGGCGCGCTCTGCCGCGAGCATCCGGACCTGCACATGCAGACGCACCTGTCCGAGAACCGCGCGGAAATCGCCTTCACGCGGGAGCTCTATCCCTGGTCGAAGGACTATACCGACGTCTATGCGCATTACGGCCTGCTGGGGCCGAAGGCGCTGTTCGGCCATTGCATCCACCTTGCGGAACGCGAGGCGGATGCGCTGTCGGATTCGGGCTCGGTGGCGGTGTTCTGCCCGACCTCCAACCTGTTCCTCGGTTCCGGCCTGTTCGACTACCAGCGCTATCGCCGCCGCCGCAAGCCGCTGCGCGTCGCCACCGCCACCGATGTCGGCGGCGGCACGAACTATTCCATGCTGCGCACCATGGACGAGGCCTACAAGGTGATCGCCTTGCAGGGCGAGAAGCTCAACCCGCTCGCCGCCTTCTGGCAGATCACGCTGGGCAACGCCAAGGCGCTGTCGCTGGAGGCGCATGTCGGTACGCTGGACGCCGGCACGGATGCCGACATCGTGGTGCTCGATTCCCGCGCCACGCCCGCCATGGCCCTGCGCATGGAAACCGTCGAGACCCTTGCGGAAGAGCTCTTCCTGCTTCAAACGCTGGGCGACGATCGCGCGGTTCGGGAGGTCTATGTTGCGGGAAGGGCGGCGAAGGACAGGGGATAGGGGCTGTCGGTCGGGCGCTGCGCTCCTTCGCGCCCCCCTCTGGCCTGCCGGCCATCTCCCCCACGAGGGGGGAGATCGGCCTTCATCCTCTTCCCCGCTCGTCCTGCAACGCTGGCGATTGGCGAAGGTCGAGACGACAACCGATCTCCCCCCTCGTGGGGGAGATGGCCGGCAGGCCAGAGGGGGGCAACGTGGGGCGCCTGCCCCGACCGCAATCCTCACCGCCGCCGCAAGATCATGACCGCCCCCCGCACCCTCTTCACTTCGCTCTTCTCCGCCGCCGTGACAGCCGCCGACCCGCGGCTCGTGATCCGCAGCCACCTGCCCGAACGCCCCAAAGGCCGCACCGTCGTCGTCGGCGCGGGCAAGGGCTCGGCGCAGATGGCGCAGGCGTTCGAGGAGGCGTGGGACGGGCCGCTGGAGGGCGTCGTGGTGACGCGCTACGGCTATGGTGCCCGTGCCCCCTGCCGCCGCATCGCGGTGCTGGAGGCCGCACATCCGGTGCCCGACGCAGCCGGCCTCGACGCCGCGAAGCGCCTTTTCGACGCCGTTTCCGGGCTCACGCCGGACGACCTCGTGGTGGCGCTCGTCTCGGGCGGCGGGTCCGCGCTGCTGCCGTCGCCGCCTGCCGGCATGACGCTCGCCGACGAGATCGCCGTCAACGAGGCCCTGCTGGCCTCCGGCGCGCCGATCGCGGCCATGAACACGGTGCGCAAGCACCTTTCCGCCATCAAGGGTGGGCGGCTCGCGCTGGCCGCGCATCCGGCGCGCGTGGTGTCGCTGGTCGTCTCCGACATCCCTGGCGACAACCCGGCCTTCGTGGCCTCCGGCCCGACCGTGCCTGACGCCGCGACCCGGCAGGACGCCCGCGACATCGTCGCCGCATGGAAGCTCGACCTGCCGCCGGCCGCGCTCCGCCATCTCGACAGCGCCGCAGCCGATGCGCCGCGCCCCGACGATCCCCGCTTTGCCTCCAACACGGTGCGGGTGATCGCCTCCGCCGCCGTTTCCCTCGAAGCTGCCGCTGAAGCCGTGCGAAAGGCGGGCATCGAGGCCGTCATCCTTTCCGATTCGATCGAGGGCGAGGCGCGCGACGTGGCCGGCGTCCACGCCGCGATCGCGCGCGAGATCGTCACGCGCGACCGCCCGTTCCGCAAGCCGGTGCTGCTTCTGTCCGGCGGCGAGACCACCGTCACCATCCGCGCCAAAGGCGGCAAGGGCGGCCGCAACTCCGAATTCCTGCTGGCGCTGGCGCTCGGCATCGACGGCGTGCCGGGCATCCACGCCTTCGCCGCCGACACGGACGGCATCGACGGCTCCGAAAACAACGCCGGCGCCTTCGCCGACCACACCAGCGCCGCGCGCATGCGGGCCGCGGGCGTCGACCCCCGCGCCGCACTGGCGCGCAACGACGCGTGGACGGCGTTCAACGCGGTCGGCGACCTGTTCGCGCCGGGGCCGACGGGGACGAATGTGAACGATCTGAGGGCGGTGCTGATCAGGTAGAGGTGCGTCCTTCGAGGCTCGCCCGCCGAAGGTATGTATGTGACTGAAACCATCGTGCGGGCTCGCACCTCAGGATGAGGGATGTCGGGGAATCGAGCCCACGACTGGCCCGCATGATCTACAACCTTCCTCATCCTGAGGTGCGAGCGAAGCGAGCCTCGAAGGACGCACCTTCGAAGCCGCTATGAAGCAACCCAAGCGAAGCTTTTCGAACCCACAGTGCCGGGGGCTCGATTGCCGACCTTCCCTCATCCTGAGGTGCGAGCGAAGCGAGCCTCGAAGGACGCATATCCGTTGAAGCTGCCATGGGGGCACCTCACGCCGCCATCAGCGCCTTCACCTTGCGCATGTCGTCCAGGAAGCGGGCGCGTTCGGCGTCCTTGTCGGCCTGCTCGCGGATGCGCAGCAGGTAGGATGGGTGGATGGTGATGAAGACGCGCAGGCCGTCGTCGCGCGTCAGCACGTGGCCGCGCTCGCGGGTGACGGGAACGGGGCGCTCCAGCAGCGCTTGCGCGGCCGTCGCGCCCAGCGCGACGACGAGGTCCGGCTTGATCAGGTCGAGCTCCTGCGCCAGCCACCAGCGGCACGCCTTCACCTCGCCGGCATTGGGCTTGGAGTGGATGCGCCGCTTGCCGCGCGGCTCGAACTTGAAGTGCTTCACCGCATTGGTGACGTAGGTGATGGTGCGATCCACGCCCGCCTCCGCCAGCACCGCGTCGAACATGCGCCCGGCCGGCCCGACGAAGGGTTTTCCGGCAATGTCCTCCTGGTCGCCCGGCTGCTCGCCGACGAAGACCACGCGTGCATCTTCCGGTCCCTCGCCGAAGACGGTCTGCGTGGCGTTGCGCCACAGCGGGCAGCGGCGGCAGCCATCGGCCTGCCGCTCCAGTTCGGCCAGCGTATCGGCGCGCTCCTCCGGCGCGTCGGCGACGTTGTTCGGTCGCCAGTGGCGTTCCTGAATCCGTGCATGGCGAGGGGCCGGCATGGTCGGCATCCTTTCGATCATCGCCGTGGTCGCGCGGTCGGCGCCACGTATCAGACCGGGAATGAGCGAAGCCTCCGGCAGGTTCCGCCAGTATTTCTTCGGCATCTCCGCCTGCATGGCTTTCACCTTCAGGCGGGCGGGGTTGAAGATGCTGGCATAGTAGGTGGACCACAGCGCCTCCAGCCCATCGGCGGTTGGGGCTTGCGCGCTGGTAGCACCCGGACCGAAGGCGAGGCGCTCGCCGTCCCAGTCGGCCGAGATGTAGGGCGTCAGGATCGTCCAGCGCATGCCGGTGAAGCGGCGAACGAAGAAAAGCACGTTGCGCTCGACGATGAAATGCGCCGGCTCGAACCAGGCGACGTAGTGCGTTCCGCCGTCGCCCGCGACCTCGCGGAAGCGGACGAAGGCGCGCATCTTGTGGATGTCGCGCCGCACCGCCTTGGCCATGGCGTGCAGCGCCCGCACGTCGGCGTCGGAAGTGATGGCCAGAAGATCGGGCTCGCGCCGCAGGCGGTGGAGGAAGCGGTAGAGCAGGGCGAAGCGCTGCGGGTCGGAATGGCAGAGCGCGGTCTCGGCCAGCTCGATGAAGGCGCGAGGGACGTTGAAGGTGCGGGGCCCCACTTGCTGCCCCTTTACCCCCACCCCTGACCCCTCCCCACAAGGGGGAGGGGAATAGCTCTTGCTGTCTTCCTCGCTGCCGTCCGAACGGGCAGGGAAGGTGGCGGCTGTCCGGTCCCCCTCCCCCTTGTGGGGAGGGGTCAGGGGTGGGGGTATCTCATCCTCAGGGCCGACCACCCAGCGCACGTCCTGCGGCGGCACATCGGCCAGCACCAGTCGCCGCGCGGCCGCGCGCCATCCCTCGAAGTCGGTCTGGCCGTCGAGCGCCACCGTCTCGCCGCCAAGGTCGAGGGCCTTCTGGGCGTTCATCGGAACAAACTCATCTGCCGCGGCTGCGGCACCAGCCGGGCGCGCAGATTGTCCGCGTCGAGCGCGCCGCCGGGCGACCAGCCGTCGGCCACGATGAAGGGGCGCACCTTCGTGATCGACTGGCACAGGCGCGCCACATCCTCCAGCCGCAGCTGGCGGTGGCGGCGCTGCTCCAGCATCTTCGCCACCGCCTTGGTGCCGAAGCCGGGCACGCGCAGCAGCAGTTCGCGCGGGGCGCGGTTCACGTCCACCGGAAAGTGCTGGCGATACGCCAGCGCCCACGACAGCTTCGGGTCGATGGCCAGATCGAGCATGCCGTCCGGCCGGTGCGACAGGATCTCCTGCCGGTCGAAACCATAGAAGCGCATCAGCCAGTCGGCCTGATAGAGCCGGTGCTCGCGCATCAGCGGCGGCCGGACCAGCGGCAGCGCCTTCGACGCGTCGGGGATCGGGCTGAAGGCGGAGAAATAGATGCGTTTCAGCCGGTAGCTGCCATAGAGCCGCGCGCTGGTGGTGAGAATAGTGCTGTCGGGCGTGGCATCCGCGCCGACGATCATCTGCGTGGACTGGCCGCCCGTGGCGAAGCGGCGGCGCTTCTTCGTCCGCAGCGTCGGCTCTGCCATGTCCTCGATCTTGGCGCGCAGATGCGCCATGGAGACGCGGATCGTCTCGGGCCGCTTCTCCGGCGCCAGCCGCTTCACGCCCTCGTCGGTGGGCAATTCCACATTGATGGAAAGCCGGTCGGCATAGCGGCCCGCCTGCTCCAGCAGCTCCGGCGCGCATTCGGGAATGGTCTTGAGGTGGATATAGCCGGAAAAGTTCTCCTCCTCGCGCAGCCGCCGCGCCACCTCGACCAGTTCGCCCATCGTCTCGTCGGGCGAGCGGATCACGCCCGAGGAGAGGAACAGGCCCTCGATATAGTTGCGCTTGTAGAACTCGACGGTCAGCCGCACCACCTCCGCCACGGAGAACCGGGCACGCCGCACGTTGGAGGAGGAGCGGTTGATGCAGTAGCTGCAATCGTAGATGCAGAAATTGGTGAGCAGGATCTTCAGCAGCGAGATGCAGCGCCCGTCCGGCGCATAGGAATGGCAGATGCCCATACCCTCGGTCGAGCCGATGCCGCCGCTCTTCAGCGAATCGCGCTTCGCCGCGCCGGAGGAGGCGCAGGAGGCGTCGTATTTGGCGGCATCGGAGAGGATCGCCAGCTTGTCACGGATCGGAAGCGGAGCCATATGTTCATGATATGTTCCAATCCTCGACTTGGCCATATCATTTGAGATGAATTGCCAGCGCTTTTGCGCGGGTCTCATGCGGGCGTCAGGGGTGGAAGATAGCGGCGATCAGCCGGCGATGTCGATGACGCCGCAATCGCCCGCCTCGCTGCCGAAGGCGATGCGGCGGCCTTCGCGGTCCCAGCCCATGTCGGTGAGCGGCCCCTTGCCGCCGCGCCGCAGCAGCACTTCCTTCTGGTCGGCGCAGCGCGCAGCCAGCACCATGCCGTCGGCATAGCCGATCGCCACGATCTCGTCGGTGGGGTGGAAGGCGACGGCGGTCACCTGCGCGTCGCCGCGCGTGCCGAGCTCGAGCGGCGCCTTGCCCATCGGCCCGTCCTTGGCCTGGAAGGGCCAGACGATGGCGGCCGGCGCGCCGGAGCTCGCCAGCCAGCGGCCCCTCGGCCCCCATGAGAGGCTCTTCACCTTGGCGGGGTAGCCGCTCATGCGCATGTGCTTGCCGTCGGCGATCTTCCAGCCGTGCAGCGCGTTTTCCTGCATGGCGGTGACGAGGAAATTGCCGTCCGGCGAGAAGGTGATCTTCGTATGCGCGCCGGCCCATTCGAGCTCCACCGGCTTGCCCTGCGCGGCGGGGAAATGGAGCGTGGCGCCGTTGTAGCGCGCCACGCCGATCCGCAGGCCCTTCGGCGCGAAGGCGACGTCCTCGGCCGAGCGCGGATGCTGGAACTCGCGCAGCGTGCCGTCCGGCATGCGCACATAGGCGACCCGCCCGCTGGCGAAGGCGATCGCGCCCTGCGGGCCGGCGGCCACGCTGTTGATCCATTTGCGGCCGATCTCGGCCAGCGCGACGACATTGCCATCCGCGTCGAGCGACAGGACCTTGCCGTCCTCGCCGCCGGTGATCAGCGCCTTGCCGTCGAGCGCCGGCCGCGCGCAGAGCAGGCCGTCATGCGCCGTGACCGCCTTGTGGCCGTCCGCAAGCCGGTGGACGGTGCCGTCGGCAAGGGCGAAATGCGGCACGTCGCCGATCCAGGCGGCGGTGACGCAATGTCCGGGAAGGTCGAGCGGGGCAACGGTTGGCATGGCTTCCTCGGTCCGCGAAACGGGTCAGCGGAATGTGCGGTGGCGCCCGCTTGCCGGCTCCAGATCGGATGCGATCCGCAGCAGGTGATCGCATATGCGCGCGACGGCTTGTTCGGCGGAAAGGTGACTCACGTCAAGTACCAAAAGCTCCGGCACGTCCGGCTGCTGGATCCGGTCGGACGCCATGAAGGCACGCAACGTCTCCGGGTCCGAGAGCTTGCGCATGCCGCGCTCCGCGCTTCGCATGCGGCGGGCATTCTCCTCGAAATCCGCTTCGAGGACGACCGGCACCAGCGGCGCGTTTCGGGCGATGGCGAGGTCCACCACATGGTTCCATGCCAGCCTCTCGCGCTCGGAGCCGACGCACAGGGCATTGGTCATCACGATGCTTTCCGCGGCCGGGCGCCCAGCCAGCGCATGATACGCGGCGGCGCGCACCGTCTCGTAAAGCGGCCAGCGCCGCGGGTCGTCCAGACCCGTGCAGGCGATGGCCACGTCATGGAGAAGGTGATTGTCCACCAGCCGGGCATCAAGCCTTCCGGCCAGATGGCGCGCAATGGTCAGCTTGCCCACGCCGGGCCAGCCGTTCAGATGCACGATGATGCCGTGCCGCTCCATCCGACGCGTGGCGGGCGTGTCGTCCGTCACGCCGCCTGGCAGGCTTCGAAGGTGCGCCGCAGCCGCTCCTCGTCGAGCTCGCGGCCGATGAAGACGAGCCGCGTCTCGTGCTTCTCGCCGTCCTTCCAAGCACGCTGGTGGTCGCCCTCCAGCAGCATGTGCACGCCTTGCAGCACATAGCGGTCCGGATCGTCCTTCAGCGCGATGATGCCCTTGAGGCGCAGGATGTTGGGTCCGTCCATCTGCGTCGTCTTCTCGATCCAGGGGAAGAACTTGCGCGGGTCCATCTCGCCGCCGCGCAGCGAGATCGACTTCACCGTGACATCGTGGATCGGCGAGGCCTCGCCGTGATGATGGTCATGATCATGGTGATCGTGGCCGTGATGGTGGTGATGGTCATGGTCGCAATCCGGCCCGCATTCATGGTCGTGGTCGTGATCCTCGTGGTCGAGGAAGTGCGGATCGTTGTCGAGCGCGCGCTTCAAGTCGAAGGCGCCGCGGTCCAGAACCTCGTCGAGCGCCACGCCGGAGCGCTGGGTGCGGTGGATCTTCGCGGCCGGATTGATGGCGCGCACCGCGGCCTCCACGTCGCGCAGTTCCTCGGGCGTCACGAGGTCGGTCTTGTTGAGCACCACCACGTCGGCGAAGGCGATCTGGTCCTCGGCCTCCTTCGAATCCTTCAGGCGCAGCGGCAGGTGTTTTGCATCGACCAGCGCCACCACGGCATCGAGCCGGGTTTTCGCGCGCACGTCGTCATCCATGAAGAAGGTCTGCGCCACCGGCGCGGGGTCGGCGAGGCCGGTGGTTTCCACGAGGATGGCGTCGAAGCGGCCGGGGCGGCGCATCAGGCCCTCAACGGTGCGGATCAGGTCGCCGCGCACCGTGCAGCAGATGCAGCCATTGTTCATCTCGTAGATTTCCTCGTCGGATTCCACGATCAGGTCGTTGTCGATGCCGATCTCGCCGAACTCGTTGACGATCACGGCATAGCGCTTGCCGTGGCTCTCCGAGAGAATGCGGTTGAGCAGCGTGGTCTTGCCCGAACCGAGATAGCCGGTGAGCACGGTGACGGGAATCTGTTGCTGCGTCTGCGACATGGCGAACCTCTGGAATTTCGGATGACGTGCCGCCGATATAGGATGCGCGGCGGCGTTTTGCACGCACTCAGGCGGCGCGCGGCGAAATGCTGGCGTCGATCGTCGCGCCGATCCTGTCGCGCGCCTGCGCAAGGTCGTATGTCGCCTGCATCCCCATCCAGAATTCGGCGCTCGTTCCCAGATAGCGTGCGAGCCGCAACGCGGTATCCGGCGAGATCGCGCGCGTTCCGCGGATGATCTCGCTGATGCGGATCTGCGGCACGTCGATCGCCTTCGCCAATGCGTATTGCGACATGCCCAGCGGCTTGAGGAAATCCTCAAGCAACACTTCTCCAGGATGGCTTTGCGGGAAATCGACCATGGCGGTTCCTCAATGATAATCCACGATCTCGACGTCGTGAGCGTGGCCGTCGTCCCAGCGGAAACATATGCGCCACTGGTCGTTGATGCGAATGCTGTGCTGGCCGGCGCGGTCGCCGCGCAGGGCCTCCAGCCTGTTGCCGGGCGGCGCCCGCAAGTCGTCGAGCGTGATGGCGCTGTTCAACTGCAGGAGCTTCCGGTTCGCCGTCCGGATGATGTCGTTCGGCACATGCTTGACGAAACGCCGTTCCCAGGCTGCCTCCGCTGCGGCATTCCTGAACGACCTGATCATGGCATGTTCCTAACGCGCCGCGATAGTATGCCCCATCTTGTCCAAAAGGTCCAGATCGAACGCGGCCACGTCGCGCAGCAGGGCGATGAAGCCTTGCGCCGCGTGCTCGATCATCGCCTCGCCGGCCGCCGCAGTGGCAGCCGCCGCATTGCCCGCGACGCCGTCGGGTGAAAGGTCGTGCATCATCCAGCCGAAGGCGTGCGGGCCATAGGCGCGCAGATGCGTGAAATCGCGGGCGAAGTCGGTCTGCCGGTTGGGGAAATCACGCGCCTTCGCCATGTCGGCGCGGTCGGGCCGCAAAGCGCGCATCACCGAGGTCTCGATGAAGCCGCCATGGATGCCGTAGGCGCGCTCGTCGTCGCTGACCAGCCCGGCGGGGTACCCGAATCGCGTCCAGCTCGTGGCGACGGCCAGCATGCGGTGGCGGGCCCGCAGCTCCGTCGCCACCACCGTCATCAGCGGCGCGTTGCCGCCATGGGCGTTGAGCATCACGAAGCGGCGCACGCCGCGCCGTGCGCAGTCCGCGCCGATGCCGATCCAGCGCTCGATCGCTTCGGCATAGGTCAGCGTGCGCGTGCCGGCGACATCCATGTGCTCGATCGAATAGCCGACGCGCTCGACGGGAAGGAAATCGACGCTCAGCTCAGCGGGAAGACGGGCCGCCACGCGGGCGCAAATGCCTTCGGCGATGATCGCATCGGTCTCGAAGGGCAGATGCGGCCCATGCTGCTCATGGGCGCCGAGCGGCAGGACGGCGATGGCGGAGGCGGATCGATCGGATGTCATAAGATTGATAAGACGCTCTGGCATGAGGTGATGCATCTTGCCGGCAAAGAATGCGGCTGATCGCCGGCAAGGACGCGCTGCGCTATCTTGAAGCGTGTCGGTCGGCATATGCAATCCCGACGGGTGAGGGGAAGTCATGGCAAAATCCGGAAAGACATCCGCCGCCGTACGGCTTCAGTCCGTGGCGCGCCTGTCGCGCACGGCGCTTGCCGCGCGGCTGCTGCAGCACGGCTTCTATGCCGGGCAGGACCAGATCATGCTGGCGCTGGCCGAGACCGACGGCCTGACGCCCGGCACCCTCGCGCAGCGGCTCGGCGTGCGCCCGCCGACCATCACCAAGACCATCAACCGGCTCCAGGGGCAGGGCTTCGTCGAGCGGCGGGCGAGCGAGAACGATTCGCGGCAGGCGCATATCTGGCTGACCGAAGCCGGCAGCGACGCGATCCGCGGCATCGAGAAGGCCGTGCGCAAGACCGACAAGCAACTGGTCAAGGGTCTCGACAAGAAGGAGCTGAAGCAGCTTATGAAGCTGCTTGCGCGCATCGAGGCCAATCTGTCGGAGATGGCGCCCCCGGTCCCCGAGGATGACGAGCCGGACGAAGAGGCCGCCTGAGCGGCCGAAATGGCCTTGCGGTCCGGCCGCGTTGATCGCAGATTGCCGTCACCTTGCGTCGCACGGATACGGCGCGACGGAATGGACTCGGCATGATCCCCATCATGCGCCGGCGCTGAACTGGAAGCATCTTGCAGCAGAACAAAACCGATGGCGGGACGCCACCCGCCGCCATCCTTCTCTTCCTCGGCGCGCTCGTCTCCTTCGTCTTCCTCGACACCACGGCCAAATATCTCGGCCGGCAGGGATTGAACCCGCAATTCATCGCCTGGGTGCGCTTTGCCGTGCATCTCGTCCTGGTCGCGATCATCTTCCGCGTCTGGCACAATCCCGAACCGCTGCGGACGCACAACCTGCCCATGCAGGTGCTGCGCGGCCTGTTCCTGTTCGGCTCGACGATCTTCAACTTCTTCGCCCTGCACACGCTGCAGCTCACCGAGGCCATGGCGATCTACTTCCTGTCGCCGATGGTGGTCACCGCGCTGGCGGGGCCGATCCTGGGCGAGTGGGCCGGCTGGCGGCGCTGGATGGCCATCGGCGTCGGCTTCGCCGGCATGCTCGTGGTGACGCGGCCGGGGCTCGCCGCCTTCGACATAGGCTACCTGTTCTCCATCCTGTCGATGCTTTCCTACTCGGCCTATCTGCTGATGACGCGCAGGATGGGCGCCACCGAGAGCGCGGCCAGCCTCATCTTCTATTCGGCGCTGGCGCCCGTGGTGCTGATGTCGCCGCTGGTGCCGCTCTATGGCAGCGTGCCGGGCGACTGGTTCCTGTGGGTGCTGCTCGCTCTGCTGGGCGTCTACGGCACGCTGGGCCACTGGCTGCTTATCAAGGCCTACAAGCTGGCGACCACGACCCAGCTCGCGCCGCTGCCCTACCTGCAGATCGTCGGCGTGACGATCTCGGGCTATGTCGTGTTCGGCGATATTCCCGACATGTGGACGGTTGCCGGCTCGGCGATCATCGTGGCTTCGGGCCTCTACATCGTGCAGCGCGAACGCAGGCTGCGGCTCAGGAGCAGCGCCACGCCCAACCTGGATGACGAGGAGATCGCGAAAAAGCTTTGACACTGCACGGACTTGTGGCCTAACGGCCCTTAAACTGTTTAAACCCGGCGGAGGAGGCGGCGCTGGCGCAGAAGATCAAGCTTTCCACCATTGCCGACAGTCTCGGCGTCTCGACCGCGACCGTCTCGCTGGCGCTGCGCGACAGCCCGCTCGTGGCCGATTCGACGCGCGAGCGGATCAAGGAGCACGCGCGCGCCATCGGCTATATCTATAACCGGCGCGCCGCCTCGCTGCGCACCTCGCGCTCGGGCATCGTCGGCGTGGTGGTGCACGACATCATGAACCCGTTCTATGCCGAGATCCTGCGCTCGATCGAGACGGAGCTCGACCGCTCGCGCCAGACCTTCCTCCTGTGCAACCACTACGACAAGATCGAGAAGCAGCGGACCTTCCTCGACACGCTGCTCCAGCTCGGCGCCGACGGGGTCATCATGTCGCCGGCAATAGGCACGCCGCCGGAGGATATCCGCCTGGCGGAGGACAACGGCATGCCGGTCGTGCTGATCGCGCGCTCGGTCGCGGGGGCGGAAGTGCCGGCCTTCCGGGGCGACGACGCCTACGGCACGGCGCTCGCCACCAACCACCTCATCTCGCTCGGCCACCGGCGCATCGCCATGGTCGGCGGCACCGACCAGACCTCGACCGGCCGTGACCGCTATCTCGGCTATCTGTCGGCCATGCAGAAGGCGGGGCTCGACGTGCCGCCCTCGATGCGGCTCGCCGGGCCGCGCACCAAGCAGGGCGGCTTCGAGATTTCCGGCGAGTTCCTTGCCTTGCGCGAAAAGCCCACGGCTGCCGTCTGCTGGAACGACCTCGTCGCCATCGGGCTGATGAACGGCATCGCGCGGGCCGGGCTGGTGCCGGGCGTCGACATCTCCGTCACCGGCTATGACGATCTGGAAGAGGCGGCCATCGCGACGCCGGCGCTCACCACCGTATGGAACGGACAGCGCGAGGTCGGCCGGCGCGCCGCCCGCGTCCTGCTCGACAGGCTGAACGGAGCGACGGTGAAGACCAGCCTCGAACTGATCCGGCCGGAACTGCATGTGCGCCAGTCCACCGCCAATCCGCGCAACCGCTGAATCCGTCTTCGGCTTCCGAAGCCGGCCGTAATGGATAAGCCGGCCGCCGGAGCGGTTGGCAACCATCGGGCGCGTGTCTACCGTCCTCCGCGTGAAGCAAGGAGAACGTCATGGCGAGCGCGCATTCCGACGTGACCGTGGTCATCCCCGGACCGGTCCATCCCTATGTCAACGAGCGTATCGCGCGCGAATTCCGCCTCATCGTGCTGCCCGAGCCCGACCTTTCGCTGATGACGCCCGAGCAGATCGCATCGGTGCAGGCCATTGCCAGCTACGGGCTGGTGCCGGTCTCCTTCATGGATGCGTTCGACAGGCTGGAGATCGTGTCCAATTTCGGCGTCGGCTATGACGGGGTCGACACGCAGCGCTGCGTTGAAAGGGGCATCATGGTCACGCATACGCCGGACATCCTCACCGAGGAGGTGGCGGACACCACGATCGGCCTGCTGCTCAACACCGCGCGCGAGTTCAACCGCGCCGAGAAGTGGCTGCGCGAAGGCAAGTGGGAAAGCATCGGCAATTACCGCTTCTCCGCCGCCACGCTGCGCGGCCGCCATGCCGGCATTTTCGGCATGGGCCGCATCGGCCTCGCCGTGGCGAAGCGGCTGGAGGCGATGGGGCTGAAGATCAGCTACCACAATCGCCGGCAGGTGCCGGACGTGCCCTACGACTACTATGCGACGCTGAAGGACCTCGCCACGGCGGTCGATACGCTGATCTCGGTGGTGCCGGGCGGCGCCTCGACCGACAGGATCGTCAATGCCGTGATCCTGTCGGCGCTCGGTCCCGACGGTATCTTCATCAATATCGGGCGCGGCTCGACTGTGGACGAGGATGCGCTGATCGCCGCGCTCACCGACGGGACGATCCTAGCCGCGGGGCTGGATGTGTTCGCGGACGAGCCGCATGTGCGGCCCGAGCTCATCGCGCTGGAGAACACGGTGCTCCTGCCGCATGTCGGCTCGGCCTCGTTCCAGACCCGGCAGGCCATGGCCAACCTGACGGTGGACAATCTGGTGAGCTGGTTCGACGGCAAGGGTCCGCTCACGCCCGTGCCGGAGACGAAGCACCTGCCGCATCCAACCGCGTAGAGCGGGGCGGCGCGCGGCCTATTCCGCCGCCTGCCGGGGGGTCAGCCGCGCCGCCTCGTGGGCGCGCACGGCATCGCCGAAGGCGCGGAAGATGCGCGCCGACGCGTCGTCGCTCGCCGCCCAATATTCCGGATGCCATTGCACGCCGACGGCGAAGGCCGGCGCATCGCGCACCGAGACGGCTTCCACAGTGCCGTCCGGCGCGATCGCCTCGACCGCCAGCCGGTCGCCCAGCCGACCCACGGCCTGCCGGTGCAGCGAATTCACCTTGATGTCGCCGGCGCCGAAAATCCCGGCCAGACAGGTTCCGGGTTTGATGGTGACGACGTGGCGCAGCGCGAAACGCTCGTCCTGCGTGCCGGATTCGGGCGAGCGATGGTCCATCCGGCCGGGCTCGTCCTGGACTTCCGTCGCCAGCGTGCCGCCGAGTGCCACGTTCAATTCCTGGATGCCCCGGCAGATGGCGAGAAGCGGCACGCCGCGCGCGATCGCCTTGCGGATCAGCGGCAATGTGGTCGCATCGCGGTCGCGGTCATAGGGGCCATTCGCCTCGCCTGCCTCGCCGCCGTAATGCTCCGGATAGACGTTCGACTTCGAGCCGGTGATCATCACGCCGTCGACGCGGTCCAGCAGCCCGTCGAGATCGAGCCTTTCGCCGAAGGACGGCAGGACCAGCGGCAACACCCCCGCCACATCCGCCGCCGCCGCCAGATATTGCTGCGGCGCCGCGTGCCAGGTGTAGTTCTCGAAGTCGCACACGTCGGAAGAAACGGCAACGAGCGGCTGGGTCATGGTGTGTCCGAACAATATCTCAGGCGACTTACATAGGGCGAAACCGGCGCCGCGACAAAGCCTCTTCCGACGGCGGAGGCCCGCTGCTGGAACCCTACTTTGGTCGAAGGTGGACTTGATATTGGCTGCGTGTAATCTCGCGGCAGACTTCGGCCGCAAGACCTAGGGCCGGGGGCTTATAATCAATGGGAGGTTTTCATCAATGGATCGTCGTTCATTCATCAAGAAGGCAGGCCTTGCCGGCGTCGGGGCGGCAACGGCCGCGGGCACGCTCGCAGCGCCCGCCATCGCGCAGGGCAACCAGACCTGGCGCATGGTCACGACCTGGCCGAAGAATTTTCCCGGCCTCGGTGTCGGCGCGCAGCGGCTGGGCGACCGCATCACCGCGGCCTCGGGCGGACGCCTGACCGTGCAGGTCTACGCCGCCGGCGAGATGGTGCCGGCGTTGCAGGCCCTGGATGCCGTCATCGACGGCTCGGCCGAGATGAGCCATGGCGCCGCCTATTACTGGCAGAACAAGAGCACCGCGCTTTCCTTCTTCACCGGCGTGCCCTTCGGCATGACCTCGCGCGAATTGACGGGCTGGGTACGCTATCTCGGCGGCCAGGAGATCTGGGACGAGATCTACGACCAGTTCGGCGTGCAGGGCTTCCTGTCGGGCGACACGGGCACGCAGGCCGGCGGCTGGTTCCGCAACGAGCTGACGGGCGTGGACTCGGTGAAGGGATTGCGCTTCCGCACCCCCGGTCTCGGCGGCCAGGTCTGGCAGAAGCTCGGCGCATCCGTGACCAATATGGCCGCAGGCGATATTTTCCAGGCGCTCCAGTCGGGTACGCTCGACGCGGCCGAGTTCGTCGGCCCGTATAACGACCTGGCGCTCGGCTTCTACCAGATCGCCAAGAACTATTATTTCCCCAGCTTCATCGAGCCGGGCCTCGCCACGGAACTGGTCGTCTCGAAGGAAAAGTACCAGAATCTGCCCGCCGACCTCCAGGCCATCGTCAAGGATGTCTGCCAGGCCGAATATGACAGCGTCGCGGCCGACTTCGCCGCCAATGATCCGCGCGCGCTGAAGACGCTCGTCGACACGCATGGCGTGCAGGTCCGCCAGTTCCCGGAGGAAATCCTCAAGGCCGGCGCCGAGGCGTCCAAGGAAATCCTGCAGGGACTGCTGGATTCGGGCGATGCGCTGACCAAGAAGACGGCCGAAAGCTTCGTCTCAGCCCTGAATATCGTGCGTCAGAAGACGGAAGGCACGGATTCGCTGTTCATTCAGGCGCGTGAGAAATATTTCCACATCTGAGCGGCCAAATCCTGCAAGCAAAGAGGCCCGGATCGCTCCGGGCCTCTTTTTTCCGCAAACTGCAAGCCGCCGGCGTCAGCCGTAGATCCAGCGCGGCAGCCAGGTCGCGATGCCGGGGAAGGCGAACATGATCGCCATGGCCACGATCTGGAGGCAGACGAAGGGGATAATGCCCTTGTATATCATGCCGGTGCTGACGCTCGCCGGCGCCACGCCGCGCAGGTAGAAGAGTGAGAAGCCGAAGGGCGGGGTCAGGAAGCTTGTCTGCAAGTTGACGCCGACGAGAACGCCCAGCCATAGCGGATCGACGCCCAGCGTCAGCAGGATCGGCGCGGTGATCGGGATCACGATGAAGATGATCTCGAACGTGTCCAGGATGAAGCCGAGCAGGAACATGATGAACATCACCACGATGACGGCCGCCATCGTGCCGCCCGGCAATCCGGACAGGAATTCGTGAACGAGATTGTCGCCGCCCATGAGGCGGAAGACGATCGAGAACACCGACGCGCCGAACAGGATGATGAACACCATGGAGGTGATCGCCGCGGTCGAGAGCGTGGCCTCGCGCAGCACCCGAAATGACAGCCGCCAGCGCGCCGCGGCCAGCACCATCGCGCCGACCGCGCCGACCGACGCCGCCTCGGTCGCGGTCGCGAAGCCGCCCAGGATCGAGCCGAGCACGGCGACGATGAGCAGCAGCGGCGGGACCAGCGCCACGACCACCTCGCGCAGCAGGTCCTTTCGCTCCTCCGGCGGCACAGGGGTGGCGGGGCAGGATTGCGGATCGGTGGCCGCCTTGAAGATCATCCAGCCCAGATAGAGCGCGACCAGCAGCAGGCCGGGCAACATCGCGCCTGCAAAAAGATCGCCGACCGAGACGGGTGCCGGGGCGAAATTGCCCTTGGCCATCTGCACCTGCGCATTGATGCCGGCCAGCATGTCGCCCATGAAGATCAGCACGGTGGATGGCGGAATGATCTGGCCCAGCGTGCCGGACGCGCAGATGACGCCGCTGGCGAGCTTGGGATCGTAGCCGGCCCGCAGCATCGCCGGCAGCGAGATCAGCCCCATCGTCACCACCGTCGCGCCGACGACGCCGGTGGAGGCCGCCAGCAGCGCGCCGACCACGATGACCGATATGCCGAGCCCGCCGCGCAGATTGCCGAACAGCTTGCCCATGGTCAGCAGCAGTTGCTCGGCGATGCGTGAGCGCTCCAGCATCACGCCCATGAAGATGAAGAGCGGCACCGCCACCAGCACCTCATTGGTCATGAAGCCGATGTAGCGCGGCGCCAGGCTGCCGAAGTTGGAGATGTCGAAGACGCCGAGCGCCAGGCCGACGGCGCCGAACATCAGCGACACGCCCGCCAGCGTGAAGGCAACGGGGAAGCCGAGCATGAGGAAGCCGATGATGCCGAAGAACATCAGCCCGGCGAGAATCTCGCCAAGGAGCGTCGAACCCATCAGTGCGCGCTCCCGTCATTCTCATAGCGAAGCTGCGCCGGGAGGCGATATTCCTCGCCCGCGAGGACGAGGATTGATCGCAGCGCCATGGCGATGCCCTGCAAGGCCAGCAGCGCGGCAAAGACGAGGATGAAGCTTTTCAGCACGTACAGGCCGGGCATGCCCCCGACATTCGCCGATCCCTCGTGGATGCGCCACGAGCGCGCCACGAAGGGCCAGCCATAGCGCGCGACGATCCAGCAGAACGGCAGCAGGAAGGCGACGACGCCGATCAGGTCGATGATCGCCTTGGTCCGTGTCGAGGCGGGCCGATAGAAGATGTCGACCCGCACATGGTCGTTGCGGAGCAGGGCGAAGCCGGCGATGGCCGTGAACATGGCGCCGTTCAGCCAGACATAGAGGTCCTGCATCCAGAGTTGGGTGGTCGAGAAGAAGTAACGTTCAACCACCACCGCGAAACACACGAATACGATGGCCAGCGAGAGCCAGGCGAATGTGTTTCCGATGATGCGATTGAGCGCGCTGATGCCCCTCACGGCTAACGCGATTGCTGCCATTGCTGTGCGATCTCCTCTCCCTGCGACCGCTCACCTGCGACGTTCATCGTGCATGGTGCAGGTCGACTCCCTTGGCCTTGTTGTTCGGCCTTGTTCCCGGCTTTTGGTATTCCGCCGATCGAGGAATGGCAATGCTACGATCGGACCGCAACAAAAAGGGCGCCCGGAGGCGCCCTTTCGTTCGTTCGTTGACCGGCCTGCTTATTCGCGGTTGCCCAGGAACTGCAGCAGGAAGGTGAACATGTTGATGAAGTCGAGATAGAGCGTCAGCGCGCCCATGATCGCCTTGCGGCCGGCGACGAGCGCGTCGTCGCCCTCGAAATACATCTCCTTGATCTTCTGCGTGTCGTAGGCGGTCAGGCCAGCGAAGACCAGCACGCCGATCGCCGAGATGGCGAACTGCAGCGCCGGCGAGGCCAGGAAGATGTTGACTACCATGGCGATCAGCAGGCCGATCACGCCCATGAACAGGAACGTGCCCATGCCCGTCAGGTCACGCTTGGTCGTGTAGCCCCACAGCGACAGCGCGCCGAAGGCGGTCGCGGTGATGAAGAAGGTCTGCACGATCGAGGCGCTGGTATAGACCAGGAAGATCGACGACAGCGAGATGCCCATCACGGCCGCGAAGGCCCAGAAGGTCATCTGGGCGGCCGAGGTCGTCATCTTCTCGATGCGGAAGGACAGGAAGAAGACGAAGGCCAGCGGCGCGAGCATAACGACCCAGCGCAGCGGCGAGCCGTAAAGCGCGACGCCCAGATCGGTCAGCATCTTGCCGTTGGGCAGCGTGGCGGCGGCAGCTGCCGGGTCGCCGGTGGTGGCGAGCGATACGGTGCCCAGTGCCGCGAGGCCGGTGATTGCGAGGCCGAGCGCCATCAGGTTGTAGACCCTGATCATGTAGGCGCGAAGGCCCTCGTCGATCGAGGCATCGGCGCGCGTGCCGGCATTCACGGCGCGGGCCTGATAGTTGCGAAGTTCAGCCATGTGTTCCTCTTTGTGCTATGTCCCGTCGGGTGTCGGGCGCATCAGCGCCCAGGCGCCGCTGGCGGGAACTCCAGCATGCCTGCGTGCGAATATGATGTGTATGCAAGACGAGAACAAGACCCGACATGTCGCCCAGCGTCATTAAATCGCGTCCATCTTGCCGGGCGTCATAGATCGTTACCGCGCGCGGGACCACGAACCAGCTAGGCTGAGAGCTCTCTACGGACGATTTCCGCGCCTGCACCCAAAGCATTCAGCTTGCCTCTCGCTACCCGGCGGGACAAGGGGGCCATGCCGCAATTGGTACAAGGATAGAGCTTGTCGGCATCTACGAACTGAAGTGCCTTTCGCAGGGTATCGGCCACCTCCTCCGGGGTCTCGATGGCATTGGTTGCCACGTCGATGGCACCCACCATCACCTTTTTACCGCGAATGAGCTCAATGAGATCCATTGGGACATGAGAGTTGTGGCATTCCAGGGAAATCAGGTCGATATTGGATTTCTGAAGCTTGGGGAAAGTTTCTTCATATTGCCTCCACTCCGACCCCAGAGTCTTTTTCCAGTCCGTGTTGGCCTTGATGCCGTAACCATAGCAGATATGCACGGCAGTTTCACATTTGAGCCCTTCGATCGCCTTTTCCAGGGTGGCAATCCCCCAATCGTTCACTTCATCGAAGAAGACATTGAATGCCGGCTCATCGAACTGGATGATATCGACACCGGCAGCCTCCAGTTCCCGGGCTTCCTGATTGAGGATCTTGGCGAATTCCCAGGCCAGTTTCTCGCGGCTTTTATAGTGGCCATCATAGAGCGTATCTATCATCGTCATGGGACCCGGCAGGGCCCATTTGATGGGCTGGCCGGTTTGCTGGCGCAAAAACCTGGCGTCTTCGACAAAAACCGGCTTCTGGCGAGACACGGCACCAACGACTGTCGGCACGCTTGCATCATAGCGATCACGAATCCTGACGGTCTCACGTTTCTCGAAGTCGACGCCGTCGAGGTGCTCGATAAACGTCGTGACAAAATGCTGGCGCGTTTGCTCGCCGTCGCTGACGATATCGATGCCTGCCTGTCGCTGATCGTCCAGGGATAGACGCAAGGCGTCTCGTTTACCCTCAATCAATTCCTCATCCTGCAATTTCCAGGGCGACCAAAGTTTCTCGGGTTGTGCGAGCCACGAGGGTTTCGGCAGGCTGCCGGCGGTCGATGTGGGCAATAGTGTTTTCATGATGGGGCCCTGCATTATTGCTTAATCAAAGAGCGTAATTGGCAGTGGTCTGCCCCCTGAAAAGTGGTCCTCCCTGAAGTAGG
>Ga0182746_1001477_pt1 | contig 21278 bp, 22 predicted proteins | sample eDN3rd30CBELigOP_FD_128881 | JGI IMG/M metagenome (GOLD analysis project Ga0182746, IMG submission 128881) | Enriched Organic Plus compost microbial communities from Emeryville, California, USA - eDNA 3rd pass 30_C BE-Lig OP (version 2) (version 2) ... | reverse complement strand
TTCGTAATGCGAGGGTCACAGGTTCGAGTCCTGTAAGCGGCACCATTCTCGAACAAAAGAGAGAACTGCGGGCGTGGTTTTGGCCACGCCCCCTGCAGCACTCCTGGCCAGCACGGCTTTGGAGCCGCTGATGCGGATTTCCCTGTCATCGACGCGCACCTCATTGAGCAAAAGCCGGGCATATGCCTGACGAAGATCGGGCGCGCCGTGATGCAGCTTATCGCGCAGAAGCAGGGCCAGCTTTTCGATCTTGGTAGGCGTGATCACGGGTTCAGCCATGGCAAGGCGGCGGCTGAGATCGGAGATTTGGTCGGAGAGTTCATCCCGGCGGAACCGCAAAGTGACCATACACTCGCGCAGCGAAGCATCCTCCGTATCCATCAACCCTTTCTCGACCAGTTCCAGCAGCCGGGCGATGCCCGCCTCCGCTTCCTTGTGATCCTGGCGCATCTGGCGCAGTCGATCGCGATTGCGATCCTCCCGCTCGATCGCTGTTCTCAGATAGTCGCCCAGCAGGGCCTTCAAATGTTCGGGCTGCAGTAGCTGCTTCGTTACCTCTCCGATGACGATGCCGTCGAGCTTGTCCATCGGCATGCGGAGCCCTTTGCAGCCGAATGGGCCTTCCTTGAGGCGCCGCGAGCAGCAGTAATAACGATATTGCCCGCCCTTGCCGGTGTTCTGGATGAGGGCTGCATTGCAATGGCCACAGCGGGCGACGCCCGCGAGCAGCGTGGGCGAGTTGACAGTACGCGGCGCCACCCGTTTGGGCGCGCGGCTCTGTAGTCGCGCCTGAGCAGCGTTGAAGGTCTTCTCGTCGATAATGGCGGGCACGGTGAGCGGAACCCATTCAGACGGCGGACGAGACCGGCCATTGCGACTATCGGTGCGGTTGAAGTGATGCTGGCCATGATAGGTGGTAGCGGTTAGGATGTCGTGGACGCCGCCTGTCGTGAACCTGCGCCCTCGCCGCAGTATGCCCCGTTCATTGAACCGGGTGGCAATCGCCTTCACGCCCATGGGACGCCCCTCGACGCCGGTTGCCAGATCGAAGATCATCCGGATGACCCGTTCCTCGGCGTCGTCGATGACCAGCACCTTCTTTTCCTTGGCTCCACGCCGTTCCGCGACCTCGACGCGATAGCCGAATGGCGGGCGCGACCCATTCCAGAAGCCCTGACGGGCGTTTTCCAGCATGGCGCGGTGGACGTGTTTCGCGGTCTCGCGGGACTGATGTTCATCGAAGATGTGGAGCATCTTGCGGAACATCTCGCCGCTGGGGTCCTGCGCCACCTCCTGGGTGATCGAGACGAGTTCAACCCCGGCCTTCCTGAGTTCACGGATGTAAAGTTCGGAATGCAGCGAATCCCTGCTGAACCGGCTCAGCGAATGGACGACCACGAGATCGAAGGGATGATCTGTGCGCTTCGCTGTGTGGATCAATTCCTGAAACACCGGGCGATCCTCGTCGAGCGCGGATGCACCCGGTTCGGAGAAGACCCGGACCACCTCGATGTCCTGCCGTTGGCACCAACTGCGGCATTGAGTGATCTGATCGGGGATCGACAGATCACGTTCGGCCTGCCGGGCGGTTGACACCCGCACGTAAATCGCCGCGCGGGTCATGGGCGGTCACTCTTCGTCGAAGAGGATCGCGTCGATCTCCCTGCCAAGGTAGGCGCGCAGGATCGCCACCTCATCGCGCAGCACTGGCAGGGTTTGCGCGAAGTTGTTGACCACGGCCTGCTCACCGCTTGCCGGTTGCCTGACCGGCGGGGGAGGCACGGCCCGCCTGCGCCGGATAACGATCCGGCCACTGCGCTTCGGCGCAGGGCGCCCCTTCGATGCGGGGCAGGAGGCGGGCTGGGCGTCCATCTCCCATTGTCTACGGGCAACCGACCCATGCAACCAATACCCAATTTTTCCAGTGGGATAAGGCTTGTCCCACTAGCGCCGGAAGCGTGATCGCGCTTGCGCACGATTGCAACGGATTGCACATGGTCTTCACGCATGACGGCGCTCCTTCAACCGCGCCAGAGCGGCGCTTCTGCGGGCTTCCAACGCTGTCTGCACAGCGGCATGGGCACGAGCGGCATCGGCGAGGATGTAGTGCTTATGTGCGGTCCGCTGGTCGGTATGCCCGAGCAGATCAGGGACCAACGCCACCATGTCGGGATCATGGTCGACGAAGCTGGTCGCCGCGATGCTGCGGGCGAGATGCGGCCAGACGTGACGGCCGAAAGCGTCCCGCGTCCGTTTTTCGATCTGGTCTCTGATGGCATGTTCGCCCATCGGTTTGCCCCAACGGTCGATCCAGAGCCGGTCGGTTATGGCGCCATCACCATGCGCCAGCAGCCTGCGCCGGTGTTCGCGCAACCAGATATCGATATAGGGACTGAGCGCTGGAGACAGTTCCGCCTGATAAGGATGCGCAGTCTTGGTCTCCTCCTCGGTGAAGAAGAGCCTATAGCGATCGCCGTCAAACAGAAGATGCCGTCCGATCTCGATGGCCATCAGGTTGGCGATCCTGACCGGGCAGCTTGCGAGGACAGCGATCAACAGGCCATCGCGCATCCGGGTACCCAGCTTGCCAAGCGCGGTCCGCAGCAAGGCGTTGTCGAGCAGTATTTTTTTGACGCTGACAAGCTCAAGACTGCGTCGATTGTAAGTTTCGGATTGCGACCGCTCGTCAAGACCAGTGGAACGGATTCGCTATTTTCAATCTGGACCCATGACGCACGCGAGGACGTCGCCCAAGGGCGTAATGACGTAGCGCTCGCGGAATATGTGGAGTTCTGCGTCGACACGATCAACTTGCTCTTAGTTGCTATCAGGAAGAATCTGTCGACAGGCCGCTGGACGACCGACAAGAAGGCTGAGAGCATCCCGGCATCGAAAGCGATGCGGCCACGGCGAACGACATTCTGCGCCTTCATTATCATCTGGGCTTTGACGTCGAGCGAATATTCGATCTTCACGACTGAGCAGCCGGCAATGGCTCCCGGCTTGGCGAGCAGCTGATAAACGCCGGCGCCGACGCCTTGCGCGTCAATGCCCAGATAGGCGCAATTATAGCGGGACAGGACGCGCTTGATGAATTCGGCCTGTTCCTCGAAATCGAGGCCGCGCAGCTGGTGACGCTCAAGGATGCGGAATTGACCACCCTCGACCAGCGGCGGCGCCGCGATGACCAGCGCCGCATTGTCGCCGTCCTCGCTTTCCTGCGGATCATATCCGGCCCAGATGGAACGCATCCCGTAAGGCCGCAGCGCCTCGATGTTGAAATCCGTCCATTCGACAAGGCTGTCGCAGCCGCAGGCGATCAGGTCGTTGAACTTGAAGGCCGACAGGCTGTCGTCGACAAATTCGCACATGAACAGATTGGCGAATTCGTCGGGCGCATATTCGTCTTCCAGCTCCTCGATGTCGAACAGGTCGCAGCCGCCCGTTTCAGCATCGCGGATATTGACGATGTTGCGCCAGATGCGGTCCGGCCCGACCATGCCGATCGCCAGCGCGGCATGGCTGACGTCGATTTCGATCCTGTCGGCCTTCTTCCGCCGCCGGTTCCGCCGCTCGCCCGTCCAGTAGGGATACGCGGGATGCGCGATGCTGGACGGCGTGGAAAAGTAGGTTTTCCGCCATTTCTTGTGCGTCGCCATGCCGGAGGCGACCTTGTTCAACTCTTCGAACGAATGGACCCAGAAGAATTCGTCAAAGTAGAAATTACCGTGGCGGCCCTGCGCGGTGCGGAAATTGGTGCCAAGGAAATGCAGTTCGGCTGCCGCTTCCTCCGCTGGGCGAAGGTCGGACGTAATCAGCATCGGGTCGCCGGTCAGGGCAACGCCGACCAGCTTGGCGAAGCTGACGATATAGGACCGGAACTGATGCGCCTGTGCCTTCGATGCGGAAAGGAATATCTGGTTCCGGCCCGTTTCGATCGCATCGATCAGCGCTTCGAACGCGAAATAATAGGTCGCGCCGATCTGGCGGGACTTGAGGATCATGCGCGTCCGCTGATCCTTGGCCTGCCACCAACGATGCTGATAATCGTAAAGGCCGTCGAGGAAGATGCGCTTCAGTTCGGCCGCCTGCTCGGCGGTGAAATGGTTTTTCTTCGGCTTTTTGCGCGGCCCCGCGTTGCGGTTGTTGACCTTCTCGTTCAGATCGCCGGCATGGCCGCCGGGGGCGTCGTAACGGCGGACGCGGGCAAGGCTCTCGATCTGCCGGGACAGCGCGTCCATTTCGACCAGATCGCGAGGGGTTTTCTTGTCCTTGGCGATCAGCGTCAGCAGGCGGATTTCTAGTCCATCCTCGATCTTGCGGATCGAGGGCGCGTCATCCCAGCGGTGGCGCTGCTTCCAAGTTTCGATGGTGGGGCGCGGGAAAGGCACGCCCTTGTCGTTGACGATCCCATGCAGCGCGAATTCCTCCGCGATCTGCGTAATGCCCCAGCCACGCCAATACAGGCTGCGTGCATGGCGCTGCGGATCGAACTGCCACATGGCAGACGGCGCACCGGGCTTTGGAGGGACAGGCGTGGACATTGCGCCGGACCATGCCGCGCGCTCTCGCACCTAATCATCGGCGTCTATCTGGTGGGTTCACTCTCCAAATGCAGGCCCTTGAGAAGCGGCCGGCCACCCGTCCTTTCTGCCTTCATCGCAACCGAACCGCAGGAACAGGACCGGACCCGCCATGGCCAAGACCAAATTTTTCCGCATCGCCGTTGAGGGCGCCACCGTCGACGGCCGCGTGATCCAGCGCGAATGGCTGGAGCAGATGGCCGCCAGCTATGACCCGGCGACTTACACGGCGCGCATCAATTGCGAGCATATCGCCGGTTACAGCCCCGACCGTCCGTTCAACGCCTATGGCTCGGTCCTGTCCCTGAAAACGGAAGAAGTCGAACTCACCATCAACGGCGAGAAAAAGACGCTGCTGCTTATCCTGTTAGGCGCCCTTGCGCTGGGCTTTGCCGGCCTCACCGCCGCCGCCGCGCCGCTCGGTATTGCGCTAGGCCCGTTGCTGGCGATTGTCGCGGCCGTCGCGGCTATCGCGGGCGCCGCCTACCTGATCTATTCCAATTGGGGCAGCATCAGCCCGCTCTTCAAATCGTTGGGCGAAGCTGGATCAGCCCTGTTCGGGAAGATCATGGAAGCTGCGGGCAAATTCATGGATCTTCTCACCGTCCTGTGGAACGGCCCCCTGGGCGATCGCATCCGCGTCGTCATGGCGCTGGTGCAGGAACTCGCGACGATATTCGGCGCGGCAATCGGCGGGACCGTTGTCGCGGTGCTCAATACGCTGATAGGAGTGGCGGGAGCGGCATTCGATTTTATCGGCAATGCGATCGGCTTGGTCGCGGCCCTCCTGACCGGCGATTTCGCCGGTGCATGGGAGGCGGTGAAGGGCATGTTTTCAGCTGGCGCCGACGCGCTCGTTGCTATCCTATCTGGGCTGGCGGCCATTTTCACGACGATCGGCGGCGCTATTATGGATGGCCTAATCGCGGGCCTGAAGGCGGGCTGGCAAATGGTGAAGGACACCATTGGCGACATTGCCGGCATGATGCCCGATTGGGTGAAGAAAATCCTCGGCATTCATTCGCCATCCCGCGTCTTCGCCGCGATCGGCGGCTTTGTCATGGGCGGTCTCGATCAGGGGCTTGCCGACAATGCGCGCGAACCGCTCTCCCGCGTCAGGGATCTGTCTGAGCAGCTGGGAAAAAGCTTCAGTCCCATCGCAGCACCGGACATGACGATTGATGGACCGTCAGCAGCCGCCGGCGACGCCGGGCAAATGCTGTCGCGGATCATCGACATTTCCGGCCAGATGATGCGCGCCCTTGCCGCAGGATCGGTCGCGCCCGCGATTGCCGCCGCTCCCGTCGCGGCGCAGGCGGCACAGGGGCAAGCCTCCGCGCCCACCACGATCCACAAAACCTATGAAATCAGGATTGATGCACGCGGCAACGCGCAGGCGCAGGACATTGCCGACGAAGTCCGGCGCGCGCTCGAACAGATCGAGCGTGAAAATCGCGGGCGAAGTTTTGGCGATGGCGAAGACTAGAAGGATTGAGGATCGACTATGCACCTGATGGCGCTGGGCATGTTCCTTTTTGAAATCGGAACGCTCCCCTTTGATGAACTGCAACGGAAAACGGACTGGCGACATGCCCGCTCGCCCCGCGTGGGCGCGCGCGATGCCACACAGTTTGTCGGCCCCGGCGAGGAAACCATTTCCCTGTCCGGCTCGGTCTATGCCGAAATTGCGGACGGGCGAGTCTCGATCGATGATCTGCGCCAAATGGCCGACGCCGGTGAAGCGCTGCCCCTGATAGATGGCAGCGGCACCGTTTTCGGCTCCTTCGTGATCGAGGCGATCGATGAACGCCATGTATGGCTGATGAGCGATGGCCGTCCCCGTCGCATCGACTTCGGCATTGATCTGCTGCGCGTGGATGATCCCGCCGCCGCTGACAGCCCACAGGCGGCGCAATGAGCGAGACGGTCAGCAACATCGGGGATTTCCGCGTCACGCTGGACGGCAAGGATCTGACCGGCGCGATGCGCCCCCGCCTCGTTTCGCTGGCCCTGTCGGAAAAGCGCGGTGATGAAGCCGATCAGCTGGACATTGTGCTGGACGATACCGACGGCCGCCTTGCGATCCCAAAGGAGGGCGCGCTGCTGCGCGTGCAGCTGGGTTGGAAACAGGGCAGCGATGTGACCGTGGGGCTGATCGACAAGGGCAGTTTCAAGGTTGATGACGTGGCGCATAGCGGCCCGCCCGATCAGATCAGGATTCGGGCGCGGGCGGCCGACTTCACCAGCGAAATCCGTAACCGCCGCGAACAGAGCTGGAAGAACACAACGCTGGGCACCGTGCTGAAGGACGTGGCCGGCCGCAATGGCTTGGCGCTGAAGGTCGCGCCCGATCTGGCGTCGATCGCGCTGCCATCGATCGTCCAGAACCGGGAAAGCGATATTGCCTTTCTGCGCCGCTTGGGGCGCGAGAATGACGCGGTCGCGACCATCAAGGACAAGCATCTGATTTTCGCGCGCAAGGGCGCGGGAACGACCACCAGCGGCAAGCCGCTGCCCACGCTCACAATCACGCGCCGCAGCGGCGACGGTCATAACTGGCAGCGCCAGAAGCGCGACGGGCAGGAAGGCGTGTCCGCCAGTTGGCACGATCGCAAGGGCGCCAAACGCCAGACTTTCACGGTCGGGGAAAAGGACGGGGCGAAGAAGCTGCGGAAGGTCTATCCCGACGAGGCGTCCGCGAAGCGCGCCGCCCTCGCGGAACGCGACCGCCTGAAGCGCGCGCCTGCCACCTTGGATTACAGGCTGGCGCTCGGCCGCGCAGACGCGATGCCTGAAGCCCGCGTGAGGGTGACAGGCTTCAAGGATGAAATCGACGCGACGACATGGCTCATTGCCGATGTGACGCACAATCTCGACAAGAACGGCGGATTTACCACCAGCCTGAAACTGGAAGTCGCGCCCTGAAGGGTCCGGATGGCGGAGGACGCAGCCTGACGGCGGACATCTGCCGCTAGGCACCATGCGCGATTGGGAACAGAATACACTTGCCGCTCTGGGCTGCGCCGCTACATCCCCCCAAACCCGCGTCACCATGACGGCTTCAGGAAATGCCGTGCTATCCCAGCATGACATGCCGCATTATGTCGGCTACAGCGGAGTTTCTCGCATCAGAGAAGGGACCGTAAGGGAAAGCAAGGATGGCATTGAACAATCTTCGCCACACGACCGAATTTCAGAGCTTGGCGTCACTGATAACGGCAGAGGCTCGCGGACGGCAGGTATTCTATGCACCCAACAGGGGCAATTGGGGCGACGGGCTCATCCATCAGGGAACTGTGCAATTCCTCAAGCACTACAAGATCCCCTACGAGCAGATCACTCGGGAAAACTTTGCCAGGATCGCGGCCGGGTTCAAGGGCTCGTCTTTGAGGATGAAGGACTCGCTTTTGCTCGCGGGCGGCGGTGGCTCTTGGTGCAATAATTACCAAGGATCGAGAAATTTTATCCGCGATCATCACCATCTATTTGATAAGATTATAATGATGCCCGCCACATTCGAGCTCCCTTCGCTCGATGTGGCAGGAGATAAGATCACCTATGTTGCGCGCGACCACACAGAAAGCCGGAAGAGCATCCCAGGCGCCCTGTTTTGTCACGACATGGCCTTTTTCCTTCAGATCGAAAATCTGAACCTTTCCGACACTGACAGGGATGGCTATTTCTACCGTACGGATAAGGAGAAACACCCGGATCGCGTACCAGTCCCGGATGCCAGTTTTGACATCAGCAGTATAGGCAATGACGCCAAGGACGTCCGGCCGTTCTTTCAGATTCTGTCGGCTTACCGAACCATCAATACCGACCGCATGCATGTTGCCATAGCCTGCAGCATGATGGGAAAGCCCACAAAACTGACCGTTGGGAATTACTTCAAGGCAAGAGCGGTCTATCGAAGCTCGATCGAGCCATATTTTCCCAAAACAGTGCTGATGGAATCTTTGCAGGAGGCAGAGCAGCTTCAGCAAGCATCCGGATAGGCCTCGGGGAAGGCTTTCATGAGAGCCGCAACGGCAACTTCGTCCACCTGATAATCTGCGGGGATGTTATCGCGACGTATCGTTCGGGAGGAAAGTTTCCATCCCGTATTGATGGCCCGAAAATCGCGAAACATCCCATGCAGAGGCTGTGCAGTTGGGTAGCCACGAACAACATGGGTGCACCACTGCAATGCTTGGCTGGTGCGCCTGGGATCGATCGACCACTTTGTCGCAACGACGCCACCAACCGGCTTCCTGTACTGGAAGTTGAAGTAACGGGGTATCTCATCGACATGCTTGCTTTCCGACTCGATCCTGTAACCATGGTAGTGCAGGATGCCCGCCTCGGACTCCTCAAGCCATTCACGGATGCTCCGGGCATCAGGCGTGACGATTAACTCGTCAATGTCGGTGTTAATGACCATTGAAGCTTGCGACAGGAACACCCAGCGGGCGTGCTCCAGTACGCCTAATTGACAGAATTCCGAATCCCACGGCGCTTTCTCGATCCCGTCGCGAGTTCCACCCTGCGGGCCGTACTTGTAGTTCCATGGAACAACCACTGCCAACTCAATGCCGGGTACGGTGATCGTATCAAGTACCTGCTGAACATCGTATGCATGCGAGTTATTATCATAGAAAAGAACTGCATCAACATCATGACACGCAACATGATACGTCACCCAATCGCGTATCCATTCAAGTTTGTTATCCTTCGATGTCGTGAGCAGAACGCGCCGACCTGCGAAACAGTCAATATAACTACCATTTATCGACCCTATCGCTTCGTTTTCGCCAATAGAGACACTCAGTTGACGACCCGCCGACTGGGGTGAGTCATGAATCCACGACTGCTGGCATTTATTCACATCTTTAAGGGCAGGTTGCACGTTGCGCCAATCGCTTCCGTCTCCGATCCGCCAGCGTACAGCGCTCTCCGCGCGGAAAATATCGTAGGTGGGAGGGCCTGATAGATAGACCGAATTGCCTACTTGGCAAACATCGTAGAACAGTGTCGTGTAGTCAAACTGCTCCGAGAAATGATCCCCCTGAAGCTCAGGCGGTCGGCGTGGAATTCGCTTCAGTCCAATGCCGACAAGGGAGATTGGTGAAGGTGAGTAAATAAAAGTCTTCATTCAATAAAGCCCTGCATATTAAGACTGTCACGACTCTACCGCACACAGACGAGAGGCTAATATTTTCATCCATAAGACTGCGGAGATTTCAAGGAAACAGCCATGTCGCCTGTTCAATCCTCCATCACATCATTGATGACGACTGCCTGCTCGGGAATTTCCGCCAAGGTGTAATCGATAAGTTCCGGCGCGATCTTGTGAACGGCGTAATCTCTTTCCGCTTCACGCCCCATGATGCCGTTCACTTTGAAGTTATATCCTGCCCATTGTTCATAGTATCTCGCACCGAGATATAGCTTATCATCCTTTATATAATAGTATAGATGATCCTTCAAACCGTTACGGCCATGAAGCCACTCGGCCTGAAAGACCTTGACTCTCGGCTTGTCGTCCGCCGGCTCCATGTACAACCCGAGATATAATGTATCATGAACAACGGGTTTGTTGTTGGGAACCTTGGTAACATCAATGGAAAAAACCACGTTATTAAATTGATAAGGCTTCAATTCTATCATCATCAGATCCTGGCCGACATTGCCAGCGTTCTGGGTTCGAAAAACCGTTCGCCTGCCCCCGCTTCGCAGCGCGAGTTTGACATTTCGAATGGGAATGAGGTCCGTGCCCCTCTCGAAGAGCAAGCCTTGATCATAGCCCTTCGCCACATTGACGACGCTGAAATTAATGGTGCCTTCGCGTGTTGAGATGTTGCGGATTTTATATTCAAATCCCGTATATCGGTCGGGATATTTGGCATGGATGGTGAAGATGTTACCCGCAAAGGTGTAAAAGATGTTCTCGATCATCTCCTTTTCACCCGTGTCCCACTCTGCCTGGTGAACGACAGACCTTAATTTTCCATCACGCTGCTGGTGCAACGCGATGGAAAGGTTCAGCGTGTCGCGCACCACCTCCTTGAAGTGGCCCATGTAGATGAAATCAATGACGACCGTGGCATTGCTGGTGTCCACATTGCCTATGATGATGTTGAACCACGGCTTGGATTTCCCCTGGCCTTGCTGATGGGCCTGCCCGAAAATCAGGCGCGCTGAACGATCCTGAAGTTGCACATTGGGCGTGTAAGAGGAGAGAATCTCTGTTTGGGCGAGTTCAAAATCGGAGCCCCCCACTTCTCCAATGAACCTTTCATACTCGCCGGGTTTGTAGTGCATCATCCCGAGAAGCTTTTCGTGATTGCTGCGGCGTTTTTCCGCTACCTCATCTTCGCTCAGCTTGTCTATTTCAAGCCTTTGCAAGGCGCCGCCCACAAGCAAATCAAAATACCTGCTGGCTCCGTCTTTCGTTTTGAACCCCGTGGTGAACAGCCAGACGATCGAGCGGATCGATCTTTCGGCGAATGCCCGCGCCGCCTTGCCGCCATCCTTCATCAATTTCAGTTTCTCATAGATGGCGGTGATCATCCCGATCTGGTTGTCGGGATTCAAATCATGCCTGTTGGACGAGATGTTGTGGCCATGCTCCACCACGCGCGTCACCAGCACGTCATCCAGCGTCGTGATGCGCTGTGCCTTCGCCATCGCCAAAAAATTGAAGTAGCCGTCATTTGAAACGTCAATTTCCTGATAAACAAAATGATTTGTGCGGATATACTTCATCGAATAGAGCTTGTCCCATGGCCAACCGATGAAGCTGTCAAATGGGTTTCCCTTAATATCCTTGAACGGGAATGGCCGCTTTTCCGGAAAACTTGATTTTCTGTAGGCATGAGTATGTGGCTTCGTTAGGCCATTTCTGGCATTTTTCTCCTGCGAATTAAACCAGACCACGTCCGCTTTGTCTTTGACCGCTGCGTTATAGGTTTTTTCCAGCAATCTCGTGTCATACTCATCGTCCGCATCCAAGAAAATAACATACTGTCCATGCGCCATTGACAATCCGACATTGCGCGCGCGTCCCGCATTGGATACGCCTATGGAAACGGCTGTAATGCGCGGGTCCTTGTTTTTATATTCCTTGATGATCTCCACCGTTCTGTCCGTCGAGCCGTTTTCAACCAGAATGAATTCGACGGTACGCAGCGACTGATTGATCAGCCTTTCCAACGTATTGCGAAGGAAACTCTCGGCATTATGAATGGGTATGATGACGGAAACCTTATAGGCATCAGGCAAATAGACAGAAAAGAAATAATGATCTGGATTGTTGACAATTTCCGTGATTTTAACTTTATTACGAGGGTTTATGAAATCGACATCGTTCAATCCATCTTCGGCAATGTCTTTTCTGAAATCTTCCGCAATCAGCCGGAAAAATTCCTGCTTCTTTTCGTAAGGAATGATGTTCAAGGCAAAGTAATAGTTTTGAATCTTGCGTTCAAAGAAATATGCCTTTATTTCTTCAAAAACACCGCGTGCTTTGAGAACTTCCTTTATGAAAGCATGCTCCACAAAGAAGTTTCTGAACATCTTGTCCGGGTTTTTTACGGTGGACATTTCGTTGTCCCGGCGGTGATAGATGAATCCTTCATCTATATACATCACACGCTGGGCAAGACTCATGGTTTGCCAATAGAATCCATTGTCGTTGTAAGATGAAACACCTTCATTCCAAGTAATATCGTTATCAAGAATAAGTTTGCGCTTATAGAGCGATACCCAGGCATACATAGGGAAAGAGAAAACGGTGTTATCTTCGTGCGGATTGATGATTCGGCCGAAGTATCCTTGCGGCGCGATTTTTTCCGTCACGCCCTTGTAACTCTCACCTGTCCCCGTGAAATTGATGACATTGCTTTTCAAAATGTCGAGGTCATGTTTTTTGGCGATGGCGTACATCTTTTCATACATCTCTGGCGCGACATAATCATCGCTGTCCATCTCGGCGAGATACTCGCCCCGTGCCATCCGATTGCCGGTGTTGATGGCGGACGCGACGCCGCCATTTTCCTTGTCCACCACAACAAAGCGCGCATCCTCCTTCGCATATTCGTTGATGATGTCAATTGACTTGTCCGTGGAGCCATCGTTGATGATTATGAACTCGATGTCCTTTAAGGTTTGGGCTTTCAGGCTGTCCAGCGCTTCCCGCAGATAAACCTCTTGATTATAGACCGGGACGACGACTGAGACTTTCACGTCTTCAGTCTTTTTCAAGCGTCGTCCGGCAAGAGATTGAGACAACTGCGATACGGCACTTTTCATTTAGAAGCCCCTCAATTTGCTAACATAAATTGAGTAGAGCACCTAACAAAGCGATTGATATATCGCAAGTGTAGCAATCATGATGACAATTCCAGAGATGGACGAACGCGCTTTGCGCTAACCTCTATCGCCGAACACATCAGGTGGCAAAACCCTTCCCCAACCGCATTAACCATATTCCTACCCGTGACGCCCTAGCACGTTCGGAACGAAACCAGAACGATTAAGGATAGTAGGTTGAACGGCAAGAGTTTTCGTCCCCGAAACGGATGTGGTTTTGCATGCGCGCGATGCTCGATCAAATGTGCCACGCTCGTCAATGTGCGTGATGATCTTTCGCACGAGATCGAGGCGCTTTCCCGCGAACAGGTGCGCCGGCACTGTCCAGAGCGGGCGCGGCGAATCCTATCGCTGCAAAGCCAGATGGCAAGCGTTCAGCAAGAATTTGCGCGGCTTCTTCCCGCGACGATCCCGCAGGGACCGCCGCCAGCAGCCCTTCGAACATTTCCTTCAGGTCAGCTACATTAGGCAGTAATATGGGGAGAGAGATAAGCCGCTGTGTCTCGCCAACCGCCTGTTTCTCCCCCTCACCTTCCAACAGCCATTCTAAACTAACGCCAAGAGTTAGCGCGATTTTTGGAAGGAACCGGGAGCGGAGCGTTTTGCCGACCAATATCTGACTAATCGCACTTTGAGTGCATCCCGCAGCAGCGGCCAACGTCTGCTGGTCATAGGAGCTTTCGTCCATCGCCTGCCGCAATCGGGATGCTAAAGTGTTCATTAAAAGATCACATACCCCGAAAATATAAGTCGCCTCATAAAGATTACTGTTGCATTTATATAAGCTAGCTTCTACTCCAGCTTCATGACGGACGCTGAAACCTATCCCGAACGGCACTCGGAAGCGCGCAAAGCCTTTGAAGAAGCACTGCGAATCGCAGGTGGGCAAGTTCCTCTGGCGCACATGTGCCCATGCAGTCAGGGCAATATTTCCCAATTGGTTCGCCGCGGCTCCATCTTACCCAGCCGTTTCGTGCTGAATGTCGAGGCTGGCACAGGCGTTTCCCGTCATCGTCTTCGCCCCGACATTTATCCTCCCTCGCAATCTGCTGCCGCCGCCAGTGATCTAGCAGAGCACCCCCCCACAGTCGTTCGCCCTCCACACCCCGAAACGCAGAAAAAGGACGCGCCGTGAACGTCCAGCATTTCGGCTCGATCAGCGGCGGCAAGGATAGCCAGGCTGTCCTTTGCAAGATCGTGGAACGTCTCGACCGCAAGGGAATGGAAGCCTTCGGCAACAGGCCGCCCCGGTTCCTCGCGGCCGACAATGGGCACGAAAATCCCATCACGCTGGAACATATCGCCTACCTGTCCGACTGGCTGCAATCGCGCACCGGCCTGACGATCGAGATTTGCTCCGCGAACGATGTGCCCGGCCTGACTGATGCGGTCGCCTTTGCCCGCAAGCGCGCCATGCTGCGCGAAGAATGGTCAAAGGAAAAGCGGCGGACGCGGCATCGGGGCGAGTGCAGCAAGCGGCGGGACGCATGGCGAGCGGGCACCATCACCAAAAGCGAATGGCTGGCCCATTGCGATTGCCCTGTTTTTGTTTCCGCGCCGGTCCCGGAGCATCTGATCGAGCGGGCGCTAGGGCTTTTGTATCCCACCGGCATTCCGTTCCTTGACGTGGCGATGCTTCGCGGACGCTTCCCCAGCACCAAGACACGCTTCTGCACCGACGAAACGAAGCTCATCCCCATCATGCACCGGAAGCGGCCTGTGCTCGATGAAGGCATTTCGGTCATCGACTGGATCGGAGAGCGCGCGGACGAAAGTGAAGCGAGGGCCAAGAAAACGCCAATCCAATCAGCGCGCCACCCTTCCGGCGCTCGCAACGTGCTCTATCGCCCCATCTTCCGGTGGAAGGCCGCAGATGCATTCGCTCTCTCCGAGCATCATGGCCTGCGTCACAATCCCCTCTACACGATGGGCATGAGCCGCGTTGGCTGCTCGACCTGCATCATGGTCAAAAAGCGCGAATTGCGGATGTGGGCCATGCGTTTCCGCGATGAAGTTGCGCGGGTTCGCGAGTGGGAACGTCTGGTCGGCCTTGTCTCGCGCCGCACCGCTTCACTTGATCGCGCCTCTTCGCTTCTGTCGGCCAACGCTGTGCCCGGCGATCATGACGATCATGGCCGGGCGACCATCGACAAAGCGATCGAATGGGCGCGCACTGGCAAGGGCGGGCGCAATTACGATCTGCTGATCGAACTGGAGCAACGTCAGGCCGATGAAGACGGCCTGTTCTGCGACAGCGAATATGGGCTGTGCGAATGACCGCGCCCGCCCCCTCCCCGTCATTCCCGAACATCCCGGCACACGGCGCCGGATGTAGCCGCCGCGCTTTGCGGCAATCCCGAAAGGAAACTTGCATGAATGCGATTACCCTAACCGCCGAAACGGCCAGCGAATATGATTTCGTCATCGGCCTGGACGCGTCCGGCTCTATGGCTGCGCCATCCACCCGCTATCCCGGCAAGACCCGCTGGCAGGAAGCGCAGGAAACCATTTTCGGCCTCGCCTCGATCCTTGGCCAATATGACACCGACGGCATCGACGTAGTCGTCTTCGGCGGATCGACGGAAGTGTTCGAAGGCGTGACGGCCGATAAGGTCGCCTCGATCTTTCAGCAGCGCAGCCCACGCGGATCGACCCCGCTGGCCGAAGCGATTCAGAAGATCGACGCGCTGAATGGCGACGGCAAGAAGGCTGTGGCCATCATCTTCACGGACGGCGAACCGGACGATCGCGCCGCCGCCGAAGCGGCCATCGTCGCAGCCGCCGCGAAACTCGAAAAGGATGAGGATTTCACCATCCTCTTTGTCCAGATCGGTGACGATCAGGGCGCGGCGAAGTTCCTCGCGCATCTGGACGATGGGCTGACCGCCGCGAAATTCGACATCGTGGACACCATCAGCGCGGCCGACGCCGACAAGATGGAGCCGATCGACCTCATCAACAAGGCGATCAACGACTGACATGAAAATGGCCGGGCGGGGACACGACCCCCGCCCGGCCTCATCCACCCCTGAAAGGACAAGAGACGGACAATGGGCATTTTCAGGAAGTTGGCCGTGAAAGGCAAGAATTTAATGGCGCGGGCGCTCGCGGCGTTCGATCGGATCGAATCTCCGCTGGTTCGGCTGCTCGTCGGCGCGATGCTGGCAGGGCTGGCCTTCTGGCTCGCCTGGAAGGCCGCGCCGCTCCTTATCCTGTTCGGCGTGCTTATCGTGGCGACCTACTGCCTCCTGACCACCTCCCGCGCAAAGGATGGCGAATAATGAACGCCCTCGCCGCCCTGCTGTTCTTTGGCGCAGCGATATTCGCCCTCACGGTCATGACCATGATGATGTCCGAATATTGGGACCGCATGGTGGCCGCGCTGACGTTCGAACCTATGCCGCGCCAGCAGCGCTATCGCGCGGGTCAGCCAATCGGAGGGCGGGCTTGAGCCGCGCCCCCATCCACCCCGTCGCGCTGCACGCCATCAGCCTGATCGGCGCTGCGTTGTGGCTTTCCCTTTTCCCCGCGCTGTCCCGCCTCTGCGTGCTGGCTGATGCGCTTGTCGCAAGGATTGTCCCATGAGCATGGAATATATCCGCAACTATTACAAAGTGCCTGCCCGGCAAGGCGGACGCGTATGCTACAGCGGGGGTCCCGAAGCCCGGCTGGGCACTATCGTTTCAGCCAGTGGCGGACATTTGAACATCCGCCTGGATGGTCAGCGGCACACCCTGCCCTACCACCCGACATGGAAGCTGGAATATCTTCCCGATCAGGACGCTCGCGATTTCCTCTCCAACATTTCAACCGGACGCCCCGTTGAAAGTGGCCCCCTGTGGGCTGGCTATGATCCGACGCAGACCGGCGGTTCCGATGGCGGCCCGATCGATCCCGCCAGCGCGGGAGGCGAGGCATGATGGCGACTATCGTCCGACATGATGGCATGGAAATGCCCCTCGACACCTTCATCGACGCCTATCGCATGGTGCGCGTCGATTCTTACCGTCTCCCCAGCATCGACGGTGGCGCGCGGCTGGTCGCGGTGGATGCATGCGGCCGTGTGGCCGATGGTGTCTACGCCAATAGCCTTGATTGGCACGGCGTTGTCGCGTTCCGCCTGCTGGACGGGATCGCGGAAGCGGAACCCTGCTTCGATTGCGGCACGTCTACAGATGAATCGGACGTCTGCGAAAGCTGCGCCGACATGGACGCGTGGTATTCATGACAAAGCCGCGCGATCCCCTCAGCTTCTCCCTCGCTATCAACGATATTGTCGGAATCATCGGCATCGCTGCGGCTGCTCGTGCCGCCCGGCGCGCGGTCCGCACCGTCCGACAGTGGACCGAAAGCGACAAGCCCAACCTGCCGCGCCTCGATCGTGCTATCGCGCTCGATCGCGCCTATCTCGCCGCCGGCGGCGAATATCCCCCGATCCTCACCAGCTACGCCCGACAACTGGAAATCGACTTGGCCCCGCTCCCCGCCTGCGAACAGGCGCTGGCGGAATCCATTGCCACCGTCGCCAGTGAAACCGCTGAGGCCGTAAGCGCCAGCATCCGCGTCACGATGGCCGGGGCAACGCCCGCCATGCGCCACAAAGCCATTTCTGAGGCCGAACAGGGCATGTCCGCCATGTCCCGCATGATCGGTCGCCTCAAATATTTCCGCGTCGGCAATCGGGCCGGGGCGCACTAGCGGGGGTGAAAATGGCTCAACGGCCCAGACTGCCACATGTGACCTGTCCAGCTTGCGGGGGGCGCGCGTTCGCGCGCGGCTCTGGCAAGGCCAGCACATTCTATCGCGAACTCTATTTCCACTGTCGCAATCCCGACACCTGTGGACATGAATTCGTTGTCGCGATGGAGGCGGTTCGGACCATCAAACCCAGCAAATTCCCCGGCGGGCAGAACGTCCTTCCCCTGACGACATGGAATGCGGGCGCCCCCGGAAATCCCGCCAATGACGACGATGGACCGCCGGGCGAACCCGTCGCGACGGCCTTGGCCACCTGAAACCGAACCCACGGACACGACCCGCAAACGAAAGGACCAATTTATGAGCAACGGCAACGTGGCGGCAGACCAGCTGCGCCTTTTGATCGAACGCATCGAGCGCCTTGAAGAAGAAAAGAAGGGCCTCAATGACGACATCAAGGACGTCTATCTGGAGGCCAAGGCTACTGGCTATGATCCCAAGATCATGCGCCAGATCATCCGGCTCCGCAAAATGCCGGCGCATGATCGGCAGGAACTGGAAGCGATCCTCCAGACCTATCTTGCAGCGCTGGGAATGGAATGACGATGATCGGCGCACCCGTCATCATCGTCATTTACGGGCCTGCCGCCACGCGGCAGGTCCACAATGCCGAAGCATTCGCAACGCTTTATGGCGTCGGCGTGATTGTCGTGGACGCGCAGGATGAAGTCCATCCTTTTCCTGATCGCACTGCCATCATTCTGACGGAGCGCGATCCCGACCGCATCAGTGCATGGCGCGCGACCAATCCTCGGAACAGATCCGCGCTGGTCTTCATCCCTCTCGCGGTCGCTTTGCGCGCGATCGCCGCGCCACCGCCCGCCATCCCTACGTCCCGAAGGTTGACGCGCGATGAACATGTGGCCCTTGCCTATTTAGCCAACGGCGCGGGAAGCGCCGCAACATGCCGCGTGGCGCAGGCCCTCTGGTCGCCCCGAATCCGCTCCACGGCCTTGGCCCGCACCCTCCTTCGCCGCCTCCAGCGATGGGGCTTGGTGCAGGGCATCACGGCCCCGGACGGCGGCAACGTCTACTGGTGGCAAATCACGGATGCAGGCCGGAAGGCGGTGCAGCCATGACCGCCAGCCCGATCGACATTGCCGGCCTCGCCACCCTCTACCTTGGCGATGCCTATCAAATTCGTCCCGATCTGGGCTGGATGGACTGCGACTGCACCGATCCGCCCTATGCGTTTGTTGCGACAGGCGGCGGCAAATATCGTGCCGCCCGTCCCATGTTCGACAACATCATACCAAACGATCTGCACTCCGGCTTCGACATGGACATCATCAATCCGCTTTTGTGCGGGTCGGCCATCATATTCGCGCACAACGATCAGCTGCCCCAGCTGCTCGCGCGGACGCAAGGTGGCTTTCATCGCCATGTCCTGTGTGTGTGGCAGAAACCGAATCCGCAGCCGGTGGCGAACAAGAATTATCGCCCTGATGCGGAATTCTATGTCCACGCATGGAACCGTGGTTTTCACCCCCAGGGCGACATGGCGCAAAAGCTGCGGGTCAGTAGAATATCGCCCCCTCGCGGCAACGCACGGTTCGGGCATCCCACCACGAAGCCCGATGAACTCATGACGAAGATCATGACGAACATCGCCGGCGACACTGTCTGCGACCCGTTCATGGGCACCGGATCAACCGGCGTAGCAGCAATCCGCGCGGGCAAGCGCTTCGTCGGTATCGAACGCAATCCCGCCTATTTCCAAACCGCCGTTGCCCGCATCCGCGCGGCCGTCGACTCCCGGAAAAGCGAAAGGATGCAGGCATGAAAGCCCGCTTCTGCAACTGTGCGGAATGCCGCAATCTCGATCGTCGGCACCCAAAAGAGGGGCGGCAACTTGCCCTGATCCCATCCCCGGCTGCGCGCCGGAAGCGCGGAAGTCCTCACCTCCAAGGGGCGCTCCAATGACCGTCCCGATCGTCAGCCTCGACAAGCGCGTCTGTCGGGCCGTCGAAGTCGGCAAGGGCATTCGGCTGGAATCCGTCGATTTAGACATCTTGGTCGAACTCGGACTGATCGACCTCCTCCATGAAGCAAAAACAAAAATACTGAAGGAACAGGCACGGTGTCGGCACGAACAACGCCAGTCTATCGGCGCGGCAAATACTGGCTCGATTGGGACCGCAAGGCGGACGGATCGCTCCGTTCCCCCAACCTCACAATCTTCTGGTATGATCCCGACGCGAGACGTGTCCGCAGCGCATCAACGGGCACGGCGGAGGAAGACCAAGCCATCCTCGCACTCGACGGACGCTACCTCGCGGACGCCGACGAAGCCTCGGCCTTCTGCCATGCCTGTGGTCAGCCGCTCGCCCTCGCCCAAGCCTATCTCCTGACCGATGCAGTCGCAGATTACCGTCTCGAATGGGGCGATTCCCGCTTGTCGGGCGCAACGATCGAAGGACGCCTGAAACACGTCATAGAGTTTCTGGAAGAACAGGATGCCGATCCTGCTGCAAAATTCGGATTGGATACGACCTGCGCCGCCGCCTGCACCAAGGTTTTTGCCCATGCTTTTCGCGCGTGGCTCCGGGAACGGCCGGTGGAATGGCGCAACAAGGCAGGTGAAATCACGGTTTCGCGTCCTCGATCCCCGGCGGCCGTCGAAGCGGCGATCGCGCAGTTGATCGCTGCCCTCAATCATGCCGCCAATGCCGACCCGCCCCGATCGGACAAGCGTCCTACCTATCGCCCCCTTCCCGCCTCGCAAGTTCAGCGCAAGCGACGGACCCGCATAGGCGTCGAGGAACTGGCGGAAATGTTCGCCTATGCAGCGGAACCAGATAAGCCGCGCGGCTCCCTTCACGCGTTCCTTGTCGGGACCCTCTGCACGATCGCGCGTCCTAGCAGCGTCGTGGATATTTCTGTGAACCCGCTGCGCGAACAATGGTGGCCGGGCGCGTCGATGATCGACCTTAACCCGCTGGGCCGCCTCCAGACCAAGAAATTTCGGCCTATGCTCCCGGTGCTGCCCCTGCTCCATCGCTGGCTGACTGAAACCTACGACGATTGGGCGGCCACTGAACCGCACCTGAAATCGGCGCGCGGCTGGCTGGTCAACTATTACGGCCGGGGCATTCAGGACATCGATCGTGCGTGGGATACCATGCTCCGCGCGCTCGATTTCCCACGCGGCCGCGAATGGCGACCCTACGTGCTGCGACATAGCCTTGCCACCCTCTGCCGCAATCGCGGCGCAGAACGCTGGGATCTGGAAGGCTTCATGGGTCACCGCGCTCCCAGCCAGACGGAAGTCTACGCGATGGGCGAATTCACGTCCGTTCAGAAGGCTTTGCAAGGAATCATTGACGAAATCGACAAGCGCGCACCGGGCACCCTGCACCGGGTCCACACCGGAACACGCCCCGGACGAGCCAACAAAAAGGAACCAGAAATGTCAGGATAATCAATAACTTATTGATGGTGCCGCTTACGTGACTCGAACACGTGACCCTCGCATTACGAATGCGATGCTCTACCAACTGAGCTAAAGCGGCATCGGGGCGGGCAAATAACAGCGGTTTGGGTGAAGGACAAGCGGACATTTTCGCTTCTTCCCCACATTCTCGC
>Ga0182746_1001476_pt1 | contig 21279 bp, 16 predicted proteins | sample eDN3rd30CBELigOP_FD_128881 | JGI IMG/M metagenome (GOLD analysis project Ga0182746, IMG submission 128881) | Enriched Organic Plus compost microbial communities from Emeryville, California, USA - eDNA 3rd pass 30_C BE-Lig OP (version 2) (version 2) ... | reverse complement strand
TTTGCTTGGATGGACAGCTTCAGAACGCTTCTAATCAGATTCGACACTTTGGACAATTCCTGGTTGAATTGGCATTATTTGGCTTTTGCACTTATCTTGCTAAAAGTTTAAATGAGTTCAATAAAAAATGTTGTGGTATGCCTAAAGACCAGAAAGTTTTAGATTCTTCTCCTTCCATTGCCAAGGTCATTCAGTATTTCTCTGAAAATTATGAGTTTCGAAAGAATATTGTAACGAACGACTTGGAATATAGAAAGATAGGTGAGTATAATTTTAAAGAGGTCAACGAAAATACATTGTACATAGAATTGCGGGTGGGCGCAGGAATTAAAGCGTCGTTAACTGATGTGATGGTATTTTTAGGGTCTGATTATATTCAGGAGTTTGACCCTTTTTCGGATTATTTCGACAGGATACGGGATTTGTATTCGCCTGATATACATGGCGATTACATTGAGCGGCTGGCATGTCATGTACACGCCTTTGATCAAAGACGATTTAACATCCAGTTTAAAAAATGGTTGGTTCGGACGGTTGTTTGCGCGTTAGTACCCGAGTATTTCAATAAACAGGCGTTCGTATTGGTGTCCGATAAGCAGAACGGTGGAAAAACCACGTTCAGCCGTTTTCTGGTACCCCCCTGTTTGCAAAGCTATTCCGTTGAGAATATAAGCATGGACAAAGACAGCTTGATTGCTTTAAGCGCCAATTTTATTGGAATATTGGATGAATTATCAACCTTATCCAAATTTGAAATCAACGCGCTGAAATCCGTTATGAGCAAGCTGTATGTGAACGTGAGACATCCGTATGAACGCCGCGCGCGGATGACACCAAGACGGATATCTTTTTTCGGTTCCACCAATTTAACAGAGTTCTTGACCGATGAAGCTAACGTGCGTTGGCTGTGTTTTGAGATTGAAAAAATTGACTGGTCGTACAAAGAGAATATCGATATTGACATTGTTTGGAGTCATGCGTACCGTTTATGGAAAAGCGGATTCAGGTACGAAATGACCAAAGAGGAAATTGAGGAAAACGAACGTCACAACGAACAGTTTAGGGTTATTACGCCCGAAATAGAGCTTATACAGAAATACTATTCGCCAGGAACAAAGGCTGACCATGATGCGCAATTCACAAATTCAGACTTTGTGAGGTATTTAAGTGAGGAAAGCAACGGTCGTATACGGTTAAATACCAAGAATGTAGGCGTTGCACTAAAGAAGCTCGGTTTCTCCCAGCATTCAGTAAGGGGATACAACAATTCACCCTATCCTGTGAAAATTTATTTTGTAAAGTATAATAATCCTACTACGCTACTACAGATGGTATAACGTATTGATATAAAATAGAATAAGTGTAGTAGGATTGTGTTTTAAAATCCTACTACATCTTACTACTTACTACGGAATTTGTAGTAACGTAGTAGGATGAGCATCTTACTACACAAAAACTTTAAAAAAATTTGCTGGCTAAAAGAGAAGGATACGGAGAACCATGTTTCTCTTTTTAGTCCGCACCTTTTCTACATTGCAAGATGTATTTTTGTTACCACAAAAATTATCTTGCCAATGCTCGGAAAGGATTTATCGCAACTCAAAATCCAAAAAGTATGGCTGAATAAATCCGAAAGCCAAACGGAAACTTAATCTCTCAAATGAATCTGTTATTAAGATTATACAATGCGGCAAAACGAGCCGCGAACGGTCATGCGTGCGCTAGTCTGGATTATGGTAAGAGTATAACATGATAACATTATAACACTGTAACACTATATCATTGTATCACTATAACATTATAACATCCTAACATGCTAACATTGTAACAATATAACACTGTAACATGAAAAATCAACTGTGTATTCCATGGTGCAAACTGATTGGGGTGGTCAATAATTTACAGAAAAGAAGCATGTTAGAGGTGTTTTTAAGCAAAAAATGGTTATTTTGTAACCTAATTCCGAGACTTAATCGATGAAGTTTGTTGTTATATCCGATACCCATGGGCAGCATCGTTCGTTAAAGTTGCCTAAAGGAGATGTTATCATCCATGCAGGCGATATCAGTAAGAGCGGCCATCCGGTGGAGATTGAGGATTTTCTTGACTGGTTCAGCAAGCTAAAATTCAAGTATAAGATTTTCATTGCCGGTAATCATGATTTTTTCTTAGAACATGCGCATCCAAGGGTTATCGAGCAAATGATCCCTAAGGGTGTGATTTACCTGAACGATTCCGGTGCAGAAATCAATGGAATCAAATTTTGGGGATCGCCCATTACACCTTGGTTCCACAACTGGGCGTTCAATCGGGAAAGGGGAGAGGAAATAAAGAAACACTGGGAGCTGATACCGGATGATACGGATGTGTTAATCACACATGGGCCACCTATGGGAATATTGGATGAAAATTCATGTTCTCAATGCGTAGGCTGTATGGATTTATTGGTTAAGGTTAACCAAGTCAAACCAAAATATCACTTTTTTGGCCATATTCATGAGGGTTACGGCCAAGATACTAAAGACGAGACAATCTATTTAAACGCTAGTGTATTGAATGACCGTTACCAACTGGCACATGAACCGATGATTATAAACTTCAAATAAGCCCTTTCCGGTTTCCCGTAATTTACAATGCGCTTCCTTGATTATTTTTGAGTGACGTTGTTTCGGGTTGTTTATGCTGCCATATAAGTCGGACTTAATTGTATCTCACAAAATGAGATGGTAAAAGGATTTTTGTGTATCTTGTGAGACAATTTCAATAAGCTGAACAATGAACCGAATCAAAGCCGTATTGCAGGAGAAAGGACTCACACAAACGTGGCTGTCCGACCAATTGGGTAAAAGCTATAACATGGTGAATGCATATGTGCAGAACCGGCAACAGCCAAGGCTGGAGGTGCTGTTTGAGATTGCGAGGATTTTGGAGGTGGATGTGAGGGAGCTGATAACTTTTGATCCTAATGATTTTAATTCAAATGAATAATTTTAAAAGCAAAAGCAGATAATGTTGCACTATATCATACAACAAAAGAAAAACGAATGGATACAGTCTGACGACTGCACCATTCGTGATTTGGTTAAATATATCCGTGACAAAGGACATTTGCGTGATACGCAAATTGAAGCAATTGAAACGTATTTGTTCCTCAAAATTCAAGGACAAAACAAACCGCTTTGGCAACTTTTTTCAGAGGGCTTTTTTACAAACGGAACTGACCTTGCAAAACTTGACATCAACCAAATTGCAAGAGAATATTTATCTCAAAATAAAAGTGCTTTTGCACTCTTTGACTTTGCAAGACAGAAAAACGGAAACGGAACATACATTCCTGAACTTGAAAAACTAATCAAAGCAAATCCCGCTTCGTTAGATTACGACACTATCATTAAAAGCATTTTTTACAATGTAAACTATGCCGACTATTTAATGAGCTTGCCAATGGGAGCAGGTAAAACCTTCCTGATGGCTGCTTTCATTTATTTGGACTTGTATTTTGCCGACAACGAACCCGAAAACAAGGCATTTGCACATAATTTTTTAGTGCTTATTCCTTCGGGTTTAAAATCTTCCATAGTTCCGAGTTTAAAAACGATTGAGAACTTTGACCCTTCTTGGGTGTTGCCCGAACCATCAGCAAGTAACCTGAAAAAATTGTTGAAGTTTGAAGTTTTAGACGAGCAGAAAACAGCAAAGAAAAGTAACAAGGCAAGAAACCCGAATGCTCAAAAAGTAAATGCTTGTCTGCCTAACCCATTCGGGCAAGTGTTTGTAGTGAACGCTGAAAAAGTGATTTTAGAAAGTTTCACATTCAATGCTCAAACGGAACTTGAATTAGACGAAGAAGAAAAAGACACAACTAACGACCTGAAACGACTATTCGGTCAAATCCCGAATTTATCCATCCTTATAGATGAAGTTCACCACGCAGCAACAGATGACATCAAATTGAGACAAGCTGTTAATTACTGGCACAGCAAAGGAAACATTACAACGGTCTTAGGTTTTTCCGGAACGCCTTACTTGCCAAAAGCAGAAAAAATCAAAGTAGGTGATTATGAGTTTAAATTCTCTCAAATTACAAATACGGTTTATTATTATCCGCTTGTAACTGCAATCAGGAAATTTCTAAAAACACCAACAGTAAAAATCGGGCAAAACCTTGACCGTTTCCAAATTATCAAACAAGGCATTGAGGATTTCGACAACCAATACAAAAACAAGGTTTACGAAAACGGAACGATTGCTAAACTTGCAATTTATTGCAGTAATATTGAAGTTTTAGAGGAAGAAGTTTATCCGTTCCTTACAGGCGAATTGAAAATAAACCCGAATGAAATTTTACGCTTTCACAAAGGAAACAAAGCTCACCCGCAACCCGAAGGCAGCGAATTAGAGTTTCGTTCATTGGATTTACCCATTTCCAAAAAGCGTTATATTCTTTTAGTACAAATTGGTAAAGAAGGTTGGGATTGTAAAAGTTTAACCGGTGTTATCCTTTCTCAAAAAGGTGACTGCCCTCAAAATATGGTTTTACAGACCTCATGCAGATGTTTACGCCAGGTGGACAAAGGCAAAGAAGAAACCGCTTTGATTTGGCTGAACAAAGACAATGCTGATACGCTGAACAAGCAACTGAAACAGGAGCAAAACACAAGCATTGAAGAACTGAACAGCACAAAGCGAACTGGAAAACCTGAGACCATTGACAGACATTCCCGAATGGACTTTTTGCAATTGCCGAAAGTGGATTTCTATCAAATGAAAGTAACCTATCAGGCAATTGATGAAGAAGAAACACCGAATACAAAAGCTAAACTCAAAGCTTTGCTTAAAAACATTGACAATTTCAAAGCATCTGCCCTGATAACAACCAGCGACATTGCCAACATTGACACAGGTGAAATTGATGTTATCAATGAAACAGGAATTGCATTTGCCAATTTCAATCAATGGCTTTTTGAAATTTCAAGAGAAAGTTTCGGTTTGATTTCAGAAGCACAGTTGCACCAATATGATAACGAACTGAAAGAAATATTCGAAACAATTTCTTATGAAAAGGAAGGACAGCGTTTTTTCAATGAGTTATACGACCTATATACCATTCAATCAAAAATACGTTTGGCTTTCAGCATCAAACGGGATTTACAAACCGATACAGAAGTAATTCCTAAGCAAGCCGAACTATTGATTGCAGAACGTTTGACAGAAGTAGAGAAGAATGAAAGACTTTACCCGAATGAAGCAGACACAACTAAAATTTTGGAGTTGGATAAATCCAATGCAAGCGTAAGTATTGATACTGCTGAAATTGAAAAAGCCTATCAACTAATGAAAGAAACTTTGGAAGCCCAAGGAATGGGTAATTTTGTTCCGACTTATGAAACTTTCAAAGCAGATAAGGATTATTCACTGCCTGTAAAATCTAAAAATCATACTTTTCATTATTTACCATACAACTTTGGCGGCAGCGGAGCCAGCGGTTTTGAAATTGAAACACTTCAAAAAGCCTTGCAGTTAGCCGATTTCAAAAACAAGGAATTGGAGATTTACTACAACGGTGAACGTGGCTTAACCGAGTTTGTGATTAACTGCTTTGCCAAAGAAGGCAAGTATTGGAAAAACATTGGTAAATACACCACCGACTTTTTGATTGTGAAGCGAACGGCAAAAGATAAAATACACAAAGCCCTGCTTATTGAAACCAAAGGTTCTGTTTATGCAGCCGACAAAGTGTTTCAGAAAAAGAAAAGTTATGTGGAAACCGAGTTTCTAAAACTCAACAAAGAAAAATTCGGCTATCAGCGATTTGATTTCCTCTATTTGGAGGACAGCAAAGATATTGCAGCCAACATCACCAAATTGAATAACAAGATTAACCAGTTTTTTAACGATTAAGATATGCCAGTAAAATACATTCCATATTATCCAAACACGGTTGAAGGACAAGCCATTTTGGACAACATCACCCGAACACAACGTGTATTGAGATACCGTGAAAACGATAAAGTGTATGACCGCATTAAAAGAGGTATGCCCTACTATGAAGTTGAACCCATTGAAACGGTCGGCAAACCATCTGAAAATTTGGTAATTCGTGGAGAGTGTATTTCGGCTTGTGCCTACTTGAAAGAGCAAGGTATAAAAGTGGACTTGGTTTACATTGACCCACCTTTTGCCAGCGGTGCAGACTATGCCAAAAAAGTTTACCTGAGAAGAAACCCAAAATTGGCTGAAAAAATTGCAGCAGCCGAGCAGGAAATGGACATTGACGAACTCAAAGCATTTGAGGAAAAAATGTATGGTGATATTTGGCAGAAAGAAGATTATTTGAATTGGCTGTATGAAAACTTAGTAGCGATTAAAAGCATAATGAGTGAGAATGCGAGTATCTTTTTACATCTCGATACTAAAATTGGACACTATGCGAAAATCCTAATGGACGAGGTTTTTGGTGAAAGTAATTTTATAAATGAGATTATTTGGCACTACAACAAATTTGCTGGTAAAGCGACAGGTTTTCATTCAAATCACGATACCATATTTTTTTATTCAAACAGTGAAGAACCTGTTTTCAATAAAATTCGTGTTGCTATTCCAGAAGACAAACAAAGAAAACAAACTGCTCGAGTTTGGGACTCACAACTAAAAAAAGCAGTTCAAAAAAGAGATGAAAACGGAGAATTGATTTATTATGACCAAACCGATAAAGGCATTGATGATACTTGGACAGATGTTCCACTTGTGAACCCAATGGCTAAGGAAAGATTTGATGTAGATTATGCAACACAAAAACCCGAAGCGTTGCTCAGGAGAATTATTGAAGCGGGTAGCAATGAAGGAATGATTGTCGCTGACTTTTTTGGTGGCAGTGGTGTAACTGCAAAAGTTGCAAATGATTTAGGTCGCAAATTTATTCACGCAGATATTGGTGTAAACAGTATTCAAACAACAAGAGACCGTTTGAAAGAAGCCAAAGCCAATTTTCAGATATTAGAAGTCAAAGACGGTGTTAGTTTATTCCGTAACCCACAGCAGACAATGGATAAGTTGGCAACACTTATTCCTGGCTTACAAAAAGGAGTTAAAGGAATAAGCAATTTTTGGTTTGGTGCGGTAACAGAAGCAAAGTTTGGAACCGTTCCGGTATATGTGCCTAACCTGCTCAATACACAGGAAAAAGTTTTAGACATTCCGACCATTAACACCATTATCAATCAGGAATTACAAAACTTGGAAGTCAATGCCAAAAAAGTAATTGTCTATTACATAGATATTGACGACCAAAAGGCAATAGAAAAATTCATCAAAGAAAACAACGCCACCGAAATTGAAGTAGAACTCAAAGACCTGAAAAACCTGCTTCACGAAATTGTGATTGAGGATATTGTAGAATTTAATACCACAAAAACCAAAGACGGCTACGAAATCGAAATTACCAAATTCATTAGCGACCGACTTATTCAAAAAATCAATGAGTTCAACCAAAAAGGCAACCTGCAATCATTAACCAAAGGCAAAAAGTTTGAACCTATCAGCATCAGCGAAGAAGGTTTGGAACTGATAGAACTCATTTCATTGGATTGTGAAAATTCAGAAGGTCAATGGCACAGCAGCACGGAAATCAAGATTAATAAACTTGGTTATGTGATTAAGGACGGTACCAAAACAAAAGAATTTTGGGACGGTAAAATTACAAGCGAGAAAAAACCGAAAAGAATAAAAATCAGGAATATCAGCGGGGATGAGACGATAAAGGAAATTGAGTAATCAAAAAAATAAATTAAAGAGATATGGAGTTTTTCGGCATAGATTGGAATGAAAAGCACATTCTGAAAACAAACACCAAACTTGTTTGCACTTCTGATATTGGAGAAATCAATGCGGAAGAATTGAAAAAAGAGGTTGAACCTTGGCTTTCTGCCATATTTCAAAGTGAACATCTATCATTACTCATTGGAACAGGATTAACAAGTGCAGTTTCTTTTACCGCAGGTGTAATACCACAAGAAATGTCAAGGCTTGCACTTGAAAATGGACTTAGTGATAAGATTAAGTCGAAAGCTGATGAAACAGCCAAAAAAATGAATCGTGGTGAAGCGAATATCGAAGATGATATTCGTATTGCATTGGAACTGATTAATGGCTTAAAAATTCTTGATGATGGGCGACACACTGAATTAGAAACAGAACTTAATACCAAGTTACTTGCCTTCATAAAATCAATTCTTAAGACAGAACGAGATTTTTTAGAAAAACTAGAAACTGACGATGAAAAAGCAATTCTCGCTTTCAACCTGCTAAAAAGTTTTATTTTAAGTTTTACAAGCAGAGCAGCATCAAGAGAAAGACTTAATTTATTTACAACTAATTATGACAGATTTATTGAACTGGCTTGTGATGAAACAGGCGTATTACTATTGGATAGATTTAAAGGAAAAATACAACCAATATTCCGAAATACTCGGCTCGAATTAGATTATCATTACAATCCGCCAGGTATCCGAGGTGAACCCAGATATGTGGAGGGTGTTGCGAGAATTACAAAATTGCACGGTTCTATTGATTGGAAATTCACAGGAGATAAAATCATCAGGTCACTTTTACCTTTTGGTGCAACAGATACTCATCCTGAAATACCTTCAAACGTTACTGAACAAGTTGTAATTTACCCCAATTCATCAAAAGATATTGAAACTGCATTTTATCCGTATGCCGAATTATTCCGTGATTTTTCGTACGCAATTTGTCAACCAAATTCGGTAATCATTACTTACGGATATGGATTTGGCGATAGCCATATTAACAGGGTGATTGAAGATATGCTTACAATTCCATCTACCCATTTGGTTGTGATAGCTTGGGATAGGAATTACGCAAATGAAGGAGACCCTGTAAATTTTGGTTCATCGAGAGAACGAATTGTAAAATTTTTAGAAAACAAAAATTCGGCACAATGCACTTTACTAATAGGCGAACATTTTGCAGACCTTAAAAACCTTGTTGAATTTTATTTGCCGAAATCTGCAATTGACCGGTTGACAGTTAAAATGCAAAAACTTAAAGACAATAGAGGAGACCGGAATAAGGGTGAAGATAATTCAGGAAACGATAATAAAATTGAGGAATGAGCAACATTAACCAATACGATTACGACCATTTAAGAAATCTGACAATCGGAACGGTTGATTATGTTTCACCGAATGAAATAAAAGTGATGCTTGATACATCAGCACCACAAAACACCGCATTGAATACAGGAACTCCTTCCCTTTTTCCGAGAATAAACGGATTTGTATTAATTCCTAATGAAGTTGGTGCATTGGTTGGATTAATCAGTTGGATTGGAGTTGAACACAGCCAATATCCCAAACGAAAGGGTTACAAAGATTTTGATTTAATTGATTTACCTTTTCCATTGCGGAAAATGTCAATAACACCAATGGGAACATTAAAGCAGGAAGGTAAAATTGAAGATAAAACTTACAAGTTAGAAAGAGGTGTTTATAGCTTCCCTTCAATCGGAGATACTGTTATACTTCCAACTGACATTCAATTAAAATCAATAGTTGAAAACAAGGAGAAAAATTCAGTCGTAAAAATAGGCGTTGCCCCCATTGCAGGTAATGCAGAAGTAAAAATAAATCCTGATAAACTTTTTGGCAGACACGTTGCAATACTTGGAAATACTGGAAGTGGGAAATCTTGCAGCGTTGCAGGTTTGATAAGATGGTCGCTTGAAGAAGCATCTAAAAGCTTACCTGAAGGACAAAAGTTAAATAATCGTTTTATCATTCTTGACCCGAATGGAGAATATATAAACGCCTTTAATGACCTGAACTCCGATATTAAAAAATTCAAGGTTGAATTGACAGAAGCGGAAAAGGAAACATTCAAGGAACTGAAAGTTCCTGCTTGGTTGTGGAATAGCTATGAATGGAGTTCATTTTCTAATGCAAGCGGAAGAACTCAAAGGCCCATTTTAAGGCGTGCATTAAGGGAATTACGGGCTGGCGAGAAAGTTGAACTAACTGATTTTCAAACAAGAGTTAAAGGGCATTACTCAAGTTGCTACGCTTCACTTAAGAATGACCTATCTGTTAATTCTAACTACAAGGATGAAGCAACAAAATTTGGCAAGAAACTTTTGAGCATTATTGAAGATACAGAAAGCTTTCAATTGGAATGTGATAAAGAGGAACTAAAAGAGGCATTTCAAAATCTTATCTCATTATTCAATGAAAAACTTGAAAGTAGGTTTGCAACTTTTACAGATAAGAAAACAGGTAAAAATGTAGAATATTACACAGCTTTTTCCCGTCAAGATGTTGAAGCTTGTATTACAGCCATTAAAACCTTATTAGATAATTTTGGTGGCCTTGCAAGTCATAAGGGACCAAATGAAGATACTCCAATACCATTTCAAGTTGAAATAATTCCTGACAGGGTCGAGCAACTTTCTCACGAGGCCGGGGTAATACAATTTGTTGACTTCCTCATAATGCGTATGCGGTCAATGCTATCAGATACAAGAATGAACAAGATTATTGCTGACGATAAGGAAGTATCATTAGAGAATTGGCTTGATAAGACAATAAATGGTATTTCTATAATTGACCTGTCTCTTGTTCCCTCGGATATTACACATCTTTTGGTTTCAGTTATTTCAAGAGTAGTCTTTGAATCACTTCAACGATACAGAAGAACACATAACCAATTATTGCCAACAGTTATTGTTATGGAAGAAGCACATAACTTCATAAAGCGATATAATGAAAGTTCTGAGGAAATTTCCGCTTCCCAACTTTGCACGGAATCATTTGAAAAAATTGCAAGAGAAGGTCGAAAATTTGGATTAAGTCTGACATTGTCCTCACAAAGACCATCAGAACTATCTCCGACAGTTCTTTCTCAATGCAACACTTTTTTACTACATAGAATTGTAAACGACCGTGACCAAGAATTAGTAAGACGACTTGTTCCTGACAGCATTGGCGGTCTTTTACAGGAACTTCCGATTCTTCCGACAAGAAAAGCGATTTTATTGGGTTGGGCATCGCCACTTCCCATACTTGTTGAAATGAATGAACTCAAACCTGAACACAGACCTAAATCTGGCGACCCAGACTTCTGGGATGTATGGACAAGAACAACAGAACGAGAAGTAAATTGGAAAGACCTTGCTGACGATTGGCAAAGTTTAAATAACGAAGAAGGTAATGAATAATACCACCCAAATAAAATGTCCTAATTGCGGCACTTCCATCGACGTGCAAGACATCCTTGCTCACCAATTGGAAGCGAAGATTAAACACCAATACCAGGCACAATTGGCGGCCGACCGTCATCGCTATGAGCAGGAACAAGCTAAACTCCAACAGGAGCGCGAGGCTTTTGAGGAAAAGAAGAAACAGGAAAATGAGCTATTCCAGCAACGGCTGGATACCAAGTTGCGGGAGGAGCGTAAAGCCATCGAAGACCGGTTGAAAACCAAATTGGAGGAAGAACAAGCGGATCAATTCAAAGCCCTGCAACGGGAACTCAATGATAAATCGGAACAAATCAAAGAACTAAACCGTGCCAAGGCCGATATCGAACGCCTGAAACGCGAGAAGGATGAACTGAAAGAGGCCGTGGAGCTTGACCTGCAACGGAAAATGAACGAGCAACTCCAATCCGAACGGGAGCGCATCAAAAAGCTGGAAGAGGAAAAAAATGAGCTGAAACTGCGTGAGCTTCAGAAGCAACTGGATGACCAAAAGAAGCTCACCGAAGAAATGAAGCGCAAGCAGGAACAGGGCTCCATGCAGTTGCAGGGGGAGGTGCAGGAACTTGCCATAGAAGAGTGGTTGGCCATGCAATTCCCGTTGGATAGCGTAGAGGAAGTCAAGAAAGGAGCGCGTGGTGGCGACTGTATACAGGTGGTCAATACCCATAATCGTGTGAATTGCGGACGTATTTACTACGAGAGTAAACGTACCAAGGATTTCCAGCCAAGCTGGATAGAGAAATTCAAAACCGACATGCGGGAAAAAGGTGCGGATGTGGGTGTGCTGGTTACCGACGCAATGCCTGCCGGGTTTGAACGCATGGGCATCAAGGACGGGGTGTGGATCTGTACCTATGAAGAGTTCAAGGGATTGTGCACCGTGCTTAGAGAGACAGTCATACAAATTGGATTAGCTGTTGCCTCTCAGGAGAATAAAGGTGATAAGATGCATATGCTCTATGATTTTCTCACGAGCAATACTTTCCGTATGCAGGTAGAGGCAATTGTAGAGGGGTTTTCGTGTATGAAAAATGACCTCGAAAAAGAAAAGCGAGCGATGCAAAGGATTTGGAAGGAGCGTGAAAAGCAGATTGACAAAGTAATCACAAACACCATCGACATGTATGGTTCGATTAAGGGTATTGCCGGAAATGCGATACAACCTGTACAGGCTTTGGAGTTGCCTGAAGGTGATTTAGCTGATGAAGAGGAGTTATAGAAAATTATATTGACAATGCCCGAAACAAACCGCATAGAATACAAAAGAGAGCTCAATATCGATGTCGATATTGAAAAGGAGGTTATAGCCTTTTTGAACTACCATGAGGGCGGTGTGATTTATATCGGCATTGACAAGACCGGCAATGTCGTGGGCGTATCGGACGCAGACGGTGATGCGCTCAAAATCAAAGACCGTATCAAAAACAATATATCGCCATCGGCCATGGGCTTGTTTGACGTAGTGGTGGAGGAGCGCAAGGGCAAGGAGATTGTAAAAATCACCGTAGCCAGTGGCAGCGAAAAGCCGTACTTCAAGAAAAAATACGGGATGACCGATAAAGGTTGTTTTATCCGCGTAGGCACAGCTGCGGAGCCAATGCCGCAGGGGATAATTGATAAACTATTCGCTACCCGTACCCGGAATTCTATCGGAAAAATCCGGTCGAACCGACAGGATTTGACTTTTGAGCAGCTTCGGATTTATTACGAGGAAAAGCGTATGCCACTCAATAGCCAGTTCAAGAAAAGTTTGGAGTTGCTTACCGAAGATGGTGCGCTCAACTATGCAGCTTATCTATTGGCTGATGAAAACGGTGTTTCCATCAAGGTGGCAAAGTATCGCGGCACGAACCGTGTTGACCTCATTGAAAATAATGAATACGGCTATTGTTCGCTTATCAAGGCCACGAAAAGCGTGTTGGATAAAATCGAATTGGAAAACAGGACAGCAACCCAAATCACATCCAAGGAACGCATAGATCGGCGGCTCTGGAATCCGGTAGCAATCCGCGAAGCCATTATTAACTCCATCGTGCACAACGACTTTACCCGTGAGGTTCCACCCAAATTTGAGATTTTTGCCGACCGTATCGAAATTACTTCCGCTGGTACATTGCCGGAGGGTTTAAATGAGGATGACTTTTTCGATGGGGTTTCTATTCCGAGGAATCGTGAGTTGATGCGTGTATATAGGGATTTGGAATTGGTGGAGCAGCTTGGTTCAGGTGTGCCCCGGATTTTGGAGAGTTATGGAAAGGAATGCTTCCGGTTTATGGGTAACTTTATCCGCATGACGTTTCCAGTATCAAAAGAGCTTATTCATCAAAGTGGGTTGGTAGATGGGTTGGTAGATGGGTTGGTAGATGGGTTGGTAGAAAGTCAACGAAAAATAGTGGAATTGATAAAAGCCAACCCAAAAATATCCAAGAAGGAAATGGCCAAAAATATTGGGATTAGTACCACCGCAGTTGATAAACATATAAGAAGTTTACGCGAAAAGGGTATTTTAAAACGTGTAGGTGGCGATAGGTCAGGGCATTGGGAGTTGCAATAAGTTAATGTCGCGATTTGCTTAGTATTTGTATTTTGCATAGTTTAATGTGCTGTGAATCAAAGAAAAATACTTTTTGCATCGGGAAGTAATTGGGAAAAATAGCTGAATTTTCTCGTCTTTGTGGTTTATTATTTATTTACGATGAAGAATAACGAAATAGTGGCCTTGGCGGCCCGTCATGGCCTACATATTACCGATGATATTCATTTCAACGAGATGGGTATAGATTTTAGTGTTGGTTTTGCGACGGATCTCAATGGCGACCAATGGGTGTTGCGTATCCCTCGGCGCCCCGATATGTCTGCGCAGATTCGGGGGGAGCAGAATATACTGCAATTGGCACAAGAATATCTTTCGGTAGCTGTTCCCGATTGGCAGATTGTGAGCGATGAATTTATTGCATATCCACTATTGCCTGATCCGCCGGCGTTGACATTCGATGCCCGGACCTATGCCGTGACCTGGAATATGGATATGCAAGATCCCAGATATGTGACTTCATTGGCCGACACATTGGTCGAACTGCATCGAATCTCTCTTGATGAATTGGCTAAGAAAGGTGTCAAATCTTCGACTATTGCTACAAGCCGTCAAGAGCTTTTGGAACAGATTCAGTTGGTCAAGCGAGAATTGGGAATGGCTCATTCATTGGAAAAGCGTTGGCTTCAATGGGTAGATAACGACTTGTTGTGGCCAGATTTTACGGTTTTTGTGCATGGCGATTTGTATGCGGGACACATATTGGTCAATACCGAAGCTACAGTGACTGGTATAATCGATTGGTCTGAAGGGCAGGGGAATGACCCTTCTATGGATTTTGCAGGACATATTGCTGCATTTGGCGAGGATAGTCTCCGAGAACTTATCACTGTATACGAGCGAAATGGAGGAAGGGTGTGGGATAAACTTTTTGAACAAGCGGTTGAAAGACATTCCGCCTCGGCTTTGCGTTATGCTGTGTTTGCCCTCACTACCCAAGAAGAAGTTCATTTACAGGCCGTGAAAGCACAGTTAGGGGTAGAGTTATAAGCAATAATTATGAAAAATCAACAACAGAAAGAAGACTATTCCTTTTGGACGAGATATAAAAGGTTCGCTAAAAACGAAATCTTGTTATACGTTATTATGATTGTTGGGATTGTGTTAGGTATTGTTTTGTTTTCGTGATTTACTTCTTGATTTTTTAGTTTTTTTAAAAGGAAAATTTTTCACGAAAATATTTTTTGGTATCTGTCCGATGAAAAAAGTAAGGTCTAGAAATGGCCGTGACAACTTTTTCGACTCAAGGTTTGTTTTGGGGAAACGGCGGTGGCCGTTTTGGAAAAACGAAGTTTCTTTTTGTAAAAACAAACCTTGTTTTTCTGGAATTGCCGTAGTCATTTTGAGGCGTTTGGGCACAAAAAAAAGCCGGCATCTTTGGATGCCGGCCTGTCTGTTTGTCCTAGCTTTGATCTTAGGACTCGTTTTTCTGGAAAGTTAAACTGCTTAGGGCGTTTTTAATACGCTTGCCGTTATGGAACAGTACACGTTTGCGGTGGATATTAGCCGCTGTCACTTCTTCTGCGGTGTCGCTGCCGAGACTGCCTGTTCCCAAACGGAACGAACCTAGACCGCCCAAACGGACAATATAGCCATGAGAGAGATTGCGCGGGATTTCGCGTACGAGACTGTAGAGTACTGCCATCACATCAGCCTCGTTGATAGACGAAGCGTGTGAGATGTCCGAGGCGAGATCTTCCAAAGTGATCTCACCACTGCTGATCGGACGGGCATAGAACTTTTTAGGGGCATTCGCATCCTGCGGATTGCCGATTCCTTGAACATTAAATTTAATAGACATGATACTAAAATTTAAAAGTTAAACCATAATGTTTGTTGGTATTGGATTGTTACACCTTGGTGAGCTCTTTCCATTGGTGTTTTCCTTTACCATTTTTGTTCCCTACTTGCCGGCAGGTATCCCTTCTCGCGAGATGTATGAACAAGACAAACGTAAAGACAGGGATCCGATAAAATGAAATTTTGAGACTATTTGAGACGATTTGGTACTATTTGACACAAATTGTCTCATTCCGTCTGCAAAAACGCCTGAACAACGTTCATCTTCGAGGAAACATGGACAGGACAAACATAAGGAGATGCTAAAATACCTTGATCTATTACTTCGCAAACAATAAAAACCAACATTTTCAATTCAATGCCGATGAACAGTTTTTGCCTGTGTATCAGTTGGCGGATGAGAACAATAGGAAAATTACACATCTGGATTTATTTGCCGAAAAGTTTTTGACCAAATGTACTTTGGGCGAAATGGTCAGCAAGTACATGGTACTGGTGGAAAGCGAACAGAAACTGCTCGTCATGCGTCCTTACCAGATATATGCAGTTAAGGCTATTGTAGAATGTATCAACCAGAATCGTGGTAACGGTTATATATGGCATACAACAGGAAGCGGAAAAACATTGACTTCCTTTAAGGCTTCTACATTGCTGAAAGAAAACCCGGATATTGACAAATGCCTGTTTGTCGTGGATAGAAAAGACCTCGACAGGCAAACCAGGGAAGAGTTCAATAAGTTTCAGGAAGGAAGCGTGGAGGAAAATACGAATACCGAAACATTGGTCAGAAGATTGTTGTCTACGGCTTATGCGGACAAGGTAATCGTGACCACTATTCAAAAATTGGGATTGGCATTGGACGATTCAAGCAAAAACAATTACAAAGAACGGTTGCAAGTACTTCAGGATAGCCGGATCGTATTTATCTTTGACGAATGCCATCGTTCGCAGTTCGGAGAAAACCACAAAGCGATAAAAGAGTTCTTCCCGAACGCACAATTGTTTGGTTTTACAGGAACCCCCATTTTTTCGGACAACTCCTCCTATACGATTCGGGAAGGAGAAGAGGCAAGCTATAAAACTACCGAATCTATTTTTGAGAAGCAATTGCATGCCTATACGATTACGCATGCTATTGAAGACAAAAATGTGTTGCGCTTTCATATAGACTATTACAAGGGCAAAGGAGATATAGATCCCAAGCCGGGGGAAGCCATTGCCCAACAGGCTGTAGTGGAAGCCATTTTGGAAAAACATGATTCGGCGACGAATCATCGAAAATTCAATACCATTCTGGCCACAGCTTCTATCAATAATGCGATAGAATACTATCGTTTGTTTAAAGAGACACAGAAATTAAGGAAAAAATCCGATAGGAACTATGTTCCGCTCAATATTGCCTGTGTATTCTCGCCTCCTGCTGAAGGAAATAAAGATATTCAGCAGATACAGGAGGATTTAATGCAGGAGAAAGAAGACAATAAGCAGAATCCGGAAGAAAAGAAGTGGGCGTTGATCGAGATTATCCGTGATTACAATAAGCAATACGGAACCAACCACAGCATCAGTGAGTTTGATGTATATTATCAGGATGTGCAGGCACGTATCAAAGACCAAAAATACAGTAACAAAGATTACCCGCACAATAATAAAATAGATATTACCATTGTCGTGGATATGCTGTTGACAGGTTTTGATTCCAAGTTTTTGAATACGCTGTATGTAGACAAAAACCTAAAATACCATGGATTGATCCAGGCATTTTCCCGTACCAACCGTGTGCTAAACGATACCAAGCCGTATGGAAATATCATGGACTTCCGTTCGCAACAAGAGCAGGTAAATCAGGCTATTGCATTGTTCTCCGGAGAAAGTACCGAAAAGGCATTCAAGATATGGATGGTCGAGCCGGCATCTGTGGTCATTGAGAAGTATAAAGAAGCCGTAGAAACCTTGGGTGACTTTATGAAAGCAAATAACCTGGCGTGCGAACCCGAAGAAGTGCATAACTTAAGGGGAGATAGTGCCAAGATTGCTTTTGTCAAAAACTTCAAAGAAGTACAGCGGCTTAAAACCCAACTCGACCAATACACCGATCTGGACGAAAATCAAAAACGACAAATCGAATATATCCTGCCAGGCGATCGCTTGCAGTCGTTCAGGAGCTCCTATATAGAAACGGCTAAACAATTTAAAGCCATACAGGATAGGGAAGGGGACAATGCCCCTGCTGATATACAACAGTTGGATTTTGAGTTTGTACTGTTTGCTTCTGCGGTGATAGACTACGATTATATCATGAACCTGGTCGCAAATAATCTGTAAATGAAGCCTTCGAAGCAGAAAATGACCAAGGGCGAAATCATCCGTTTGTTGAGTTCTACGGCAAATCTGATGGAAGAGCAGGAGGATCTGACAGATTATATCCATAGCTTGGATTGGCACACTGGACAGGATGTCGATAAGCTCAAACAAGGTTACCAGACCTTTAAAATAGAAAAATATCAAAAAGAGTTGGCCAAAATTGCCCACAGGCATCAATTGCAGACAGCCGATTTGATGAATTTTACGGAAAATATTATTGGTCGATTGATTTTTGATGGTGAGAAGCTTACCGATTTATTGGAGCCGTTGGAACTGAGCTGGAAGGAGCGTAGTATCAAAGAGGAGGAACTGATGACCGACTTGATCCCATTGTTGAAAAAACAAGCCGATGGACGTGAAATCAGTGGATTGAAGGCTTATGAATAAGGAAACGCTTTCATGAGTGTTATGCTCAAGAAGATGCAAAGCCGCTACAGCGCATAGCAGTTTTACCGTGGCGACACTCAAAATAATAGAGTTAGGAAATGAAAGACGAAATAATATTATACAAACCAAACGAACTTGCCGAACACATTGAGGTAAGAATTGACGAAGAAACCGTTTGGTTGACTCAAGTACAAATAGCTGCACTTTTTGGGCAAACTAAGCAAAATATCAGTCTGCACATTAATAACTGTTTTAAAGAAGGCGAGTTGGAAAAAAAGGCAACTGTCAAGGAATCCTTGACGGTTCAAAAAGAAGGAAACAGAAACGTAAAACGTAAGTTAGAATATTACAACCTTGATATCATCATTTCAGTAGGTTATCGTGTAAAGTCCAAACAAGGTACGCAGTTTAGAATATGGGCGACCAATGTTTTAAGAGATTATTTACTCAAAGGATATGCACTTAATCAACGAATGAACCGCATTGAAAACACAGTAGAACATCTTGCGGGTCGAGTGAACGAGATTTCTTTTCAAATCAAATCAGCTGAACTGCCCAACCAAGGCGTGTTTTTTGACGGACAAGTGTTTGATGCTTACGGATTGGCTTCGAAAATTATTCGCTCGGCAAAAAAAAGTATTGTGTTAATCGACAACTATATTGATGAAAACACCCTTACGCATTTAGCCAAGAAAAATAAAAACGTAAAGGTGTTATTGCTCTCTAAAAACACAAGCAAACAATTGACCTTAGACATTGAAAAAGCTAACACACAATACGGCTATTTTGAGCTCAAGACCTTTACCAAAAGTCATGACCGCTTTTTGATTATTGACCACAAAGACGTGTTTCATTTGGGGGCATCGCTCAAAGATTTGGGTAAAAAATGGTTTGCCTTTTCTAAAATAGATAAAAACTCGGTAGAAAACATTTTAAAGGCGGTGGAGAATGAGTAGGCAAAAACTAATACCCGATTTGCGTTTTCCTGAATTTAAGAATGAGGGAGAGTGGGAGGAGAGTGAATTAGGAAATTTTTGTTTTAATATTTCGTCTGGAAAAGACAAAAATTACGAAGGAGGAGAATTTGAGCTTTATGGTTCTACAGGAATTATTGGTAAATCAAAAAAACCAAGTTATAATGGTGACCATATTTTAGTTGCGAGGGTCGGAGCGAATGCTGGTTTGTTAAATAGAGCAAAGGGAAAATTTGGGGTTACTGATAATACTTTAGTGTTAGATTTAAAAAAGAACGGTTCAATTGATTTCATTTTTTTTTCTCTTAAAAAAATTAGATTAAATCAACTTGTATTTGGTTCGGGCCAACCATTAATTACTGGTAGTCAATTAAAAAGACTACAATTATTAATCCCAGATTCTGAAGATGAACAACAAAAAATAGCATCCTGCCTTTCATCCTTAGATGAAGTCATAGAAGCCCAAAATAAAAAATTAGAGCTGCTCAAAGACCATAAAAAAGGCTTGATGCAAAACCTTTTCCCGCAGGAAGGGAAAAAAGTGCCTAACTATCGTTTTCCCGAATTTAAGAATGATGGAGAGTGGGAGGAGAAAAATTTGGGGAAAGTGGCGGAATTTTCAAAAGGGAAAGGAATTTCAAAATCTGATGTAGTTGAAAATGGAACATTGCCGTGTATTAGATATGGACAACTTTACACGCATTATAAAGAAACAATCAATGATGTAATTTCATACACAAATGTCCCTACAAAAGATTTGATTTTGAGCCAAGCAAATGATGTAATCATTCCGTCGTCAGGCGAAACACAAGAAGATATTGCAACGGCTTCGTGTGTAATGAAGGACGGAATTGCATTAGGTGGCGATTTGAATATAATTCGTTCCGACATTAACGGTGTTTTTCTTTCTTATTATTTGAATAATGCAAAAAAGAAAGATATTGCACAAATGGCTCAAGGAATTTCAGTTGTTCATCTTTATTCCAGTCAATTAAAAAATCTCAGAATTCATATTCCGACACGATCCGAACAACAAAAAATCGCTTCCTGTCTTTCGTCTTTAGATGAGGTCATAGAAGCACAAACGCAAAAAATAGAACAGCTAAAGCAACATAAAAAAGGATTGATGCAGGGATTGTTTCCTAAAATAGACAATTAAAAATCATGAGTACCCTAACTGAAATAGCTCAAGAACTAAAGGATGCCAAACAGCCTATAATGCTGATTTATGCCTTTAACTCCACAGGGAAGACAAAATTATCGGTTGAATATAAAAACATCACTAAAGGAGAAGGCGGCAGAAATACAGGCGTTTATTATAATGCATACAGCGAGGATCTATTCAGATGGGATAATGACGAGGGGAACGGAAATGAAAATATGAGGCTTGAAATAGTAAAAAGCAGTTTGAATCCATATTTCAGCTCTATTATTGAAAACGCTAGCTTGCTGGAAGAAAAACTTGCATTCTATTTACCAAAATATACTTTCGGGTTTGAGATGAATCCCGATCCGGAGGTAGGGATTGATGCTATTATCTTTTCAAGAGACAGGGCAAGCAATATAAAAATATCCAGAGGCGAAGAACGGATTTTTATCTGGTGTTTTTTTCTGGCTTTATTTGATGCAGATGCCTGGACTGCGGAACAAGATGCTCACTTTTTCATTGATGACCCTGTTTCCAGTATGGACGAGCATAATATATTTATAGAGCTATTCATTTAAATACGTATATTTATTATATGGATATTTTTAGAGGCGAGAGTATAGTCAGTTTTTTTGACAGGTTTAAGAGTGATGAAGATTGTTTGGCATATTTGGCAGCACGTAAAGCATCTCAGGGTTATGCCTGTGTAAAATGTGGTCACACAAAACATACAGTCCGCAGG
>Ga0182746_1001475_pt1 | contig 21289 bp, 16 predicted proteins | sample eDN3rd30CBELigOP_FD_128881 | JGI IMG/M metagenome (GOLD analysis project Ga0182746, IMG submission 128881) | Enriched Organic Plus compost microbial communities from Emeryville, California, USA - eDNA 3rd pass 30_C BE-Lig OP (version 2) (version 2) ... | reverse complement strand
GTGTCGGTGAGGAACCGGTCGAGCGGGTGGGTGCGGGGAGGTGGTGAAGGGCGTCAAGGAGTGCGCACGGCCCCCAGGGCCGAAGCACGACAGCCCGAACCAGCTCGCCGCGCCCGCCCGCGAACCCAATCAGCGTCACCATCGGCGAACACAGCGTCACCGTCGGCGAACACAGCGTCACCGTCGGCGAACGGGACGTCACCGTCGGCAGAGGAACCGCGACGGGCACAATGGGGCGATGATCCCCGAACCGAAGCGGCCCGTTCGCTCCCGCATGACCGCGAGCCAGCGGCGCGAGCAGCTGCTGGCCGTCAGCCGGGGGCTGTTCGCCGAGAAGGGCTTCGACGGGACGAGCGTCGAGGAGATCGCGCAGCGGGCCGAGGTCTCCAAGCCGGTCGTGTACGAGCACTTCGGCGGCAAGGAGGGCGTCTACGCGGTCGTCGTCGACCGGGAGATCCAGGCGCTCACGGCGGCGCTCATGGGCGCGCTCACGTCGCGCGGGCACCCGAAGGTGCTGCTGGAGCGGGCGTCGCTCGCGCTGCTCACGTACATCGAGAACTCCGAGGACGGTTTCCGGATCCTCGTCCGCGACTCCCCGGTCGCGCAGGCCACGGGGACGTTCTCGAGCCTGATCGGCGACGTCGCCACGCAGGTCGCGACGCTGCTGCGCGGCCAGTTCCGCGACCGCGGCCTCGACCCCAAGTACGCCGCGCTGTACGCGCAGATGCTCGTCGGCAGCGTCGCCCTCACGGGGCAGTACTGGCTCGACGCGCGGCGCCCGCCGAAGGCGGAGGTCGCGGCCCACCTCGTCAACCTCGCCTGGAACGGGCTTTCCCACCTCGAGAAGCGGCCGACGCTGCACGAGAAGCCGTAGGCCGCGGGCCGGCAGGCCGTCCACTTCACGCCGTCCGCGCAGGTCAGCGGGCGAAAGTCGTGTGACCGCCGTCTCAGGGCGGCCGGGCATCTCGGACCCTCTGCGCGAATCGGCGGATTGTCGCGGGTTGCTGCCGCGTAGCGTGGCGCCGTCCCAGCCACGAGGCCGTCCGCGGCCGAGGAGGAACCGATCCATGCAGCACGTCTTCCGGTCCCGCAGCGCGCGCCTCGGCGCGACGGTCACGACGGTCGGGGTGGTGGCGATCGGCGCCGTCGGCGCCCTGAGCGCCTCGGCCAGCGGTCGCGTCGCCGCGGCGGACCCGGCACCGGTCTGAACCGGGTACGACACCGACGGCTTCACGATCTTCGTCCGGGGCGACGTGGACCTCGGCAACCAGGAGACCGAGGGCTCGCTCGCGCTCGGCGGCGACCTCACGCTCGCCACGCCGACCAACCTCATCCACAGCTCGGGCCTCACCCCGCCCGGGTACACGCTCCCCGTCGTCGACGGCGACCCGACGCGCCTCCTCGTCGGCGGGACGCTCGACCTCACGGCGCCGGGGAGCCTGCAGGTCACGTCGCGCGACGACGTCGGCCCGGAGCAGGCGGACCGGGTCGGCGCCGTCAAGTTCGGCGACACGGCCGGGCTGGAGCTCACGGCGCGGTCGGGCGTCGACCGCCTGCACGAGGCGGGCGGCTCCGTCGACGCCACCCCGTGGGTGGACGTGAACGACGCAGCCCAGCAGACGCTCGACGGCGCGCACGCCGTCACGTTCCCCGGTGCGGCGTCCGTCGTCGAGACCCGGTTCCCGGCGCTGGTCACGCAGGGCGAGGCGTTGCGGACCGTGACCGGGCCGGACGTCGCGACCGCGGACCTGAACGGCAGCGTCGTCACGCTGACCCCGGGGAAGCTCAACGTCCTGACGGTCGACGGCGCCACGTTGAGCGGCCTCGCCGAGCTCACGTTCGCGGGCGGCACGCCGGGCGCGGACACCCCGTTCGTCGTGAACGTGACGGACGCGTCGAGGACCGCGGTCCACGTCCCGCCGCTGCGCGGCCCCGGGATGCCGCCGCAGCCCGCCGCGACGAACCCCAACCCCTGGGCCCCGTACGTCACGTGGAACCTCACGGGCGCCGGCACGACGACCGTCACCGGCGAGCTCGTGACCGGCACGGTCCTCGCGCCCGACGTCGACCTGGCGGTCGACGCGAGCAGCCCCGTCGAGGGCCAGATCATCGCGAAGTCGCTGGTCACGCGGGGTGGCGAGATCCACCAGTACCTCGCCGCGGCGTCGTGCACGACTCCGACCCCGACGCCCACGCCGACCGGGTCGACGACCACGCCCGCCCCGACGCCCCCGGCACCGACGCCGACCGAGACCACGACCACGCCGACGCCCACCGGCACGACCACGTCCCCCGCGCCCGTCCCGTCGTCCACGACGACGAGCCCCGCGCCGGTCGCGCCCGTGACCTCCACGACGCCCACCACGACGGTGCTGGGCACGGGCGGGACCGCTCCGTCGGCACCCGGAGGCCTCGCGACGACGGGCGCGTCGCTGGTCGGTCCGCTCGTCGCGGGCCTCGCGCTCGTCGCCGCCGGCGTCGTGCTGCTGCTGGTCCGCCGCCGCGTCGCCCGCGGCTGACGACGCTCGCCGACGGCCCCGGCCCCGCAGGAACGCGGGACCGGGGCCGTCGCGTGTCTGGTCGACACGTGCCCCGGGCCTGTGATTCCGTAGAGCGGAAGTGCCCTGAAACGGACAGCGGAACGTGCCTGGAGAACGATGCCCACCCTCGAGATCGACCACCTCGACAAGGCGTACGGCACGGTCCAGGCGCTCCGCGACATGACCTTCGACGTCGGGTCGGGCGAGATCTTCGGCTTCGTCGGGTCGAACGGCGCGGGCAAGACGACGACGATGCGGATCGCGCTCGGCGTGCTCGCGCCCGACTCCGGGCAGGTCCGGTGGGACGGCAGCCCGGTCGACCTCGAGGTCCGGCGGCGCATCGGCTACATGCCCGAGGAGCGCGGGCTCTACCCGCGGATGCGGGTCGACCAGCAGCTCGTCTACCTGGCGCGCCTGCACGGCAAGACGCCCGCCGAGGCCAAGGACGCGATGGAGCGGTGGACGGAGATCCTCGGCGTCGCGCACCGCCGCACCGACGAGGTCCAGAAGCTCTCGCTCGGCAACCAGCAGCGCGTCCAGCTCGCCGCGGCGCTCGTCCACGACCCTGAGATCCTCGTCCTCGACGAGCCGTTCTCGGGTCTCGACCCGGTCGCCGTCGACGTCATGAGCGGCGTGCTGCGCGAACGGGCGGCGTCGGGCGTGCCGGTCCTGTTCTCGTCGCACCAGCTCGACCTGGTCGAGCGGCTGTGCGACCGCGTGGGGATCATCAAGGACGGCCGCATGGTCGCGGAGGGCGCGATCGACGAGCTCCGCGCCGCGGCCCGGCCCCAGTGGTTCGTCGACGGCACGCCGGCGAGCGCGTGGGCGCCGTCGCTCGCGTCGGGGAGCGGCCTGCGGGTCGTCAGCTCGGACGGTCCCCGCACGGTCGTCGAGCTCGACGGCGCCTCGGCCCCGAGCCCGCTCTCCCCCGACGACGCCGCCCAGGCCGTCCTCCAGGCCGCACTCGCCGCGGGCGCCGTCCGCAGCTTCACACCGGTCCGGCACTCGCTCGTCGAGCTGTACCGCGACGTGGTGTCCGCCCCGACCGAGGAGCCCGCCGCGTGAGCACCACCACGTCCCCCCAGCCCACACGGCGGGGTACCCGGGCACCGGGCGACGACGCCCCGGCGTCGGCGTGGTCGACCGTGCGGATGGTCGCGGGCCGCGAGCTCACGACGCGCCTGCGCTCGCGCGCCTACGTCGTGACGACGCTCGTCATGTTCGTCGCGGTCGTCGTGGGCGGGGTCGTGCTGCACCTGGCGCAGGGCTCGTCGTCGGCGACGGTCGTGGGCCTCACCCCGCAGACGGCATCCCTCGCGCAGCCGCTCGAGGCGTCCGCGAAGGCCGCGGGCGAGGACGTCGAGGTCGAGCAGGTCGCCGACGACGCGGCCGCGAAGAAGGGCGTCGAGGACGGCACGCTCGACGCCGCTCTGACGGGCGACCCGGCGTCGTTCACGGTCGTCGTGAAGAAGGAGCTCGACACGACGGGCACCGCGGTCCTCACGAGCCTGCGCCAGCAGGCGGCCCTCGCGAGCGCGGTCCAGAAGCTCGGCGGCGACCCGGCCCAGGTGTCGCAGCAGCTCAGCAGCGCGACGCTCGACGTGACGGCGCTCGAGCCCCAGCCGACCCGGGACGGCGCGCAGATCGTCGCGGGCTACGTCGCGGGCATCCTCCTGTTCATCACGCTGCAGACGTGCGCGCAGCTCGTCGCGCAGGGCGTCGTCGAGGAGAAGTCGAGCCGCGTCGTCGAGCTGTTGCTCGCGACCGTCCGGCCGTGGCAGCTCATGGCGGGCAAGGTCCTCGGGATCGGCGTCGTCGGGCTGATCCAGGTCGCGGTGGTCGTCCTCGGCGGGGCGGGGACCGCGGCCGTGCTGGGTCTCGTCGACGCGAGCGACATCGACCTCGGCGCGACGGCGGCGTGGTCGCTCGTGTGGTTCGTCGTCGGGTTCGTCATGTACTCGCTCGCGCTCGCGGCGCTGGCCGCGCTGGTCTCGCGCCAGGAGGACATCGGGTCGGTGACGGCACCCGTCGTGATGCTGATGATCGTGCCGTACGTCATCGGGATCTCGATCGCACCGTGGAACCCGGACAGCCCGATCGTGCAGTGGCTCAGCTACATCCCGTTCTGCGCGCCGCTCGTCATGCCGATCCGGATCGCGCTCGGCACGGTCGAGACGTGGCAGGCGGTCGTGTCGGTGCTCATCTCGCTCGCGCTCGTGCCCGCGCTCGTGTGGCTCGCGGGCCGGGTGTACGCGAACGCCGTCCTACGGACGGGCGCGCGCGTCAAGCTCCGCGACGCCCTGCGCGCGGCCTGACGGCGCGGCTCACCCCGACACCGACAGGAACGCCGCGGCGGCGAACCCGAGCGTCGTGAAGAGCCCGGCGACGAGCCCGGACTTCCGGGCCGCCTCGGGGATCATCGAGTCGATGAGCATGACGATCAGGGCGCCGGCGGCGAACCCGTCGATCGCGGCCTGCAGGCGCGGCGAGGCGACGTCCGCGACGAGGTAGCCCACGACCGTCGCCGCGGCGCACACCACGGCGATCGAGACCCACAGCCGCATGATCGAGCCCGTCCCCCGACCGTCGGCGCGCATCTGGGTGGACGACCCGATGGCCTCGGGGAGGTTCGAGACGAAGATCGCGGCGAGGAGCGCCACGCCGACCCCCTCGCCCGCGGCCAGGCCGATCCCCAGGACGGCCTGCTCCGGGATGCCGTCGAGGAACGCGCCGAGCGCGAGCGCCGGCCCGGCGCCGGTGCCCGCGGACGGCCCGGTCCGGTGCCGCGAGCCGGAGCGCTCGAGCGCCCGGTCGGCCGTGAAGTAGGCGAGCGCGCCGACCGCGAGCCCGGCGGCGACGCCGGCGCCGCCGTCGAGCTGCGCGCCCTCCCGGACGAGGTCGTAGCTCACCGCGCTGATGAGGGCGCCCGCCCCGAACGCGAGGACGGCCCCGGTGACCTTGTCCGGCCACCGGCGCCACACCCCGAGCCACGCACCGATGACGAGCGACGACGCCGCGACCGCGCCCCAGAGCACCGCGGCACCCATGCGTCCTCCGGTCGGTCGGCGTGCGTCTGCCGGTCCGACCGTAGCCCGGGCCGGCTCGTCTCGGCGCGCCGGACACGGCTTCGGATGACGGCCGCGGCCTGCCGCGTTGTGCGGACGTGACCCTCGCCCCCGCTCTCCCCGAAACCGCCGCCGACGGGGTGGGCCGGCTCGACGGCGTGGGCGTGCTCGACGTCGTCGTGGTCGGGGCGGGGCAGGCCGGGCTGTCGACGGCGTGGCACCTGCGCCGCCGTGGTTTCGCGGCTCCGTGGGAGCGCACCACCCCCGGGCGGACGTTCGTCGTGCTCGACGGCGAGGACGGGCCGGGCGGTGCGTGGAGGCACCGGTGGCGGTCGCTGCGCATGGCGACCGTCAACAAGGTCCACGACCTGCCGGGCATGGCGCTGCCGGACGTCGACCCGGCCGAGCCGTCCCGCGACGCCGTGCCGCGCTACTACGCGGCCTACGAGCGGGAGGCCGACCTCCCGGTCGTGCGCCCGGCCCGCGTGACGCGCGTCGAGCCCGCCGCCCCCGCCGACGCCGCCGCGCCCCTGCGCGTGACGCTCGCGGGCGGGCGCTCGGTGCTGACGCGCACGCTCGTGAACGCCACGGGCACGTGGACGAAGCCGTTCTGGCCGTACTACCCGGGCCAGGAGACCTTCCGGGGGCGGCAGCTCCACACCGCCGACTACGTGCGCGCCGAGGACTTCGCGGGCCAGCACGTGGTCGTCGTCGGGGGCGGGATCAGCGCGGTCCAGCTCCTCGCCGAGATCAGCGAGGTCGCCTCGACCACGTGGGTGACGCGCCGCGAGCCCGTGTGGCGCGACGCGGCGTTCACCCCGCAGGCCGGGCACGACGCCGTGGCGCTCGTCGACGAGCGGGTCCGTGCGGGGCTGCCGCCCGGTTCGGTGGTGAGCGTGACCGGGCTGATCCTCACGCCCGCGCTGCGCGACGCGGCCGCGCGCGGGGTGCTCGTGCGCCGGCCGATGTTCGAGCGGATCTTTCCCGACGGCGTCGCCTGGGCCGACGGGACGAGGCAGCACGCCGACGCGATCCTGTGGGCGACCGGCTTCCGCGCGGCGCTCGACCACCTCGCCCCGCTGCACCTGCGCGGGCCGGGCGGCGGCGTCGTCATGGACGGGACGCGCGTCGTCGGCGAGCCGCGGGTGCAGCTCGTCGGCTACGGGCCGTCGGCGTCGACGATCGGCGCCAACCGCGCGGGCCGCGACGCCGCGCGCGAGGTCGCGCGCTACCTCGACCAGACTGTCAGGACCTGACGGCACCGGGGTCGGGCCGGCTTCTGACACGCGGCGAGCGCCCGCGACCTGTCAGAACCTCGCGGCACCAGGGTCCGGCGAGGTTCTGACAGGTCGCGCGAGGAGGCGGTCAGGCCGCCTTGCCGGCCAGGTAGCCGTTCGCGTCGATGACGTACTTGTGCGCGGCACCCTGGTCGAACTCCTCGTACCCGCGGGGGGCGTCCTCGAGGCCGATGGTCGTCGCGCCGACGTTCTTCGCGATGTGCACGCGGTCGTGGAGGATCGCCTGCATGAGCCCGTAGTTGTACTTCATGACCGGACACTGGCCGGTCGTGAAGGACAGCGACTTCGCCCAGCCCGTGCCGAGGCTCAGCGACAGCGAGCCCTTCTTGGCCGCCTCGTCGACGCCGCCGGGGTCGCCGGTGACGTAGAGCCCGGGGATCCCGAGCGCGCCGCCCGCCGCGGTGATGTCCATGAGGTCGTTGAGGACGGTCGCGGGTGCCTCGCTCGCCCCGGCGCCGTGGCCCTTGGCCTCGAAGCCGACGGCGTCGACGCCGCAGTCCACCTCGGGCACGCCGAGGATCTGCTCGATCTGCTCGGCCGGCCCGCCCTTCGTGAGGTCGACGGTCTCGCAGCCGAACGACCGCGCCTGCGCGAGCCGGTCGGCGTTCATGTCCCCGACGATCACGACGGCGGCGCCCAGGAGCTGCGCGCCCGTCGCGGCGGCGAGCCCCACGGGCCCGGCCCCCGCGACGTACACCGTCGAGCCCACGCCCACGCCCGCCGTGACGGCGCCGTGGAAGCCGGTCGGGAAGATGTCCGACAGCATCGCGAGGTCGAGGATCTTCTCCATCGCCCGGTCCTTGTCCGGGAAGACCAGCGCGTTGAAGTCGGCGTACGGGACGAGCACGTAGTTCGCCTGGCCGCCCACCCAGCCGCCCATGTCGACGTACCCGTACGCGCTCCCGGGCCGGTCCGGGTTCACGTTGAGGCAGATCCCGGTCTTGCGCTCCTTGCAGTTCTTGCACCGCCCGCAGGCGATGTTGAACGGCACCGAGACGAGGTCGCCGACCTTGACGAACTCGACGCCGGGCCCGACCTCCACCACCTCGCCGGTGATCTCGTGGCCCAGCACCAGGTCCTGGGGGGCCGTCGTGCGGCCGCGGACCATGTGCTGGTCGGAGCCGCAGATGTTCGTCGCGACCGTCCTGACGATCGCGCCGTGGGGGACCTTGCGCCCGACGTTCGCCGGGTTGACGCCCGGGCCGTCCTTGAGCTCGAAGGTCGGGTAGTCGATGTCGATGACCTCGACCTTCCCGGGTCCCTGGTACGCGACCGCACGGTTCTTGTCCGCCATCGTCGATCCTCCTCGATCACGACGCCCCGGGGGTCTCCTGGGGGTTCCTTCGACGGTAGGCCCGCCCGCCGGGCTCGGCAGCGGGACCACGAAACCCGGAGCCGTCAAGACTCTTGACGTCAAGACACGGGTACCCTCGGAGCATGCCCCCCACCGACCCGCACCCCGACGAGGTCGACCGCATCGTCGCCGCGTGGCAGCGGGTCCGTCCCGACCTCGACGTCGAGCCGCTCACCGTGTTCTCGCGGGTCACCCGGCTGGGCCGCCACCTCGACCTCGCCCGTCGCGGCGCGTTCGCTCGCTCGGGGCTCGAGCCGTGGGAGTTCGACGTGCTGTCCGCGCTGCGCCGCGCCGGTCAGCCCTACCGGCTGTCGCCGGGCGCGCTCGTGACCCAGACGCTCGTCACGAGCGGCACCATGACCAACCGCATCGACCGGCTCGAGGAGCGCGACCTCGTCCACCGCCACCGCTCGCCCGACGACCGCCGCGGCGTCCTCGTCGAGCTCACCGACGAAGGCCTGCGCCGTGTCGACGCCGCCATGACGGAGCTGCTCCAGGTCGAGGCGAGCATCCTCGAGGTCCTTCCCCCCGCCGACCGGTCGCGCCTCGCCGCCCTCCTGCGCGTCGTCGTCGGCCCGTTCGAGGGCTGACCATGAGCACCCCGTCCCCGTCCAGACGTCTGCCCCCGGGCGGCGCGTCCGGCCTGCTGCTGACCGCCGTCGTGCTGGTCGCGCTCAACCTGCGCACCCCGATCGTGGCGCTCGCACCCGTGACCGGGGACGTGCGCGCGGACCTCGCGCTGTCCGCGGCCGCCGTCGGCGTCCTGACAGGTCTGCCCGTGCTCTGCTTCGCGGTCGCCTCGCCGCTCGCCTCGACGGCGATCGCGCGGCTCGGCATCGAGCGCGTGGTCCAGCTCGCGCTCACGACGATCCTGCTCGGGACGGTCGTCCGCTCGGCCGGCACGTTCGCCGCGGCGCTCGCGGGCACGATCCTCATCGGCCTCGCGATCACGGCGGGCAACATCGCCGTGCCGCTCGTCGTGGCGCGGGACTTCGCAGGCAACGCGGCGCGCGTGACGGGCATCTACTCGGCCGCCCTCAACGGCGGGTCGGTGCTCGCGACGGCGTTCACCGCACCCCTGGCGGACGCCGTCGGCTGGCAGTGGGCCCTCGCCGCGTGGGCCGTGCTGGTCCCGGTCGCGTGGGTCGCGTGGCAGGCGGCCACCCGGCGCCGCGGCGCGGAGCCCCCACCCCCCACGGCGCGCGTGGACGCCGCCGACGAGGTCCACGCGCTGCGGCGTCCGCTGACGTGGCTGCTCGTGGCGATGTTCGCGGGCCAGTCCTTCGGCTACTACGGCACGACGGCGTGGCTCCCGACGATCCTGCACGACACCCGCGGGCTCGACCCGAGCGCGTCGGGCGGGGCCGCCTCGCTCTTCCAGCTCTTCGGCGCGATCGGCTCGATCGCCATCCCGATCGTCCTCGCGCACCGGGTCACGCCGCGCGGCGCGTTCGCGGCCATCGCCGTGGCCTGGCTCGCGCTGCCGCTCGGCCTCCTCCTCGCGCCCGCGCTATGGGCGCTGTGGGCGTCGCTCGCGGGCGCGGCCCAGGGCGCCAACTTCACGGTGATCTTCACGATCGTCGCGGTCCGGGCGACGACGCTCCGGGAGGCCCGCACGACGTCGACCGCCGTGCAGACCTTCGGGTACGTGATCGCGGCGCTCGCGCCGTCCGTCATGGGCGCCGTCCACACGGCGACCGACGGGTGGACCGCCCCGCTGCTCGTGCTGCTCGGGATCGTCCTCGTCATGGTCGTGGCCGGGCTGCTCGCGACCGCGCCGCACCAGCCGGACGCCCGGCCCGCGACTGGCTAGACTCGGCCTCGTCGAGGCGGGCACCGTCCCGCCGGCGCCCTCAAAAGGGGCGCGCGCGGGCGCGCGACGCCCCGGGACACATACGGCAGCGCATCCGTCCGTGTCACCGTGAGGTCCCCGTGCCCGCATCCACCACCGTCTCCGCCCACGTCGCCCGCACCCTCGCCCGCCACGTCGACCACGTGTTCGGCGTCATGGGCAACGGCAACGCCTGGTTCCTCGACGCGCTCGAGCGCGAGACCGAGGTCCCTTTCTCCGCCGTCCGGCACGAGTCCGGGGCGGTCGTCGCGGCCGACGCGTACTTCCGCGCGTCGGGCCGGATCGCCGCCGCCACCGCGACCTACGGCGCCGGCTTCACCAACACGCTCACGGCGCTCGCGGAGGCGGCGCAGGCGCGCGTGCCGCTCGTCCTGCTCACGGGCGACGAGCCGACGTCGGGCCCGCGCCCCTGGGACGTCGACCAGATCGCGCTCGCCGCCGCCGTCGGCGCCCGCACGTACACGGTGGGCCGGGCCGACGCGGCCGCGACCACAGTCATCGCGATCGAGCACTCGCTCGCGTACCGGGTGCCCGTCGTGCTCGCGATCCCCTACGACGTCGCCGCGCTCGACGCCGGCCCGCTCCCCGAGCCGCCCGCCCCCGTCCTGCCGGGGCCGCTCGCCCCCGCCGGGCCCTTCGACGCCGCCGCGATCGACGACCTCGCCCGCACCCTCGCGAGCGCCGAGCGTCCCCTGCTCCTCGCGGGCCGCGGAGCGTGGCTCGCGGGCGCCGGCCCGGCGCTCGGCGAGCTCGCCGACGCCACCGGCGCGCTCACCGTCAGCACGGCGCTGGGCCGCGGGGTCTTTCCCGACGGCCGCTACGACCTCGGGGTCGCCGGCGGGTTCGGCGCCGACGGCGCCATGGCGCTCGTGCGCGAGGCCGACGTCGCGGTCGTCGTGGGAGCGTCGCTCAACCAGTTCACGATGCGGTTCGGCGAGCTCTTCGCGCCCGGCACGCGCGTGGCCCAGGTCGACATCGCGCCGGCGGCGACGCACCGGCACGTCGGGACCTACCTGCGCGGGGACGCCGCCCTCGTGACCCGCGCCCTCGTGGACGCGCTCCGCGCCACCGGCGCCGCGCCGTCCGGCTGGCGCGAGACCGTCGACGTCCCCGGCGCCCGGTGGTACGCGACCGGGCCGGTCGACGGCATCGCCGCGGACGGCCGCCTCGACCCCCGGACCGTCGCCCACCGCCTCGCCGACCTGCTCCCCGCCGACCGCGTCGTCGTGTCCGACGGCGGCCACTTCATCGGCTGGGCGAACATGTACTGGCCCGTCGCCTCCCCCGACCGCATGCTCATGGTCGGCACCGCGTACCAGTCGATCGGCCTCGGGTTCCCGAGCGTCGCCGGCGCCGCGGCGGCCCGCCCCGGCTCGGCCGTCGTCCTCACCACGGGCGACGGCGGGGGGCTCATGGCCCTCGCCGACCTCGAGACCGCGGTCCGCACCGCGGGCGGCCGGGGGCTGGCGGTCGTCTGGAACGACGCCGCGTACGGCGCCGAGGTGCACGTCTACGGGCGCCAGGGCCTCACCGACGGCCCCATGCGCATCCCCGAGGCCAACTTCGCGGCGCTCGCGAGCGCCGTCGGGGCGGAGGGCGTCGTCGTGCGGGCGCTCGCGGACCTCGACCGGGTCGCGGCGTGGCGCGACGAGCCCACCGACGAGCGCCGGTTCCTGCTGCTCGACTGCCGGGTCTCGCCGGCCGTCGTCGCGCCGTACCAGGAGGAGATCCTGCGGGCGAACCGGCGTCACTGACGCGCGTCGTCCGGGCCCGCGCCACAGCGGACCGATAGGTTGGGGGCACCGCTCACGCAGGGAGGACGCATGGCCGAGCCGCGCTGGCTCACCGCCGACCAGATGCGCAGCTGGCTGCGCCTGCAGGCCGTGGTCGAGCTGCTCCCGGGCGTCCTCGACCAGCAGCTGCAGCGCGACGCGCACCTCACGCACTACGAGTACCTCGTGCTCGCGATGCTGTCGGAGTCCGAGGGTCGCTCGCTGCCCATGTCGGCCCTGGCCCGCCGGACGAGCGGCACCCTGCCCCGCCTCTCGCACGTCGTGCGGCGCCTCGAGGAGCGCGGCTACGTCCGCCGCTCCCCCGCGCCCGACGACGGCCGGGTCACGGTCGCGAGGCTCACCGACGCGGGCTGGGAAAAGGTCGTGGCGTCGGCGCCGGGGCACGCGCGCAACGTCCTCGAGCACGTGTACGACCGCCTCGACGACGAGGACGTCGCCGACCTCACGCGCGTGCTCGGGAAGATCGTGCAGGGCATCGACCCCGAGGACCGGTTCGGCGTGCTCGCCGCCGAGCACCCGGCGATCCGTGCGGACGGCACCGGCCGCTGCTGACGCCCGAGCTGTCAGAAGCGCACCGCACTCGGGTGCCGCGAGATTCTGACAGCTTCCCGGGGACCGGGCCCCGTTGTGCGGACCCGCTGCACGCTGGTAGGCCTGGGGTATGGACGACGTCGTCACTCCCCACTCCCCCCGGGTCGCCTCGTGAACCGGCTCACCGCGCGGCGGCGGGTCCGCCGGGTCCGCCTCGACACCGCCCCCGCCGTCAGCGTGTCGGTCCGCGAGGACGTGCTGGCCGTCGAGGAGCCGCTCGAGATCCGCGTGGGCGGCCGCTCGTACGCGGTCACCATGCGCACGCCCGGGCACGACGTCGAGCTCGCGGCGGGCTTCCTCGTCTCCGAGGGCGTCCTGACGCGCGGCGAGCACCTCGCGGCCGCCCGCTACTGCGCGGGCGCGACGGCGACCGGCCCGACCGGCGCCCCCGAGAACACGTACAACGTGCTCGACGTCGGGCTGGCGCCCGGCGTCCGCCCGCCCGACCCCTCGCTCGCCCGGGAGTTCTTCACGTCCAGCGCGTGCGGGCTGTGCGGCAAGGCCTCGATCGACTCGGTGAGGACGCGATCGGCGTTCCCCGTCGCGGGCGACCCGCTCGTCGTCGACCCCGGGCTCCTCACCACGTTCCCGGACCGGCTGCGTGCCGCCCAGGCGATCTTCGAGCGCACGGGCGGGCTGCACGCCGCCGGCCTGTTCGACGGGCGCACCGGCGACCTGCTCGTCGCCCGTGAGGACGTGGGCCGGCACAACGCGGTCGACAAGGTCGTCGGGTGGGCGCTCCAGCGCGACCTGCTGCCGCTGCGCGGCACGGTCCTCATGGTGTCGGGGCGGGCGAGCTTCGAGCTCACGCAGAAGGCGCTCATGGCCGGCATCCCCGTGCTCGCCGCGGTGTCCGCGCCGTCGTCCCTGGCGGCCGAGCTCGCCGACGACGCGGGGCTGACGCTCGTCGGCTTCCTGCGGGGCGCCTCCATGATGGTCTACACCGGGGCGGGACGGCTGCGGAGCGAGAGCCAGGACGGTGCGGGCGGGGCCAGCGTCGTCGTCGGACGCGGCACGACGAACGAGGCAGGTGCGGCATGAGCGTGGACCAGGGCGCGGGCAGGGTCCCCGCGGGGACCCCCCGGCACGACGTCGGGGCGCAGGACGACGGGCTCGAGGTCGGGCCGCCGAAGCAGTGGGCGGCGGGGGTCCCGGGCATCCTGCACGCGCTCGACCCGGCGCTGCGCGGGATGGGCCCGGGGCGGACCGCGAAGCTGCTGCTGCGGATGAACCACAAGCACGGCTTCGACTGCATGAGCTGCGCCTGGCCCGACCCGGACCGCCGCAAGGCCGCCGAGTTCTGCGAGAACGGTGCGAAGGCCGTCACGTGGGAGGCGACGCCGCTCACGGTCGACGCCGGGTTCTGGCGCGAGCACCCGGTCACCGAGCTCGCGAGCCGGTCGGAGTACTGGCTCGGTCAGCAGGGCCGGCTCGTCGACCCCGTCTACAAGGCGGCGGACTCGGACCACTACGCGCCCGTCTCGTGGGAGCAGGCGTTCCGGATCCTCGGCGAGCACCTCGCGGGTCTCGACTCGCCCGACCAGGCGTCGTTCTACACGAGCGGGCGGACGTCCAACGAGGCCGCGTTCGCGTACCAGCTCTTCGCGCGGACCTTCGGCACCAACAACCTGCCCGACTGCTCGAACATGTGCCACGAGTCCACGGGCGCGGCGCTCGGCGAGGTGATCGGCGTCGGGAAGTCGACCGTGCTCTACGACGACTTCGCGAAGGCCGACCTCATCATCATCATGGGGCAGAACCCCGGCACCAACCATCCGCGCATGCTCACGGCGCTCGAGGAGGCGAAGGAGGCCGGCGCCAGCATCGTCGCCATCAACCCGCTCCCCGAGGCCGGGCTCCTGCGCTACAAGAACCCGCAGACGCCGCGCGGCATCGTCGGGCGCGGGACCGCCCTGGCCGACCAGTTCGTCCAGGTGCGGCTCGGCGGCGACATGGCGCTCCTGCAGGCCGTGAGCAAGCGCGTGCTCGACGCCGAGGCGCGGCACCCCGGCGACGTCCTCGACCACGACTTCCTCGACACGTACACGACGGGCCTCGACGCGTTCGCCGCCTCGCTCGCCGACCTGGACGAGGACGAGGTGCTGGCCGCGACGGGTGTCACGAGCGCCGAGATCGACGAGCTCGCCGACCGCTACCTGACCGCCCGGCGCGTCATCGTCACCTGGGCCATGGGCCTGACCCAGCACAAGAAGGCCGTGCCGACGATCAAGGAGATCGTCAACCTCCTGCTGCTGCGCGGGAACATCGGGCGGCCGGGCGCCGGCGCGTCCCCGATCCGTGGTCACTCCAACGTCCAGGGCGACCGGACCATGGGGATCTGGGAGCAGATGCCGCCCGCGTTCCTCGACGCGCTCGACGCCGAGTTCGGCATCCACGTCCCCCGCGCGCACGGGCTCGACGCGGTCGGGACGATCGACGCGATGCGCCGCGGCGAGATCCGGACCTTCGTGGCGCTCGGCGGCAACCTCGTCGCCGCCGTGAGCGACACCGGGGCGGCCGAAGAGGCGATCGCGCGCTGCGACCTCAGCGTCCAGATCTCGACCAAGCTCAACCGCTCCCACACCGTCACCGGTCGCGAGGCCCTGATCCTGCCGTGCCTCGGGCGGACCGAGATCGACCGGCAGGCGACCGGGGAGCAGTTCGTCTCCGTCGAGGACACCGTCTCGGCCGTGCACGCGTCGCGCGGGTCCGTCGAGCCGGTCGGCCGCAACCTGCTCTCGGAGGTGGCGATCGTCGCCCGGATCGCCCGTGCCGTCGCCGACGCGCGGCGCGCCCGGGGTGCCGACGCGCACGACCTCGACGCCGTCGAGTGGGAGGGCTTCGAGCGGGACTACGACGTCATCCGCGACCACATCGCCGCCGTCGTCCCCGGCTGCGACGACTACAACGCCAAGATCCGCCAGGAGCACGGCTTCGTGCTGCCCCACGGCCCCCGCGACTCCCGCACCTTCCCGACCTCGGACGGCAAGGCCCACCTGACCGTCAACGCGCTCGAGCACGTCGCGTGCCCGCCCGGCCGCCTGCTGCTGCAGACCGTCCGCGCCCACGACCAGTTCAACACCACGATCTACTCGCGGAACGACCGGTACCGCGGCGTCAAGGGCGGGCGCGACGTGATCTTCGTGAACCCCGACGACGTCGCCGACCTCGGCCTCCACGACGGCCAGCAGGTCGACGTGCACAGCGAGTTCGACGACGGCGTCGACCGGGTCCTGCCCGGGCTGCGCGTCGTGGCGTACCCGACCGCACGAGGGTGCGCCGCCGCGTACTTCCCCGAGGCGAACGTGCTCGTGCCCCTCGGTGCGGTCGCGGAGACGAGCAACACGCCGGTGTCCAAGGCGGTCGTCGTGCGGCTGGAACCGGCGGAGGTCCCGGCCGCAGTCTGAGCCGGACGCCCGGTGCTCGATGCCTGCGACGTCGCCGGGGCGGGCGGGGCGGGAGGGGTCTGCGCGGTCTTCCATCCGCCTCGCTCGTTCCTCGCTCGGCTCCCGCCAGACCCGCCACGACCGCGCAGACCCCTCCCGCCCCACCCTTCGCCGTCGTCCCACCTCCACAGCCGCTCGCCCGTCCCAGACCCGTCGACGGTGACGCCCGGTCCGCCGACGGTGACGCCCGGTCCGCCGACGGTGACGCCCGGTCCGCCGACGGTGACATTGCGTTTGCCGAGGGTGACGGCGGGTGCGCCGAGGGTGACGCGCCGTTGGTCGACCATGTGATCGGCCACCCGGGGTGGCGCCGACCATGACGTTGGACCCCCTTCGCGGCGCCGCACTGGTGGCCAACACCCGGGTCGCGAGCGGCCGCGGTGCCCAAGCGCATGCTCGGCGAGGCGCACGCGGCGCAAACCCGATGCTCGACGGGCGGGAGGTGCGCAAGCCGAGCTGGCGGCGGTGAGAGGGCACGATCTGCAGCGTCAGAGCGCGTTCGATGCCGAACGTGACCGCTCACGACGCCGGGGCGCGACGTGTCGGTGAGGAACCGGTCGAGCGGGTGGGTGCGGGGAGGTGGTGAAGGGCGTCAAGGAGTGCGCATGGCCCCCCGGGCCGAAGCACGACAGCCCGAACCAGCTCGCCGCACCCGCCCGCGAACCCAATCAGCGTCACCATCGGCGAACACAGCGTCACCATCGGCGAACACAGCGTCACCGTCGGCGAACAGGGACGGTCAGGGCTGGATCGGCATCGACCAGCAGTTCGAGCTCGTCGACGAGCCGGACAGCCGCTTCGTCAACCACGCCACCGCGTCGCCCTGGTCGGCGAGGAGCGGTGCGAGGTGGTTGGTGAGCAGCTTGTCGCCGAGGTTCGGCAGGATCACGGGTACGTAGGTAACGTCGCCGCCGCGCGCGCACCAGCTCACGGCGAGCTGCCGCGCCTGGGCGTGCGGGACGATGTCGTCCTGGGTGCCGGTGGCGACGCGGACGGCCCCGTACGGCGTGCGGTCGCCGATCTTCTGCGCGGCCACGACGGCCTGCACCGCGGGTTCCTTCGCGATGATCTGGCTGAGGCTCTCGCCGTCGGACGTCCAGCTGCTGGTGCGTTCGAAGCCGTGCCCGAACACGGCGTCGCCCGTGCACGCGGTCGCGAGGTCGGCGAGCGCGGCGCGGCCTTTCGCGTCGAGGTGGCCGTCGACGACGGGGCCGAGGGCCGGGTAGGCCTGGACGAGCCCGTTGAGGGTCCAGCCGAGGGCACCGGCGAGCGCCGAGCCGTCGATGCCCTTCGCGGTGGCGACGAGGTCGGCCGGCGGGGCGCCGACGTAGCTGCCGACGAGGTTCACGTCGAGCGCGTACGTGGTGCGCAGCTCGGCCGCCGCGGCCGTCGCCCCGCCGCCCTGGCTGTACCCGTAGAGCCCGACGCGCGACGACGAGGTGACCGACGCGCCCGGAACCTGCCGCGCGGCGCGGGCCGCGTCGAGCACCGCGTGGGCCTCGTCGACGCGGTTGACGTAGGTGTGCAGGCGGTCGGTCGTGCCGAGGCCCACGTAGTCGGTGACGACGACGGCGACGCCCTGGGCGAGGAGCCGGTAGACGGCGACGTCCTCGTACCCGACGGACACGGTCTCGCCGTTGAACGTGAGGGGGTGCTCGAGCGCGAGGGACGGCGCGCACTGGTCGCCCTGCCCCATGGTGCCGGGCGCGACGACGGCGAGCGGCCGGGTGCCGCCGCCGGACCAGCGGGCCGCGGGCTCGATGTAGGCGCCGGTCACGGCCGCGGTGTGCCCGGTGCTGTCCGTCGTCGTGTACATGAGGCGGGTCGCGGTGCCGGGCAGCGACCCGACGCCCGGAAGCGTGAGCCCGGCCCCGAGCCTCAGGGGCTCGGACCTGACGAGCGTGCCGTCCCGGGACGGCAGGGTGCCGGGCGGGTCGTAGAACGACGGGATGGTGACGCGGCGTGACACCTCGGGAGGGTCGTCCGCGGCCTGTGCCGGTGCGACCGTGAGGGTCACGACGACGGCGCCCGTCGCCAGGGCGGCGGCAAGCAGGCGAGCCGTGCGTCCGAGGTGGACACGGCCGGTCGTGCGGTGGTGCGTCGTGCGGTGGTGCGTCGTGCGGTGGTGCGTCGTGCGGTGGTGCGTCATCGTCATCAGCGCTCCTTCGCGTGCGGCCGGCCCCGTTGCCGACCCGGTCGCACGCTAGAACCCCGATACCAGCGGTAGCAGGTACCGCCGTCGTGAGGAGCAGGCACGCGACCCGACTACCCTTTCCAGGTGGCCCATCTGCTCGGGGGCGAGTCCCTGCACGTCGAGTTCCCCACCAAGGTCGTCCTCGACGACGTGACCGTCGGCGTCTCCGAAGGAGACCGCATCGGCATCGTCGGACGCAACGGCGACGGCAAGTCGACGCTCCTCGCGCTCCTCGCGGGCCGGCTCGAGCCCGACGCCGGGCGCGTCACCGTCCGACGCGACGTCCGGGTCGGGATGCTCGACCAGTCCGGCGAGATCGACCCGGACCTCACGGTCGCGCGGGCCGTCGTCGGCGACCGGGACGAGCACGAGTGGGCGTCCGACCCGCGCATGCGCGACGTCGTCACGGGGCTCGTCTCGGACCTGCCCTGGGAGGGACGCGTCGGGGACCTGTCCGGGGGCCAGCGCCGCCGCGTCGGGCTCGCGAACCTGCTCGTCGGCGACTGGGACGTCCTCATCCTCGACGAGCCGACCAACCACCTCGACGTCGAGGGAGTGACGTGGCTCGCCCAGCACCTCAAGCGGCGCTGGAGCGCGAACGCGGGCGGCCTGCTCGTCGTGACCCACGACCGGTGGTTCCTCGACGAGGTCTGCACGGCCACGTGGGAGGTCCACGACCGCATCGTCGAGCCCTTCGAGGGCGGGTACGCCGCCTACGTGCTGCAGCGGGTCGAGCGGGACCGCCAGGCGGCCGCGACCGAGCAGCGCCGCCAGAACCTCGCCCGCAAGGAGCTCGCCTGGCTGCGCCGCGGGGCGCCCGCGCGCACGAGCAAGCCGAAGTTCCGGATCGAGGCCGCCAACGCGCTCATCGCCGACGTCCCGCCGGTGCGCGACTCCGTCGAGCTGTCCCGGCTCGCCACGAGCAGGCTCGGCAAGGACGTCGTCGACCTCCTCGACGTGTCCGTCACCTACCCGGGCCCGACGTCGCCCGACGGCACCCCCGGCCCCGGCCGGGAGGTCCTCCACGACGTCACGTGGCGCATCGCACCCGGCGAGCGCACCGGCATCCTCGGCGTCAACGGGGCCGGGAAGTCGACGCTCCTCAAGCTCGTCACCGGCGACCTCCAGCCCACGTCGGGCCGCGTCAAGCGCGGCAAGACCGTCAAGGTCGTCACCCTCACCCAGGAGCTCGCGGAGCTGCGTGACATCGGGCGCGACCGCGTGAGCGACGTCGTCGCCCGGCGTCGCGCCACGTACACGATCGGCACCGGCTCCAAGGCCCAGGAGCTCTCCCCCGGCCAGCTCCTCGAGCGTCTCGGCTTCACCAACGCCCAGCTCTCGACGCCTGTCGCCGACCTCTCCGGCGGCCAGAAGCGCCGTCTGCAGCTCCTCATGATCCTGCTCGACGAGCCGAACGTCCTCGTTCTCGACGAGCCGACGAACGACATGGACACCGACATGCTCACGGCGATCGAGGACCTCCTCGACTCGTGGCCCGGCACGCTCCTCGTCGTCTCGCACGACCGGTACCTCCTCGAGCGCGTCACCGACCAGCAGTACGCGATCCTCGACGGGCGGTTCCGGCACCTCCCGGGCGGCGTCGACGAGTACCTGCGGCTCCGCGCCGCCGGGGCCGGGTCGGGCGCCGGGGCCGGGTCGGGCGCCGGGGCCGGGTCGGGCGCCGGGGCCGGGTCGGGCGCCGGGGCCGGGAGCGGGCGAGAAGAGTCGGCCCCGCCTCCTGAGGAGACGCCCACGCTCAGCGGGTCCGCGTTGCACGCGGCGCGCAAGGAGCTCGAGTCCGTGGACCGCCGGCTCGCGAAGCTGACCGGCCAGGTCGACGCGCTGCACGCGCGGATGGCCGAGCACGACCAGTCCGACTACGGCTGGCTCGGCGAGCGCACCGCCGAGCTCCGCACGCTCGAGGACGAGGTCGCGACGCTCGAGGAGCGGTGGCTCGAGCTGTCCGAGCAGATCGGCTGATCGGCTGATCGGCTGATCGGCTGATCGAACTGGTGGGCTGAGCCCTGTCAGCGCCGTCAGAGGTTTGCGGTGCTGACGACGTGTTCCGCGAGCCTGGCACTGCGAGGGAGCGGAGCGTTCGCGCCGGACGCCCGGAACGCGTCGACCGCGAGCGCCGCGAACCGCCGGGCGGTGACGGGCCGGTCCGCCGACGGCGCGGCCGCGAGCCCTCGCCCGGCGAGGAGGACGAGCAGGAGGTCGTCGACCTCGTAGTCGGCGCGGAGCGACCCGGCAGCCCTCGCGCGGTCGCCCAGCGCGGCGAGCTTGCGCAGCAGCGCGGCGCGGTGCGCGGCGAACACCTCGGTGCGCGGGTGCGCCGACATGAAGGCGTCGACGAACCCGCGGTTCCGTGCGTTGAGGACGGTGAGCTCCTCCACGACGACCCGGAAGCCGCGCCACGGGTCGGGGTCGGCGCAGGCGTCGTCGACGATCTGCGCGCAGGTCCGGAGCTCGTCGGCGAACGCCTCGTCGACGAGCTCCTGCTTGGTGGGGAACCGGCGGTAGACGGTCGCGGGCCCGACCCCGGCGCGACGCGCGACCTCGCGCATGGTGACGTCGAGGCCCCGCTCGGCGAAGAGCCCTCGGGCCGCGTCGAGGATGCGGTCGCGGTTGTCCTGGGCGTCGGCACGGAGCATCTGAGGCATCCTCTGCGGGTTCGTTCTCACTTCGGCCAAGCGGACGGTGGCGTCCACTACGGTCACGACGGTACCCCGGGCTCGTCCCCGGCGGCGGCGGCGCGGGCCGCCTCGGACGCGAAGGAGACATCGTGCTCGCAGTGAGGATCGAGCGGTTCGGCGACCCGGGCGGGATGACGGTCACGGACCTTCCGGAGCCCGTGGCGGGCGCCGGCCAGGTGGTCGTGCGGACCGAGGCGGTGGGCGTCGGCGGGGTCGACGCGGTCATCCGTCGCGGCACGCTGGGCGGATACGGCTTCCGCCCCGGACTGGTCCCCGGGAGCGAGGTCGCCGGCACGGTGGACGAGGTCGGCCCGGACGTCGACCCGTCCTGGCTGGGTCGACGGGTGTGGGCGTTCACGGGGACCGGCGGCGCCTACGCCGAGCGTGCCGTCGCGACGAGCGGCGACGTGGTCGAGCTCCCCCGGGGTCTCTCGGCGGTCGACGCGGTCACGCTGGGCAG
>Ga0182746_1001474_pt1 | contig 21301 bp, 27 predicted proteins | sample eDN3rd30CBELigOP_FD_128881 | JGI IMG/M metagenome (GOLD analysis project Ga0182746, IMG submission 128881) | Enriched Organic Plus compost microbial communities from Emeryville, California, USA - eDNA 3rd pass 30_C BE-Lig OP (version 2) (version 2) ... | reverse complement strand
CTGCGAGCGGGGGTATGGGTGGGCCGTTGTCGGGGCTGCTGGGTGGTGGCCCAGGCGGTGTGGCGGGCAGTGTGGGGAATCCTGCTTCGTCGGTGCAGGGCCAGGCGGCCCGGGCAATGCCGGCGTCTTTAGGTGGCGAGTTCGGGCGCGGTTTCGCTGCGGGCGCGAATGCGGCTGGGGCAATGCCGTTTTCGCCTCCATCCCAGCCTGTGCCGCAGACTCCACCGTCACCGTTAGCGGCCCCGATGGGCGGGTCGGCCTCACCGGCCGCCGCGCCGGCTACGACGAGTGTGCCCAGCCCGCCGGCGGCATCAGCGTCTGCGCCCGGCGCGGTGGGTGGTGCGCCGGCGGCGGGCAGCCCGGGTGGCGGGCAGATGAGCCCGTATGGTTCGGTGCTGCCGCCGGCCGCTCCTGCGGGCACGGGCCCGGTGGCCGGTGGCGGGAATGTGCCAGGTTCTGCCGGTCCGCCGTCCCCTGCTGCTGGGGGTGGCGGGGCTGGTGCAGGCCCGGGGTTTGTGCCGGTTGGCGGCAGCAACGGCGGGCCCGGCCGGGTACCGCGGGATGTGTCGCTGTCGGATTTGGAGCAGGCTCGCGCGGTGGTGGCGGATCTGGCGGCCGCGTCGAGTGCCGTATATCCCGGGTTGGGGTGGGCTGTCGGTGTGGCTCGCGGCGCGTCTGGTGTGCCAGAGTTTTGGATCGCGTCGAACGAGGGCGCCAGCTATATCCCTGCCGGGGTGCACGTCTCGCGGACCATGCCGATGGTCGGAGGGCTGGATGCGGGATTCGATACGCAGTGGTTCGGGTGGTTCAACCCCGCCGAAACGGTGTTTCGCGCCCTGCGGGCCCGCGAGTATCCGATGTCGGCGATCGCGACCACCTTCCCGTCACGATCGGAGCTGATCGATGAAGCAGTCCGTGACGTCGCGGTCGGGGTCAGCCCGAGCGGTGGCCCGGAGGAGTCGGAGGCCTCGCAGCCGTTGCGAAGCCGAGCGCATCGGTTGGAAACCGTTGCGCCGGGGCTCTTTCAGGATCTGACGGCCGCAGATCCGGCTGTAGTGGACGCCTATGTGCGGCAAGTGGTGGGCCAGGCGGTGTTTAACGCAGGCCCGGAACTGTCGAGTGCGGCTCAGACGGTGGCGCGGGGAATCATTTCGGGCAAGTGGCCGGCTGACGCGGAGTGGGCAGCGTTGCGGGAGGAGTACTGCTCAGCTGCTCTGATGGCGGGGGCGATGAGACCGGGCATCATTGGCCTTGAGGACCAACATCAGCTGCTGGTCTATCAGCGGGATTTCGCGGTGTGCCGGCGGCTGGAGACGTTGGTGTGCTGGGAGCACGATTCGCCGGCTGATGTGGTGTACGCGGCCTGGCAGGCCGGTGTGCGGGTGCCGTTTGACGTGCTTGATCGGGTGTAGCTGCGCGGTTAGACGGTGGTGGAGGGTTTGTAGGGCCTCGGGGTTACGAACCAAGAGTTTCCGGCCCGGCGCCTGCTGATCCGCTCGGACCAGCCCGGTAAACGGTTGCCGGTTCTCATCAGCCACGGAAAGGGCAGGACTCCGGCTAATGCTGGTGCGACGGCTTGGATCTGATACCAGAGCTTTCCGTATTCCTTGACGATGTTGCTTAGCTGCTCGCTGCGAGCGGTGCTGGCATCGCCCCATGACATCGTGGGTTTGTCGTTGAGTGGGAGGCCCCAGAACACGCGGCGAGACTCGCGGCGGTCGGATCTGAGAGCGGTGTCGAAATCTTCTCGTAGCTGGTGGTACTGGGCAGCCAGGTCGAGTGCCCGTGAGAACTCTTCGCTGAATGGTGTGGTGGTCATGTCAAACATCATGGTCAATCCGTCCGACACATGACGACATCATCAGAGTTCGAGGCCGTGGCTGCGTTGCTGGGTGCGGTCGAGGTCGCGGGCTCGGTGGTCGGTTGCGCGGTATTGGAAGTTGGCGGTGAGTTGGTCGACGCGTTGGAGTAGCTGCTTGGCCTGGGCCTGATGTTCGGTACTTGCCATTGGTGCTGTGGTGCGGGTGGTTTCGAGCTGGGCGCGGGCCCGGTCGATCGCGGTGGGTGGCGCCTGGGCGGTGACTGTTTCGCTGTTGCCGAGGTGCTGGTGCCAGGGCAGGTGTGCGCGCAGGGTGTCGGTGAGCTCGCGGCTTGGCGGCGGCTGCCGGTGCTCTTGGGTGGTGGGTGTCACCGAGGCTTCGGTGTGGGTGACCAGCAGCAGTTTGGTGCGGGTCTGATTGGCATGTTCGGTGAGCCAGCGCAGCTGCTCGGGTTGGAGGTGGTCGGCGTCGTCGATAACGATCAGGGTTGCTTCGGGCAGTTTCCAGCGGCCGGCACCGAGGTTGTCGCGGGCCTCGACGGGGCTGGCGGTGGTGTCGGCGTAGCGATGTTGCGCGGCGTCGTGCTGGGCACGGTCGCTGGCGGGGATGGCCAGCACGCGACGGTCGCCCTGGTAGTTGCCGCGATGGGCAGACTCCGCGAGAGCGACGAGCACGCCTTGCTTGTCGGCATCGGGTTCCAGGTGCAGGGACTGGACGGTCTCTAGGCTGCCGGCGATCGCGATGACCACGCGCCGGTGATCGTCGTCGAGCGACTCAAGGACCGCCTGGGGTACCTGGTATCCGGCGTTGGGGCTGCGGGCGCCGGCGGCTTCGAGGAACTCCACTTCTGTTTGGAGGGAAGGTAATTCGGCGGTCATGCCGTAGTCCTTGTCGGGGTGGGTGGCGAATGCTCGAGCGGCGGCGGCCTCAGCGCGGAAGAGCTGGTTGTCCAGCATGGTGGCTTCGGCCCGGGCGGCGCGCAGGGCCTGGGCGTCGGCGGTGAGGGCAACGCTGCGGCGCTGCTGAATATCGCGGTCGGTGACGATGCCCTCGGGCCCACCGGCGGCATCGAGGAGCTCGGCGTAAGCGGTTTCGCGGTGCTGCTGGGCGTGTTCGACTGCGGCTTCGATGGCGGGGGTGTGTCGGGCGAGATAGTCGCGGGAGTTGCTGTAGAGGTCGACGAGGGCGGTGTTGCCGGCGGTTTGGGCGGCGGCGAGCTGGTGGGTGAGCTGGTCGAGGAGTCGGTGGTGGGTTTCGGCGCCGAGTTGGGCGCGGACCCAGTCGGCTTGGGCGTGGACGTAGGCGTGGTGATAGGGCCGTTGGTGCTGGTGGCGGGCGGTCAGGGCGGCGAGCTCGGCGGCCGCGGCTTGTTCAGCGGGCCCGGCCTTGCGGTGCAGGATGGCGTGCTCGAGCGCGTGGACACGTTGGCGAGCTTGGTCGCGGCGGTGTCGCAGCGCGGGGATGTCGACCGCCTGACGAACCTCCTCCGGGGCATCAAGGGCTGCCTGTGTCTGGTCGTGGTCGACAGCCGGGGTTTCGCGGTCGAGTACGACTGTGGTGGCGGGGATTTCGGAGAGTCGCCACCACAGGGCGGCGGCGGGCAGTTCGTCGGGCAGCGGGCCGTGTGCGGCCATCGCTGTGGTCAGCATTGCGGACACATCGGCACCGTTTTGGGCGGCGTCGTTGAGGTAGGTGGCCAGCCGGGGCCAGTACGGGTCGGCGAGAATGTGGGGATCGAGGGTGGCGATGAGGGGACGCCACCGTTGAGTGCTGTTGTGTTCGCGGGTGATCGCCGCGTCGACGTTGTCGTGGATGAGCTTTTGCACGGCAGCTGAGCGGTTGGCGTGCTGCCCGGGCCCGGTGAGCCGGGTGTCGGCGGCGTCGACGTCGTGGGCGGCGCGGAACACCGCGATCTCGGCGGTCAGCCCGGGCTGTTGGGCGATGAGGCGGCGGGCCCAGGCCGGTGCAGTCGCTTGGGTCCAGTGGTGGGCGGTGTCGCGGATCTGGTCGGCACACTCGGTGACCCGTTGTGCACGTTCGGTGAGGTATTGGCCCCACACGGGTTCCTCACGCAGCGCGGCGGGGATGGCGGGCAGCCAGCGCAGCGGGCCCACCGTGCCCAGGCTGGTGCCGGCCGGCGTGGGTAAGCGCCAGTCGAGCACCGCGGCGACATCGACAGCGTTGCCCAGGGGTTTGGCCGCGGCGTGCTGAAGCGCCTCGATGGGGTCGTGGCCGTCGAGGGCGAGCAGGGCTAGGTTGCGCCGCAGCACCGGCCAGGCCTCAGCGTCGGTGATGTCGCTGGCGATCGCCGTGGCGGCCTGGTCGATGCGGGCCATGGTGTCGGTCCCGGCGAGGTGTTCTGCCCCGGTGGCCAGGGCGTCGGCGTACATGCTGGCCAGCCCGTGCAGCCGCTGGAACGGGTCGGTTTCGGCGTGGGCGGCGGTGTGTGAGGACACCTGGCGGCCGTCGCGGCGCAGAATCGCGGTGAGGATGTCGACCGCGGTGGGCTGCTGGGTGGCCTTGGGCGCCAGGATGCGGTGCGGGTCGGCTTCGGAAGTTGAGAAGTAGACGTGGTTTTCGTCTTTGGCGCGGGTCGCGGCGACGTAGAGCTGTTGGCGGGTGAGGTGATCAGTACCCACGATGTGGCAGGTGCCCTTGATGTCGTGGGTGCCGGCGGTCAGGCCTTGGGCGGCGTTGATCGTCGAGGCGTAGCCGAGGGTGGTGTTGGCCGCGGCGTAGTCCGCCGGCAACCGGACAGTCCCGGTTTTCGGGTCGCTGCCGAGCCGGTACGCGGTGAGAGAGCCGTCGCGGTGCACGGATTTGATGACCCAGCGGTGCCCATTCTTGACCCACGTGCCGTTGCGCATCCGCAGCCCGCGGGCGTTCTGTCGGGTGATGATCCAGTCGCCGGCCGAAGCGGTCAGCCCGTCACTGAGCGTCACGGTCGCTGAGGGGCTTTTCTCGGTGCGGAGCCGGTCAAGGCGGGCGCGTTCGTTGAGTTCGGCGACGAGCTCGTTGGTGGGCGCCAGCAGCACACTGCGATGCCCGGCCGCAACGTCGTCGGCCCAGGCTTGGTAGGCCATGTCGGCGGCGGTTTGGTCGGCTCCGACGTGCACTCGGCCGTGGTCGATGTAGTAGGCGATGCCGGCGGGATCGCCGGCGCGGACGGCCAAGCTGGCCGCGCTTTGGGCCGGGTCGCGGAACCGCACCACCTCCGACAGCGTGAGGGTTTCGGGCCGGTTCGCGAGGTCGGTGAGGACGCCGCCGGCCGAGATCGACGCCAGCTGTTGATCGTCACCGACCAGTCGCACGCTGGCGCCTTTGGCCAGAGCGTGACGGAGCATTTCGTCGAGCTCGTCGGTGGATGCCATCCCGGCTTCGTCGACGATCAACAACGTGTCGGGACCGATGGTGTTGAACCATTTGCGGGCGGGATCTCGACGTGCGGAGCGGTCCTGTTCAGTCCCGGCCAACTGCACGAATTTGGCCATGGTGTCGGTGGTGATGTGGGCGTCTTCGGCCAGCACTTCGGCGGCCGCCGCGGTGGGCGCCAGGCCGATGACGTTGCCGCCGCTGTTGGTCCACGCGGCCGCCAGCACGGACATGGCGGTGGTCTTTCCGGTGCCGGCCGGGGCCAGCGCCAGTTGCAGCCGGGCCCCGGAGGTGGCCATCCCACGGACCAAGGCTTCCTGTCCGGCGTTGAGCTGCAGGGCATTCTGTGCGTGCGCTTGCAGCATCGCCAAACCGATGCTGGCGTCGTCGACGCCACGGCCGCCACGTAGTTCGGCGGCGTCCAGGATGCGGCGTTCAGCGGCCCGAATGGCTTCACTGGTGTAGACGGTCGAATCGTGGCGGGTGTAGACCGAGACGCCATCGCGCCGCCGCAGCGCCACCGGCTCGTTCATCTCGGTATCGGCGTGGGTGCTCAGGGCGATGCTTCGCTCGTCGAGTGCGGTCTTGACGATGCGGTCCAGGGCCTCGATGTCGCCCTGGCGGCCAACGTTGCGCAGGCGCCGATGCGCCTCAGCCCGCACATGGTTGACCGTCCACGTCGACCGGTCGTGGGACACGGTTTTGATGACCGATTCGGCTTGTTCGGTCACCCATTCGCCAGTGATCGCCACCGGCCGCCGGCGGGTGCTGCGCCCGGTCACATCGGTGATCAACCGTGCCAGTTCGCGATGGCTGCCGAGCACCTCGACGGCCTCGGTCCGCCAGCTCTGCCGCTGCTCGCCAAGGCTTCGCGGCTCGTGTTTGGCCTGCCGGGTTTCCAACGTGGCTTGCTGGGACAACGCCAGCATTTCCACCGCGGTGGGCTCGCGGTGATGCTCGGTCTGGAAGGCCTTCGCGAGCTCGCCGACACGGTGTTGCACGGCGGCCCGGCGCGAGGACCAACGTTCGGTGAGTTCGACCGGGATTCCGTCGATTTCACGCACGGGGCGCTTGCCGGTTTGGGTGCGGGTCTCGGCGAACTCGACGCCCAGTGCGGCCATTAAATGAGCTTCAAGGCGGGTGTTGTACAGCTCGGAGGCGGCGACGGTGGCCTTGTGCAATGGCTGACCATCCAAGGCCAACCACCGCGGCGTTCCGTCAGGCCCAATGACCGTGACTTTGTTGCTGATCGCAACGTGGGTGTGCAGGTTGGGATCTCCGGCGCGGGAGTCCCGGTGATCGAATGCCGCGGCGATGAAACCGGTGGTGTCGACCTGGGCGATACCGTTGGCGCCCATGCGGGAAAACGCGGCGTGTTCCTCCAAGAACGCGATCGCATCAGTGACCGCCTGATGATGCGCTGCCTCGATCTTGGCCGCGATGTCATGGGGTGCGATCGCCCACAGCGCCGACACCGATTTGACCGGCGTGAACGTCAAGTCATAGCCCGCCACCGCCTGGGTTTGTGCACGGGATTTGCGGGCCACAAACCCGGTCAGTTCACGATCATCAGCCGGAGCACGGCCATAGGCTTCGGCGAACATTGCGCGACCCACCGCAGTGCGGATACGGGCCCGTTCCTCAGGTTCCAACGACGCTTGACGATCCCGACCGAGAGCAGTGTTGAAGTCGGCGTAGCCCTCGCGCAGCCGCCGCATCCACTCGTTGTCGGTGCTGTTGACACGGAACGGGCGGCCCAGCCGGGCGGCGGCGATCGCGCCCTCATGACCGAGCCCGAACCCGGTGAGCCGCTCGGTAATTCGGTCGGCATTGGGATGCAAGCCTTCACCGAAGAGGGCCTTCATCTGGTCCTCGGTGACCTCGGAACCCTCCGGGACTGACCACAATTCGGCGACCATCGGATCGGAGGCGTCACGGCCGGCGGGCTGCCCGAGACCGGCCAGGCCGCTGCCCATCCAGCGCCCCGGCGATTCACCTTTTTCCGAGTAGTAATCGGCCAGGCTCGGCTTGCCGCGGTGGGTGTCGTCGGACGCCGCGACCTGGCGAATCAGGTACAGATACCCGTCGCCCGCGCTCAGCTTGTGGAGTCCCATCACTGCGTCATCACCTGGTGCCGAGCCAAAGGCCGCCCGGGGAGTTATACGACAGCCGTTACCGTTTCGTGACCTGAATGCAAGAGGTGTGATGTGTCTGTGGAGGGGTGAGTAGTGATGGAGATGAGGAAGCGGCGGGGGATGGCAGCGGGGGGATGGCGCAGTAGTGCAGGTGGCAAATGGGTGGAGGCAGGTAAAGGCGGGGCGAGAACTGTGGTGGAGGTGGGCAAATTGAGTGTCGGTGGGCAACCGTAGGTTTGGCAGCTGTGGAGAAGGTGGGGAAGGCGCGGATCTACGTTGGTGGTGGTGACGAGCGAGGGGTGATGTTCGACAACGTCGAGATTCATTCCAGCGGCGTAGTTCGGGCGAGTGACCGAAGGCTGTGGGAGCAGGAGGAACTTGGCAGTGCTGAAGGCGAGACAAAAGCGGTGTACTACGCGCCGCACGCCTGGCACAAGATCGAGCCAGAGACACCGCGGAATTGCACGCTGTGGGTGTCTGACGTTGATTTCCACGCAGAGTCAGATTGGCAGTGGGTGGCTTCCTGTCTTGCGTTCGGCGACATCGAAGCACGCGCACTGCAATACCTTGAAGACCGCTATCCCGGATTCGACGGACTCACGGTTCTCGGTAAGGCCTTCGATCGTGGGGCACATCTGGGACTAGACGAGGGCGACCGAAGGGTCCGGTTCGCGTGGGCACGCATGCTCGACGCGTGAAGCAGAGTGATCACGGCGCGAGGTGTGGTGGAGCAGATCTAGACGGCTGTGTGAGACCGCGGGCCCGCTGCACTGCTTCGTCGAGCTGGGCTGTCTGACGGGCAGCCTCTTCGGTTCGTTTGCGTGCGGCGTTGCGTGCGGCTTCCATCGCCGCGGCGCGAGCGGCACGCCGGCCAGCACCGCCGGCATGTGGACCGCGCGGGGGCGTGACCTCGGTCGCTCGTCTGGCTCTGGCCACCCGGGCCGCGGCGGCGGCGAGTTCTTCGGCTTCGCGGGCTTCCTCGGCAGCCGCGGGGCGGTCGTCGAGGTTGTCGGTGCCGTGCCAGGCCAGGATCGCGCCCAGCAGCCCGATCGGCTTGTGCGGTGCGCCGGGGATCGTTCGGCCGGTGATGCCGAGCCAGTCGGTGATCAGCTGGTTGAGGTCGCGTGCCGTCCAACCGTGTCGCGCTGGCCGGGCCAGCAGCGCAGCCCAAGCGTCGGCCGAGTAGCGCTGGGCCCACGGCGGGGAGTGCCGATCGGCCCGCCACGATCGCGCCAGGGCCGCCCCGCCGGGGTCTGGGCTGGTGCGGCGCTTTGCGCCGCCTCCACGGGAGCCCTTGGGCGAGCGCTTTTCGGTAGTGAGTTGAGGTAAAAGCGAGCTTTTACCCGATAAAAGAGACCCTCCGAGGTGGGGTGACATTTTGTGGATAACTCGTGCTAGCCAGGTGGAATCGTGCAGCACCCATACCGAGGCCCAGCCGCGGCCGCGGTCACCGACCCGCCAGGAGGCCAGGCGTTCGGTCAGGGTGCGTTGGCGGCCGCGCAGGATCTCGGTGGCCACGCCCAACAGGATCAGGGCTTCGTTGCCGCGTTGGACCTGGCGCTCGGACAAGCCCGTGTCAGCGGCCAGCTGGGCGACGGTCGGCCGGCAGTTGCGGCCGGTGGCGTGATCGGCGTAACGAGCCCGGGCCGCGGCGATCGTCAGGAGTGCTTTGCGGCCGATGCCGCCGTTGCTCATGCGTGGCCGAATCTCGGCGTAGTGGGCGGCGTAGGCGGCCGCCACGGTGATGTGGACCCAGTAGTCGGCACCACCGGTCCAGCACGGCACACCTTTGTGAGCACCCTCGGGCAGCTCCAGGTAGACCAGTTCGCCATCGAGCCAGACATGCTCGCGCGAGACGGGCTTTCGGGCCGCACGACGCCGCAGACGAGCGTTGGCACGCGGCCGGGTACGAATGGCGCCACGGCGGCGTTTCGTGCGGCTAGAGCCGTTATAAGGGCGCCGGCCATGCTCACCGACCGAGCGAGGTCTGGCCGGCGATGATCCGCCGGCGGAGCATCCTCGCGCCGAGAGGTCACCAAACGCCGCGGAACCGTCGTCGTAACGACGGAACATGCCGGCGACAATCACGCGGCCACCGGGCGGTCCAAGACCGCGGATGGTCGACGCACTGCGGCCGCTGGTGTCAGCGGCGAATGTGGAACATCACGGCGCGCGTCATCTGGAATCAGATACAGGCATGCGCTACCGTGAGATCTGACCGGCAAAGTCAAATCCCTTCGGGGATGGGTACGGAGACCCGGAGCCGAGCGCCAACTCGACTCGAACCTCCACGACGTGGCCCCGCTAAGGCGGGGCCTTCGTCATGTTGGAGAGGTTCTCCGTACCAGCTATTGAGATGTCACGTCTGCCCGGCTGTCGCAGACCTTCACAGTCATGCCGGACCGGGATCTCAGATCGCCAGCGGCAAAACCTCCTTGTTGAGTTCGAGGACTGCCTCGGGGTGGCCTACTGCAATCGCAAGCAGGTCAGCGGACAGTTGACTGACACTGGTGCCACGCTCCGCTGCCATCTCGCGCAGACGGGCGTAAACGACCGCGGCGGCACGTACTTTGATCTGCTCGCGATCGCCTTTGTGCGGTTGGGCCATGCGGTGATCTTGTCGCAGCGTGAGGCGTGTACCTGGTACCGACACGCGGTTGCCCGTGATGTTTTTGTGACAGTTGATGCGTGACTTTCTTCCCGGCGCGCGTGCACGAGACCGTGGGACAACGTTTGGTCGTCGCCTACGCGGCCTGATGACGCCTCGGGGGTCTTGAAGCCCAGCCGCGCATGGTCGCAAAAAAGGCCTGCCAGGGGCGTTCAGCGTCTTCGGTGTCGTCGAAAACTTCGGCTAGGAGCGGGTCGATGTTCTCGCTTGCTTCCGAGATGAAGTGGGCGGCTTGAGCCATGTGCATCGCCGCAACGGCGAGGGGAGCGACCGCGCCGTCGGCCGCGGCATCGTCCACTGAGGAGACTGCAAGCGACTGGCCGACAGCAAGGCTCAGCCGGATCAAGGCTCGCGGCATGAGCTGGACGAGCACCTCGGTGGCGTCGAGGATCCCGTACGCCTCGTCGGCGGTCAGCGCGCGATCGAACAGCTGGGCCATCGATGTCGCGTCATTGAATGCGCGGATGTTGGCTGTCGCGGCGGTGAGGAACTCATCAGGAGCAGTCACACTTACAGAGTAACAAAGTCTGTAAGTCTGTGGGTAGAGATCCCGCTTCGCCGGTTTACAGGCCCATTGAACGGCGCAGTTCCGCTTCCGTGTCGCCGGCCAGATCGGCTTCACGCTGGAGCAACAGGTCAATGGCGACTCTGATGAGCGTGTTTTCGGTAATCCGCTCTCCCCTGCCAGCTCGGGCGCGGTTCAGGCTGCGACTGATGCCACTGAGGCGGCCGTACTGGTCGGGTCGCAGCCGGGCCTCTTTGCGTTCGAGTTGGTCATATCGAACCCACTGACCCGGCTGTGGTTCGTCCTGATCCTGGTCAGCCATTACGCAAAGTCACCCTTTGAATCCCTGGAAGTTCGGCACTAACAAACTAACAGACATCCATTGCCCGTTGAACAAGCCAAATAGGTGGCCAGTCGTCGAATTCCCCGGCGTCGGCGCGGCGTTGGAGGTCTTGCCAGGGCGCGGCGTCGGGGCCGGCTTCGATGACGCATTGTTCGATGAAGTCGATCGCTGTGAGGCTGCCGAATTCTGCAAGGTGAGCGGCCCGGTCCTCAGGAGGCCAGCCGGCGCCCATGTGGGACAGCTCGTTGAGGTTGTCGGTGATCCAGGCGTTGGCTTTGCGAGCGATTTCCGATAGATCCCATTGTTCCGGGTTGAGCTGGGCCCGGCGCAGCAGCGCAGTGATCTGACCTGTACCGATGTGGTCGGCCATGCTGATGTTTTGTTCCGATCGAGGGTGGCAGAACCTTTTGTTTGAGGCGGTGGTTTACCGCGGTAAACCACCGCCTGAGCTGGCTCACATTGGGCTGGCAGGTCAGCTGGGCATCTGGCCGTTTTCATCGGGCCGTGGGACGTTCGCGGCGTCTAGGTAGGCGTTGATCGCGTCGTCGACGGTGTCGGTGAGCACGTAGCCACGTCGGGTGATCCATTCGATGCGGGCGAGTGTGGCGACCTGCAGCTGCGTCGAGAATGGCGCTTTAGTTGCTCGCCGGCGCGGCTTAAGTTTCACGGCGCCACTCCCCTGCTGCTCAGTTGTGTCGGGGTTGGCTTTAGGCGTTACCTCTTGTGGTTGCGACGTTGGTTCTGGTGTCGGCGACTGGTCGGCGGGTTCTTCGCCGTGGATGCGTGCGGCCTGGGCGCGGCGCTCGGCACGCGACAACGGTCGCGTGGATTCCAGCTGCAGCCCGATGGACTTTCCTTCGCTCATTTGGACACCTTCACTCTTTTAGCCACTCGCTCGGCCACTTCTTGGTAGGCAACGGCCGCGGTGCACGTCGGTGCGTGCACGTGGATCGGCATCCGCTTGTTCGCGGCTTCTATGACCCGAACTGTGTGCGGTACCTCGCCCAGGTAAGCCCCACCGCCGTCCCACTCTCCCCAGTCAGCTCGCAGCTGGTTGCGTACGTCCTTGCCGGCCTGGGGGCGTCCGTCGAAGTCCGCGAGCAACACATACCGGATCTCAATGTCAGCGTTGAGCGTCTCCTGGACGTCGAGGATGGTGTTGGCCAGCTCGCGCATCGAGCTGACCTCAAATCCACCCGGTTTCAGGACCGCCATCACATCATCAGATGCGGCCAGGGCGGCCGTTGTGAGCTCGCCCAAGGCCGGCGGGCAGTCGATCAGCACGAAGTCGTAGTCGTCTATGACGCTGTCGAGTTCACGAGCCAGTCGTAGTTGTCCCCCTGAACCAAGGCCTGTGCGCTCGAGCTCGCGTAGCGCCATATGTGCGGGTACTACATCAACACCGAACTCGCTGCACTTGATGACGCTGCGCAACGGCACGCGCAATGTCCGGTCGGGATGCAGAACTTCGTATAGCGAGGCGTCATCGGGACCGAGAACGACCCTCAGGCACATGGTGCAGTGCGCCTGCTGGTCCATGTCGATCACCAGTACTCGATAGCCCTGCTGCGCTAGAGATGTGGCGACGTTGACCGTCGTGGTTGTTTTGGCCACGCCGCCCTTCTGCATCGCGATCGCCAAAACCCGGCCTCCGCCCAGCTTGGGCTGGTCAACCTCAGATGTCATATCAACAACTATACCTGCAACCATGCTTAACTAGCATCATGCATGTAGTGATACATGTATTTCTACATACATTCATGTAAGCAAAAGGCTTGCGCCCTGAGGGGAGGCCTGGCCATAGGGGGTCGTTCGATCTGGGAAGACGCCAGTGGTTTGGCGTTGACCTGGGGTTTGCACCCTCACTCTGTAGACCTTGCCGGGAGGCCTCGGAATGTGTGGATGCTCCGGATAGTCCGGCGTCCCATGACGAAAGGACAACCCGGATGAAGCCTGGGGTTGTGGTGCTGTTGGCGGTGCTGTTGTTGGCGGCGGTGGTTTCGGCCGGCTACATGGTGATGTGCGCGTACATCGCGACTGTTACCGGGAGCACGGCGGGGCTGGCGGACATCGGAAACGCGGCGGCATTGACGGCGGGGCTCAGCGCACTGGCGGTGGTGATCAGAGGCTGGGGTGGCGGCGGTAAATGAGCTTCTACGTGCGAGTGAGCGCCGAAAACAACGCCAGATCCGCCAAGCTACCTTGGTTCGCATACCGAGTGAATACGTCGGTATGCCCGACCCGCATACCCGAGGGAATATGCCGGTATGCGCCGGCGATGTATAGTGCTATACAGATGCAGTCGGTAACACCGGCTGTTCGTGAAGAAGCCTCCCTCTCTGAGGGGGGCTTCCTTGTTTGTCTGGCACAGTGACCGGTTATGGCTGTGGTCCCTGCGGAGATTTTCAAGTGTCTGCACGCGTCGCGGTTGGCGCATTACCGGGCGGTGGCGGGCGGCCAGGATGCCGATGCGCTTGCGTTGTACGAGTGGAACATCGAGCTGGCGTCGGCCTTGCAAGACCCGCTGGGCATTGCCGAGGTCGCGGTACGGCACGCGATCGATACCGAACTAGGGGCCTGGGCTCAGCAGCATGTGAACAGCGCGGAGTGGATTGATCACATCGCCCACATTCCGCATCTGTCAGCGCCAGGCGTGTTCACCACGACACGCCACAAGTTATACAAGGCGGCGGACCAGTCGCGGCGGTCGCGGCCGACGAACCACCCGCGGCATGGCGGAGCGATCACCCATGACGACCTGGTGGCGCACGTGATGTTCGGAACCTGGGCCAGTCTGCTTCCGGAGAAATTTGACGCGAGCTGGGTTGATCCCAACGGGAATCCGGTCCAAAACCAGGTGAATCTGCAAGCTCGGCGCGATTTGTGGCGCAACTGTCTGCAGGCGGGATTTCCCAACGTCAAACAGGATCCTCGCGGCTACGGCACCGGCAACAAGGTGCGAGACCTACGCAAGCTTCGGAACCGCGTGTCACACATGGATTCGCTGCTCTATGTGGACGTGGAACACCTGCACGACCGGGTTTTGTTGCCGCTGTTGAACTCGATCAGTCATGACCTACACGATTGGGTCAAAGGACGGAGTCGGGTCCGTACGGTGCTGGCGCAGCGTCCGTAGCGCTCAGTCTTGACGGATTACCGCTCTGGGTGAGGTACCGGTAGGCGGTGGCCCGGCCGATGCCGAAGGCGGCGGCGAGTTCGGTGACCGGTTCCCCGGTGGCCGCTAGGCGGCGGAGTTGTTCCTGCCGGTCGGCGCTGAGCTTGGGTGGTTTGGTGGCCGGCAGCTGTCGGCTGCGCCGGGATTCTCGTGATGCGGCGCGGCGTTCGCGACCGAGTTCAAGTTCGAGTTCGGCGAGGGTGGCCATGATGGCGGCCACCGCGCGGCCGGTGGGTGTGCCGGTGTCGATGCCTTCGCGTATGGCTCGCAGCAGGATTCGGCGTTCGCCGAGGTCGGCGATGGTGCGGGTGACTTCGGCGACGGAGCGTCCGAGTCGGTCGATTGCGGTGACGATGACGGTGTCGCCGGCGCGGGCGTAGTCCAGTAGGGCGGCCAGGCCAGGGCGGGCGGTGTTGGCGCCGCCTGAGAGTTTGTCGGTATAGACCCGGTCCTCGTCGACGCCGGCGGCCGCCAAGCCGGCTAGTTGTGTATCGAGATCCTGGCCGATGGTGCTGACGCGGGCGTACCCGAGGATCGCTGCCATACCTGGACTGTCTCACCACGGACCGACAGCGAGGATTTGAGACACGCGGTGTGAGACAAGAAATGAGACGCCGCGAGCTGGCGCGATGTAGCAGGGGAGTGGCGGTTTGGAGCCTGTCTCGTTTGTTTAGAAATGAGATCGATCGCGTGGATTGCGTGAGGCATGGACCCTGCCGGACGAGTTCGCCGTTTACTCTGACACCGTGACTGGTACGGCCGATGAGTCGACCAACGGCGATGACACTGACTTCTGGTTGGCGATTCCGGGCTTCCGCGAATCGCTCGTTGAAGCGGAAGCTGACTACGCTGCGGGTCGTACCTTCGGCGAGGAAGAGATCCGCGCTCGCTTCGGGCTATCTCCGGGGACGCGGGACGGGTCGGCCGATCCGGCGATCTTTGATCGAGCGGCCAAGGATCGCGAGACCGTCCAGCACACTCGTCTCGCGAGACTTCAGCCCTTTGGTGGGTAAGGATCCTTTTTGCCGACCGTGTCGGTGTTCCGAATCTGGTTGTTGTCCTTGCGGTGGTCTCGAACCTCTCCGCCGCCGCTTCGTTCCGCAAAACCCCGCGCGGCGTCGTGTGCCTCGGCCTGAGTGTCGTACCGTCCAGCAGCTCGCCCTGCCCCGGCACGTTTGGCGCTCCAGTCGCCTGAATCTTTGTCGTACTGCACGTCGTAGTCAGCCACGCCGCTGCTCCTTATCCACCCGGATCGACTGTTCAAAAATCTACTCCCGCAGTACGACACGACATGGAACCTGAGGTGTCGAAGGATGGGCGGGTTGTGCGGTCGATGAAGATCGCTGATTGAAGGAGGTTCTTGTGCTTAACACGGTCTGCTGGATGTGCAAGGCGAAAACAGGGCACGCTCAAGTCGGTGATGCTCGGGCGGTGCGCGGCGAGGCAGCATTGGATGACCCGTCGTTGCGGCTGCTTTGCGCGGCGTTCGAGTGTCAGGTGTGTGGGGGGCTTGCTGTCGCGTTGACCGTGCAGGTGGCCCACGAGATCGGGGGGCGGGCAGAGAACGCGGTGGTCGCTGAACTGGGCGAAAAGGAGTTCTTCTGGCGGCCAGCCCCAGGGGAAACGAAAGCGTATCCGAGGGTTCCGGAGCACATCGCTGAGGCTGCGACTGAAGCCTACGAAAGCTATGCGGGTCAACATTATCGGGCGGCAATCTTGCTGTCTCGGTCTGTAATTGAGGCAACGGCTAAGGCGAAGGACATCGTGACAGGGAGCCTGGCCGACAAGATCGACGAGATGGCGGAGAAAGGGCTGATACGTCCCAACATCAAGGAGTTCGCGCACGGCATTCGGGCGTTCGGAAACGACATGGCTCATGGTGATTTCGTGGTGCCGGTGTCTGCCGAGGAGGCGGAGCTGGTGATCGAATTGATGGGCGAAATTCTGAACGAGGTGTTTCAGGCTCCGGCGAAGTTAGAGGCTGTGCGGGCGGCATTGACCGAACGTAAAACTCAGGGTGCGCAGTAGTCACCTATCACAGATCTGCGGCCTGGCGGAGCCACTGCGCTCTGCCAGGTACCGTCAACATTCCACCGCAAATTGTCGGAAACGAGCGCAGTAGATAGTGGGGAGCGATTCGTGACCACTCCGATCAACCGACCGTTGACTGATGCAGAGCGCAGCTTGATCAATGCTCTGGCAATCCGTGTGGTGGCCGAGCAGGGAGGAACAGATCTTGAGACTGCCGCCGCTGCACTCGACACTTTCACCGAAGAAGGCCAAGCTTTTCTGCAGGGTAACGCCACGGATGTTCACTTAGTGGTTGCCGGCAACCCGATCGTGCATGTCACTCGCGAATGGCTCGCGTTCCACGCAGAGCATCCCGAGGCCATCGATTGGGAACGTCACGGTCGCCTGATCCCGCGCAGCCAAGATGGGTATGACTCCAAGGACTGAGGCGCGTTCGACTAGTAACCGGTTTCTCTACAGGAGGAGCTGATTAGATCAGTCGGGGGTCGCCGTCCTCGTCGTGAATGATGTGGCGCTCGCCGCGTTCTAGCGCGTCGAGGGTGAGGTCGATTTCGTGTACGGCGAGATCGGTTATGCGGCTGGGGCCCAAGATGATGATCTCGTCACCAATCGTCTCGTCACTGGCGACCAGGCCGACATAGGCGGGATTGGGGGCGACAGTGAATCGCAGTTGCCAGCCGATGGCCGCTCCGACCTGACGAGCTCTTTGGTCAAGGGTTGCGATGTTGTCAGGGGTCAGCATGGTTGAGGCCTCATGTTCGGGCTCAGGCTCATGGGCGGAACGTTAGCAGCGCGCTGGGACATCATCTGGGTCATGAGCGCGGGTAGATAGCGGAGAGGATGGCGGCAACAGCGCGGCCGATGTCGGCGATGCCGGTGGTCGCTCCGGTCTTGTGGACGATGTAGCCGGCCAGCAGGTAGAAGCCAATGACGGTGGGGACGGCGATGAGGACGAAGGCGGTGATGACGCTCATGCGGGTGCTCCGTTCGGAGTGGTCGTCCGGATCCGCTGGGCGAGCTCCGGGGTCACGCATGTAGGCGTGTCCTCTTTTTCTTGGCGCTGAGGTGCTCGTGGACAGGGTGCGGCAGTTGGCACCCGCACAGCAGGGTTCTGTGCCGGTGTGAAGGTTGGGCCGTCTCGCATGGGCGGCAAGCTAGCGGGATGGGGTGCGCGGGCTCGTCTAATGCGTGGTCGGGCTGGTTTTAGGCATGAAAAAGCCTCGCGCGTCGAATTGGTGGTTTCGACGACTGCGAGGCGAAAACCGCGGGGGTGTGTGCGCCTGGCGATCAGAGTGATCTTCGAGCGCACGGGATTGCGGGCCTACATTGTCAGGGCCTCCGTGTCAGCGATGGTGTCGATCACGGGAGGATCTGCACCAGAGCCAGGATCACGGTCGCGGCCGCGGCGGCTGCCTTGGCTAGACCGGAGAGAAACGCGACGATGCGTTTCATCGGTTCGTCACGCCGGCAGAACACTGCCCGGTTGACCATCGCGAGGACAAGCAGAATCCAGACCAGATTCCACGCGTTCGAGGCGACCACATTGACCTCCTTGAGAGGCGTCCCAACAGAAAGCGCCCGACCTGTGGCCGGGCACAAAAAAAGCCGGGTGGTGACCCGGCTTGAACGCGCCAGTAGGCGCGTTCTTCCATGGCAGAGCCATGAAAACTCAGTGCAACAACGCATTTAACGTCTGTAGTGAACTGTCAGACTGACTGTTCCGGTGGGGGTTGGACGAGAGTCAACAGGCCGCCGGAAGAGGTTGGATGTAGGAGAGACTGGATGTGGGCACAGTCGTGCTACTGCATCTGTAGCGGCAAGTCTACCGGTGACACGGGCAAAAGTAGCTGCCGGAAACGTCTGGGGGAGTGAAGAAAATCCGGTGCTAACTGGATTTTGGGCGCACTAAAGGCACCTCAAACACTGTACTACCTGGTAGACGTGGACGTTTGAAGCAGCACCTGGTGTGTCGCACCTTATTTGGGTGCTTCGGGGTGTCGCGTGTCAGAGGTTGTACCGTCGGCGGACGCGCTGTCCAAGCTCGGCGGCGGTGATAGACCCGCGCACGTAGGCGATCTGATCTGCACGGGTGGCGTCGGTGCTGCGCGAACCTTCGAGTTCAGTGCTACGGCGGATCGCGCGAACGGCGGTGACCCGGCGCCGGACCTTCTGGGCCTCGGTCATCTGGGGTCGGTGCGCGGCTGAGCCAGAAGTTGCTTCACACCGTCGCTGCGAACATGATTGGCCGGAACTTGTCTGTTTTCCAGCTTCGCTGAGGCTTCGGTAGCCCTGGCCGCCATCTTCTTGATCACCGCCGGCGGAACCGTCGTATGGCGATCCATGCAGAACTCCTTCCGACACCGAAGGCCTTCTGAGGTTACAAGGACGACCTACCTGGCCCGATTATCAGATGACCAACGATGGTCACGCGGCACTAGTATCGGCCGCCTATGGACTCAGTCACTGCGCGCGACCTCTGTGCTTTGGATGGAACTCTGGCCCGCGTTGCGAAAGGGGAGAGCCTCCTTATCACCGGGGACGATGGGCGACCCATCGCACGGTTGGTTCCCATCCAGCAAGAACGACGTAAACGAGAGGTGCCGGCGCCACGCCATCCCGTCCGAGGCGGCGGTATCAATGATCGCGGGCCCGTCCGCTTCCCTTGAACCCCGTCGAGCATTGGGTTTTCCTCGTTTGCGTGACTAACTCTTCAGTGCTGGATGACGACCGAAATACCGGTAATTACCGGTATTTGTCGGGCCATAAGTTTCTTTTCGTTTTTGGGTGCGGCATATCCGCTCCGATCGTGCTTACGCTGATTCGGTGATTGAGGACGACCGAGGCGACACGTCACGCAATGCGGCCACCGAGCTGACGGTGTTGGCCGCTGAAGCGCGCGCACGGCTCGCGACACAGTTCCGGACGGTGATCGCTGAACTCGGGGCTAGTGCGCCAGCGGCCTTACGAGCGGCAGTGGAGGCTCAGGACTGGGACACCGCTAATCGCGAATACCAGCGGTGGGCGCATGCGCAGGTGGGCCGTGCGGTCGCAGAGGCCGAGTCGATGAAAGCGGCCGCTGAGCGTGAGCGCGAGGGAGCTGAATTCTGGACAGCGTTCATGGCAGCGGCTCCTCCTGCGTCGCGCCCGTGGATTGCTGCGGCGACGCTGCCGTGGGATGTACAGGCCGAAATGGCCGCAATCAATTTCGAGGCGCTAGATCCGGGAGCGGAGTAGGAATGCCAACAACGTTTGAGATGGACCCGGACGGCACTCGGACCGGTTTGGGTGCCGCCGGTCTGACAGCGCAAGCGGGTGTCGCGGCGGGCTTGGCGCCGTCTCTGCCGAACGGTGCATATACCGCTGTGTACACCGGGGCGGCCGAGGCTCTGCTGGCGAAGCTGGCGGCCGAAGCCGAGGGATTGGTGGCGTTCGGCCTGATGACCAGCGAAGCAAGTGTGACGGCGATGGAGCTGGCCGAAGACCAGAACATCGGCCAGCTGCGTACGTAACGAGCAGGGGGATTGGACACGATGTCGTCGTCGCCGTGGTCACGGGCGGGTGAGTCAGTGCCACCGCCTGCGCAACCACTACAACCGCAACCGCCGGTCGGTGGCGAGCAATCCGCGGTACCCGCAGGAGGCTTCACACCGCCGCCCAGGCCGCCGCGCCGGTGGGGGCTCATTGCGATGGTCGGCGCACTCCTTGTGGTGGCGATCGCAGCGACCGCCGCCATTACCTACGGGCTAAGCGGTGGACGGGCGAGTGAGCCAACACCTTCCTCTGAATCGCCTACGAACACGGACCCAAGCCCCAGCCCGGCGCCGACGTACAGCCAGGCGGAACAGGCCGCTGCGAAGGAGAAGCTCTGCCACGTTTTTGAGGTGTCAGTCCGAGGACAAGAGGGCCAGGGCGGCATTGTCATGAACGGAGAACCGAATATCCCGCTCATCCTACGCACTGTCAATTCCGTTGTGGCCGTTCAGAATACAACGGAAACGGCGATGCCGGAATCGTTGAAGACGGCAGCCCAGAAGTACATGGAGACCTCGATGGATCTCACCACGGCGGCGCTGGGTAAGGCCCCGATCGACGAGCTCACCCGCCTGACCGAAGTAAATAACGACGCGACGTATGCGCTGGCTGATGAGTGTGGGGTGCCGCGCTGATGGGCGTGGTGAGCCGCCCTGTGCCGTCACCGTTTCCGGATCCGCCGAAGTGGGAGGATCAGGATAAGTGGATTGCGCAGCGTCTGGTGCGTGAGGTGGTGGCTGCGCGTCCGAAGCCGGATAACTTTGTGCCGGAGGTAGGAGTCCCGGCCGGGCAGGACATTCAGTTGACGCCGGGGGCTTACACCTACGCGTTGATCGCGCCGGGGGAGTGGCCCACGGACTCGGAAACGGCCTTGGAAGCGGCGGGCGAGGAGCTGGCGGCACAGAGCCGGCGCACCGGGGAAGCCGCTGAGGAGTCGAATCGGCAATCCGACGCGGTGTTCGACGGCGGCACTTGGGTTGGCGACGGCGCGGAGGCCGCCAGAGCTCATTACGAGAAACAACATGAGACGCTGTCGCGGAAGGCTGAAGCGGAGGCCCATGTCGGCGCGGGCTACAGCACGTTGGGCAATGACGTGCGCACGATCAAGCAGAAGATCCGAGATGAGCACGACACCGCCCACGCTGAGATCGAGCGGACGCTGCGGTTTCAAGCGATGTCGGGGGGCCCGGTGGGTGTGGCGGCGATCGTCGCCGAGCACCGACCGAAGATCTCAGCATTTGCCACGGAGCTGCACGGCCATGTGGCGCGGCAAACCTCTGCGCTCACAAGGGACTTCCCAGAAACACCGCAGTTCGACGGAGATCCACGCAAGGGCACGGGAATCGGCAAGGATCTACCAACTGACGGCTCGTCTGGAAAGAAGGATGACCTCAACCCTCCTGGGACTGGGACCAAGAAGGACTTGCCAACGGTTGGTCAGAGCCCAGCTGGAAGTACGCCAAACGGAAGCGGGATCGGGAAAGCGCCGCCCTCTGCGGGAATCACATCGCCGCCCTCCTCGGCGTCGTCTCCTGGGCGTCCGTCCATGCCGTCAGTGCCGTCCTCGCCTGGTGGTGGTTCGTCGCCGTTGAGTGGTGCTGCGAGCGGGGGTATGGGTGGGCCGTTGTCGGGGCTGCTGGGTGGTGGCCCAGGCGGTGTGGCGGGCAGTGTGGGGAATCCTGCTTCGTCGGTGCAGGGCCAGGCGGCCCGGGCAATGCCGG
>Ga0182746_1001473_pt1 | contig 21303 bp, 16 predicted proteins | sample eDN3rd30CBELigOP_FD_128881 | JGI IMG/M metagenome (GOLD analysis project Ga0182746, IMG submission 128881) | Enriched Organic Plus compost microbial communities from Emeryville, California, USA - eDNA 3rd pass 30_C BE-Lig OP (version 2) (version 2) ... | reverse complement strand
CCGGGCTCGGCGATGCCGCCCGGCGAAGGCCACGACGGCTCGCCCGGCTTCGATGGCTTCCACAGCACGAAGTCCATCGGATCTTTCTTGTAGGGCGCCACCTCGACGCGTGCGCCCGCCGCCATCTCGTCGAGCGAGCGGTTCGACAGCTTGCCGTAGTCGGGCATGGAGGGAACGTGGAACAGCACGTGCCCCTCGGCGACGTAGGCGTGGCCATTGGCGATCAGCGTATCGATGAGCGCACGCATTTCCTCGATATGCTCGGTGGCGCGCGGCTCCACGGTCGGGGGAAGCACGCCCAGCGCCGCGATGTCCTCGTGGAACTGCTTTGCCGTGCGTTCGGTCAGCGTGCGGATCGAGACGCCTTCCTCGGCGGCCCTAGCGTTGATCTTGTCGTCAACGTCCGTGATGTTGCGCACATAGGTGACGTGCTTCTCGCCGTAGATGTACCGCAGAAGCCGGAACAGGACGTCGAACACGACCACGGGCCGCGCATTGCCGATGTGGGCGAAGTCGTAGACGGTGGGCCCGCACACGTACATGCGCACGTTATCGGCATCGAGGGGCACGAACTCCTCTTTGCGGCGGGTAAGGGTGTTGTAGAGCTTAAGTGCGTCCGCTTCGGCCATGACGGTCCCTGGTATCGTCAGGAGCCGCTGGCGGGACGATTTCTCTGGCTCAGAATTTGGACAAAGAAGCGCGCCACGCGCCAGCGGTTATTTGCTAGCTCGGAATAATGGTGATGCCACACAGGCCGGCGGCGTGCGAGGGCAGGTTGCGCTTCATGGCGACGTTATGCGCAATGTCTGCGTGCCTCGTCAAGCGGAGGGCCGTTAACGGGCGGGGACATCTGGACTTTCCCTTTCGGCGGGCGGCAGGCCGCCCCAATTGCTCCGCATTGACCCCCTAGCCGGTGGTGTCCATATTCGCCCTCCGACCGGCCCGGAATTGACGGCCGAACGGACACAGCCTCGGCAGGACCATTTTCACGATGCGTAAGGCACATGCCCGCCGTCAGGCTCTGGGCGCCGCGATCCTCGCCGCCGCGGTGATGGCGGCGTGCCCGGCGCTGGCACAGGGCTGGTGGCCGTGGAGCAGCTCGGAGCCCGAGCGCCCACCGGTGCCGGACGAGCCCGTCTACCGCGAGCCGCCGCCGATGCAGGGCGAGCGACCCACCTACCAGCCGCGTCCCGAGCCGGCGCCCGGCGCGCAGATGCCTCCGCCGCAGGCTGCACCGTCCGTCAACTGGTCGACCAAGAACCCCATATGCCTGCAGCTCGAGCAGCGCCTCGTGCAGGACGGGCAGCGCTCCAGCGGCATGCGCGACCGGCTTCCGGGCATCGAGGCGGAGATGGACAAGGTGGAGCAGGCATACGAGCAGAGCCAGGCGGACCTGGAACGCTCCGACTGCTATGAATATTTCCTCTTCTCCAAAACGCTGCGGCGCTCGCGGCGTTGTGTCGATCTCGCCCAGCAGCGCGATCAGGCCCAGCGCCGGCTGGCCGACCTCGACGCCCAGCGCCAGCAGATCGCCAATTCCGGCGTGCGCTCCTACCGCGAGGAGATCGTGCGCGAGCTTGCACGCAACAACTGCGGCGCCAACTACACGCAGGAAGCGCGCCGCTATGACCGCGGCAGCGATTCCTCCTCGATCTGGCAGGACGAGGACGAGGGAGGAAACTTCTCGAACAACTGGACGCCCTTCGGCGGCCATTCCTCGGCCACCTACCGCACCGTCTGCGTGCGCCTGTGCGACGGCTATTATTTCCCCGTGAGCTTCTCGACGCTGCCGAGCCATTTCGAGCAGGACGCCGAGGCCTGCCAGTCGCGGTGCGCCGCGCCGGCCGAGCTTTACTATTACCAGAACCCCGGCTCTGCGATGGATCAGTCGATCGCGTTCCGTACCCAGGAGCCCTATACCAGCCTCAAGACGGCATTCCGCTATCGCAAGGAGCTGGTGAAAGGCTGCTCGTGCAAAGAGGCCGAGTACGTCGCGCCCGATGCACCGGCGGGGGACAGCGGCCGACGCGCGGAAACGGGAGCGCCGCGCAGCGCGACGACCGGGTGGGAAGCCCGTTCCGAAGCAGAAGCGCAGAGGCAGCAATAGATAGCGCCGGAGGCTGCACCCGCCGCAAGACTGCGCGCTCCGGCAATACGACGCGAATACGAAAGCCGACGATGCGCCTCTCCGCCTCCGCCGACAGCCTGCTCGATATGCTGGAGATCCGTGCGCTCAGCGTCGACGAGATGTCGAACGCGCGCTATGTCGTGGCAAGCTCATTCGCGCGGGGCGCATCCGAGCACTATTCGCAGCCGCAGATCGACGCCTTCGTCGCGTTCGTACGCAGTCCGCAGTACACCGATCTGCTGGTCGGCAACCGGGCCTACGGTGCCTTCATCGATGGCGAGATGGTCGGCGTTGCTGCGTGGAGCATCGCCGAGATGAAAAGCCCGACCGCACGCTTGCTCGCGGTGTTCGTGCTGCCGCTGTTCGGCGGCAACGGCATCGGCACGCGCCTCGTCGAATATCTGGAGGAGGAGGCGCGCGCCACCGGCTACCGCGCTCAGGAGACGAGCGCGCTTCTCGGTGCGCGGGGCTTTTTCGAGCATCTCGGATATCACGAGACCGGCGCGGCGAGCTGGTCGCTGCCGTCGGGGCACACGATCCCGGTCGCGATGATGCGGAAGATGGGCGAGAGCCGCGCCGACGTGATGCACTGAACGCGGCAGGCGGCTGCATGTGTTGATCGCCGCCTGGCGGCCTGATCCGGATCAGCCGCCCGGCATCGCCCCACGGCGTCAGGCCCGGTGCCCCTTGAGGCGCGCCTCCGCCTTGTCGCGGGCGATGAGCCCCAGCAACGCCTTCAGCTCCGGCCCGTCCTCCAGCCCCGTGAGGGCAAGGCGCAGCGGATGGAACAGCGCGCGGCCCTTGCGTCCGCTGCCGCTCTTCAACGCTGCGATCCACGCATCCCAGGTCGCGCCATCCCACGGCTCGGGCGGGAGCAGCGCCGCCGCCTGATCGGTGAGCGCCTGATCCTCGATCACGGGATCGATCTTGCCGGCGACGACATTCCACCATGGGCCTGCGTCGGCGAGCACGCTGAGATTGCCGCGCACCGCGTTCCAGAAATCCTCCCCGCCGCCGATGTCGAGCTGCTCCAGGCGGCCGGCGACGTCCTCGTAAGGCGTCGCGTGGAGCTGGCGCGCATTCAGCGCTCTGAGTTCGTCGGCGTCGAAGCGCGCGGGCGCGGTGGAAATCTTCGCAAAGCTGAAGAGCTGCGCCAGGGCGTCGAGATTGCGATGGGGCTCGATGGGGTCGGAGGTGCCGATGAGCGCGGTATAGCTCGCCAGCGCCATCGGCTCGATGCCCGCTTCGCGCAGGCTCTCGATGGAAAGCGCACCGAGCCGCTTCGAAAGCGCCGCGCCATCCGCGCCGACCAGCAGGCTGTGGTGGCCGAACGCGGGCGGCTCCTTGCCCAGCGCCTCGAAGAGCTGCACCTGCACGCCGGTGTTCGTGACGTGATCCTCGCCGCGGATCACATGCGTGATGCCGAACTCCGCATCGTCGACGACGCTCGTGAACGTGTAGAGGAAGCTTTCATCGGCGCGGATGACGACGGGATCTGACAGCGATCCGACATCCACCGTCTGGTCGCCGCGGATGAGATCGTTCCAGGAGACGATTGTCGGCAGCGGGTTGAGCGTGCCGGCTTCGGAGTTGGCGAGCCGGAATCGCCAGTGCGGCCGGCGCCCCTCCGCCTCGAAGGCCGCACGCTCGGCATCGGTGAGCTTCAGCCCCGCCCTATCGTAGATCGGCGGCAGGCCGCGGGCGCGCTGACGCTTGCGCTTGCGGTCGAGCTCGTCCTCCGTTTCGTAGCAGGCATAGAGCCTTCCCGCCGCCTTCAGCGCCTCGGCGGCGGCGACATAGCGTTTGGTGCGCTCGGACTGGCGCTCCTCGCGCGTCCATTCGAGACCGAGCCAGGCAAGGTCGCGGCGGATACCGTCTGCGAACGCGGCGGTGGAGCGCTGCAGATCCGTATCGTCGAGGCGCAGCCAGAAATCACCGCCCGCCTGGCGCGCGAACAGCCAGTTGAGCAGCGCGGTGCGCACATTGCCGACGTGGAGGCGCCCCGTGGGGCTCGGCGCGAAGCGTACGGTTACGGTCATGCCTGGAGCGTCACAATCGTTGAGCGGGTGGAACCAATTTCAGAAAACCGCGCCCGCTATAGAGCCGCCGGGAGCCTTCGTCAAAGCGGGGCACCTGCCTCAAACGCGAGCATGGAAGCGTTCGACGCAGCCGGCAATAAACGTTTCGCTCCTCTCGCAACAAAAGCGCAAAAGCCCCGACACCGGACAGACGGGAACGTCCGGTGCGGGGCTCTTGGCGTCATACACGTTCTGGAAGCCCGCCGGGCGCGGCAGCCTCGGGCCACGCCCATCGCGCGAGACTTACCAGTCGACCTGGGCGCGAGCGCCGAAGCCCTTGATCGTCGCGCCGTCGTTGCGGTTCGAACCGGCAATATTGCCACCGCCGATGTCCGACTGGTTGTAGTTGAACATCAAACGGGCATTGTCGTTGAGATACCAGTTCACGCCGAGCTGCCACGTCTTCTGCTCTCCGCACATCGTGCAGGTCGGGATCAGCGTCGCATTGTCACCGAGGTTCAGCACGTCATAGCGCGCGGCGAGCTGCCAGGCACCGTGTCCGCCCTCGAACACGGGGTTGAGCACCTTCACGCGGTCGAAGGCGCCGTTCTTGTAAGGGCGGGTCTCGCCGGTGAGGAACCAGCTGCCTTCGACGTACCAGCCGCGATACGTGGAATCCGGGCCGTTGAAGAGCGGGGAAACATCACCGTGGAGCTGGGTGTATTCGCCCTGGATCGACCACGGCCCGTGCACATAGGCCGCTTCGAGTCCCCAGAACGTATCGCGGTCGAAGATCTGCGGCGTTGCGATGAACCGGTTCGCCAGGTGCAGATCCGCGCCGCGGGCGCGGTAGCGGAAGAACTGGTCGTTCGCGACGGCGACGTTCGAGCGGTTCTCGGTGGCGCCGGCGCGGTAACGCCAGCTGCCGCCGAAGTGCAGAACGTGGCCGTCCTCGTTGATCGGCGCGAAGGTCGCGCGGGCGGAGCCCGTTTTCACGTCGCGGAACCAGGTTTCTTCATTGCCCGTCGTCGGCCCGAACAGGCCCGCCGATACGGTGTAATGCTTATCGCTCAGCAGCGCGCCGATACCGAGCTGGCGGTCGAGGCCGAAAGCCTCGACGAACGAAGCACGCTCCAGAAACTCGATATAGTTCGAGCTGGTCAGGTGCTCGAGCGAGTTGAAGGTCTTGAAGTTGCCGATCTGGACGGCGAAGTGCTTACCCCAGCCGGTGTACTTGAAGTAGGCGTCCTTCATCGAAACGGAATCGTTCGCGAAATCCGCTTCGAGGATATAGTCGACATCGCCCCATACGGTGCCCTGAACGCCAAGGCGCGCCCGGCGCAATTCGAGCGCGCTCACGCTAGGGCTGCCGGTGATCGCCCGATCCTGGTTGATCGCGTTGTAATCGGTTTGGATACGACCGCGCACCTTCATCTTGAAGTTGCCGTCCTTGCTGGACAGCTCCGGCGCGCCCTTCCATTTGACCTTGAGGTCGTTGTCGCTCTTCGCGGCCTTCTTGGTGGCTTCGACCTCGCGCTGCAATTCGCGGATCTGCGCCTGCATCACTTCGAGATCGGCCTCGACCCGGCGCATTCCATCAGCGTGGGCGCTGAAGCTGGTGGCCAGCGTCGACACGAGTACGCTGCCGACAAACACATTCCGTCCGGATTTAAGTTTCCAGTTCACCTTCGCTCTCCATGTGTGCCCGTTGCCGGGCCTTCGCCTTGGGAGCGCGGAAGGGAGGTGATTCCCAATACAGGTCTGTGTCAGTGAATTTCGTTCAGCAACGCATTAATCGTCATACGAATCAGGCGCTTGCCGCCGCGAATAAAAGTTCGACGGCATACGGTTTGCGCACGGACGTTGCCGCAAGCGCAAGCAGCCGGCGCGTTATTGCTTTTCGCGGAAGCGATTGACGATCGGATAGCGGCGATCGCGGCCGAAGTTGCGGGCGGAGATCTTCACGCCGGGCGGTGCCTGCCGCCGTTTGTATTCGGCGAGGTATAACAGACGCTCCACACGCTTTACCGTCTCGGGCGCATGTCCGCGGGCGATGATATCGGCAAGCGGCATCTCCCTCTCGACGAGACACGCGAGGATATCGTCGAGCACATCGTAGGGCGGCAGGGAATCCTGATCGGTCTGGTTCGGGCGCAGCTCCGCCGTCGGCACGCGGGTGATGATCGCCTCGGGGATCACCTCGCCCGCCGGGCCCTTGCCGCCCTCCGGGACGTTGCGATTGCGCCAGCGGGAGAGGCGATACACTTCGGTCTTGTAAAGATCCTTGATCGGGTTGAAGCCGCCGTTCATGTCGCCATAGAGCGTCGCGTATCCGACCGACATCTCCGACTTGTTTCCCGTCGTCACCACCATGCCGCCGAACTTATTCGACAGCGCCATGAGGATGGTGCCGCGCACCCGCGACTGGAGGTTTTCCTCCGTGGTGTCCGGCACGGTGCCCGCGAGCGCCGGCGCGAGGCATGCCGTCAATCCCTCGACGCCCGCCTCGATGGGCAGCGTCATATATTCGACGCCGAGCGCCTTTGCGCACGCGGCCGCATCGCGCACGCTCTCCTCGGCCGTGTAGCGGTAGGGCATCATGACGGTGCGCACGCGCGCCGCGCCCAGCGCGTCGACGGCGATGGCGGCGACAAGCGCGCTGTCGATGCCGCCGGAAAGGCCGAGGATGACGCCGGGGAATCCGTTCTTGTCCACGTAGTCGCGCAGGCCGAGCACGCACGCCTGGTAGGCGGCCGCATCGCCTTCCGCGAGGATCGCGCGCTCGCCGGGAACGCACTGCCATCCGTCGCTGCCGCGCTCCCACGTGGTGAGCACGAGCGCCTCCTCCCAGGCGGGCAGCTGCACGGCGAGCGACTTGTCGGCGTTGAGCACGAAGGAGCCGCCGTCGAACACGAGCTCGTCCTGTCCACCGACGAGGTTGACGTAGGCGAGCGGCAGTCCGCTTTCGACGACGCGCGAGACGGCGATGTTCATGCGCACGTCGGGCTTCGACCAGTCGAAGGGCGAGCCGTTGGGCGAGATGAGGATTTCCGTTCCCGTCTCGGCCAGACACTCGACGACGTCGGGCCCCCAGATGTCCTCGCAGATCGGAACGCCGATGCGCACGCCACGCACGTTGATCGGTCCCGGCATCGGGCCCGGGACAAACACGCGCTTTTCATCGAATACGCCGTAGTTCGGCAGATCGACCTTGTAGCGCACCGCCTCGACCGCGCCGTTGTCCAGCAGCGCTACGGCGTTGAAGACCTCGCCGTCCTCTTCCCACACGGTGCCGGTGAGCACGGCGGGACCGTCCCCGAGGTCGGCAGCAAGCGCTTCGATGCTGGCGCGCACCTCGGCGACAAAGGCCGACTTGAGCACCAGATCCTCCGGCGGGTAGCCGGTGACGAAGAGCTCCGGGAACACGACGACATCGGCGCCAAGCTCGGCGGCGCGGGCGCGCATGGCGCGCAGCTTCGCAACGTTGCCCGCAATGTCGCCGACGGTGGGGTTGGCCTGGGCCAGTGCGATTTTGAGGATGGACGGCACAGTTTCCGCCTGGGAAGGGGTTCAGGATTTAAGGGCCATGATTTAGGGCGCGACGCCGCTGCGGTCCAGCGGCTCGAGCCAGCCGCCGCAGCACCTGCTCGCGGTGCGTGCCTAACGGGCGTGCACGGCGCGCGGTATCGAGGTTTCGCCCGCATACGCAGCGGCAACACCGGAGCCGCCGCTGCACAGACGGCAAACGCCTGGACCGCGATCCCTCCTCGCCCTATTCATCGACTTCAGCGGCGAACTTACCCAGCATCGCCCAAACCCGTGATCCCCTCCGGCTCGGCAGCAGTCTTCCAACGTGCTCTCGCTCATCACCATCGTCGTTCCGATCTTCGCGCTCATCCTGTGCGGGTTCCTCGCGCGCCGGTGGGACTCGATCGGGGCCGCCGCGGTCTCGGAGATCAACAAGTTCGTCGTCTATCTCGCCCTGCCCGCACTGCTGTTCGACGTGATGGCGAACGCGAGCTGGCAGCAGCTTTACCAGCCGGGCTTCGTGCTCGCGTTCGGACTTGCCTGCGGCGCTGTTTTCTATGCCAGCGTCGGCGTCAGCCTGCTGCTGGGGCGCCCGCTCGCCGACTGCGGGATCGACGGGCTGCTCGGCTCCTACGCCAACACCGCCTACATGGGCTTTCCCCTCTTCATGACGCTCTACGGCGCGGAGGGGCTCGTTCCGGTGACGATCGCCTCGATCCTCACCGTTTGCGTGCTGTTCGCATCCGCCATCGTGCTGATTGAAATCGGCAGCCACGATGAGCCTCACCCCTTGCGGCTGGCGCTGAAGGTGGGCGGCGCGCTGATCCGCAACCCGCTGCTCGTGGCACCCGTTGCCGGCACCCTTTACAACGCCACGGGCCTACCCGTGCCGCAGGCGGCTGAAACCTTCCTGAAGCTGCTGGGCGGCGCGGCGAGCCCGGCGGCGCTGGTCGTCATCGGGCTGTTTCTCGCGAGCCGTAGCCCGGTCTCCAGGCGCGAAACGGGCAGCGCCATAGCCTTGAGCGCGGTGAAGCTTATCGTCCATCCGGCGCTGGCGTACGCCATTGCGCTGGCGCTCGCCCTGCCATCGAAACTCGCGGTGATGGCCGCCCTGCTGGCCGCGCTGCCGACGGGAACGGGGCCGTTCATGCTGGCGGAGCTTTACCGGCGTCCCGCCGCGGTCACCTCGGCGGTCATCCTGATCTCGACGCTCGCCTCGCTGCTGACGCTGCCGGCGGTCATGCTGCTGCTCGGGGTCGAGGCAACGGTGCCCCGACCCTGAGTTGCAAAACGAAGCTTGTGTCGGCCGTCAGCCCACCGCCGTGAGGGGGGCAGGCGCGCGCAGCGCTTCCTCGCGCTCCTGCTTCAGCCTTTCGGCGATCAGGAAAGCAAGCTCCAGCGCCTGATCGGCATTGAGGCGCGGGTCGCACAGCGTATCGTAACGGTCGCTGAGCTGCGCCTCGGAGATGTTGGCCGCAGCGCCGCCGATGCACTCGGTCACGGGCGAGCCGGTCATCTCCACATGGATGCCGCCGGCATGGGTGCCCTCGGCACGGTGCACGTCGAAGAAGCTCTCGGCTTCCTTGAGGATGCGGTCGAAGGGCCGCGTCTTGAAACCGCCGGCAGCGCTGATGGTGTTACCGTGCATGGGATCGCACGACCATACGACCACGCGGCCGTCGCGCTTCACCGCCCGCACCAGCGCCGGCAGGTGCTTTTCCACCTTGTCGTAGCCGAAGCGGCAGATCAGCGTCAGGCGACCCGGCTCGTCAGTCGGGTTCAGGATGTCGATGAGGCGCAGCAGGCCGTCTGCGTCCAGCGACGGGCCGACCTTGATGCCGATCGGGTTGCGGATGCCACGGCAGAACTCGACGTGCGCATGGTCGGGCTGGCGCGTGCGGTCGCCGATCCACAGCATGTGGCCCGACGTTGCATAGGGCGCCTGGCTGCCGCCGGCCTCGTCCCGGCGCACCAGGGCCTGCTCGTAGCCGAGCAGCAGCGCCTCGTGGCTGGTGTAGAACGTCGTCCGGCCCAGCGCCGGCACGGTCTCGGCGGAGACGCCGCACGATTCCATGAAGCGCAGCGCGGTGTGGATCTGCTCGCCCATCTCGCGGTATTTCAGCGCGAACGGGCTCTTATTCTCAAAGTCGAGCAACCAGCGCAGCACGTTGTCGAGGCTGGCATAGCCACCCTCGGAGAACGCGCGCAGAAGGTTCAGCGTCGCCGCAGCCTGGCGGTAGGCCTGGAGCTGGCGGTTCGGATCGGGCACGCGCTCGGCTTCGGTGAAACTGCCGCCGTTGATGATGTCGCCGCGGTAGCTGGGCAGCTCGATGCCATCACGGGTCTCGGTGGGGGAGGAGCGCGGCTTGGCGAACTGGCCGGCGATGCGGCCGACCTTCACCACCGGTACGCCACCGGCATAGGTCAGCACGACCGCCATCTGCAGGAAGACGCGGAACAGCTCGCGGATGTGGTTGGCGCCGTGTTCGGCGAAGCTCTCGGCGCAGTCGCCGCCCTGCAACAGGAAAGCGTTGCCGGCCGCGACGTCCGCCAAAGACCGCTTCAGCTTGTCCGCTTCCCCGGCAAAGACCAGCGGCGGGAAGGAGGCGATCTTTGCCTCGACATCGGCCAAGGCTGCCTTGTCCGGGTAATCCGGAACCTGAACGATCGGCTTGCTCCTCCAGCTGTCCGGGGACCACACTGCCGCCATTTCCAACACTCCTTCAGCACCAGCGCGGTAACGCAAGCGCATCGCTTTTTCAGGCATTATGCCAGTAGTCGCAGCATATAAGCTACCCCGGGCTGCATGACTAGCGTCCGGGTATTCCACCGTTGCATAGGTCGGCGAGCAAAGCCAATGGGTACCCATGAGCCATCATTCACCTTCGGGATCGAGGAGGAATACCACCTCGTCGACCTGGTGAGCCGGGGCTTTGCCTCGGCCCCGGCGGCGCTCATGCGGGAGTGTGAAAACACGCTCGGCCCAAAAGTCGCCCCGGAGTTCTTCCGCTCCCAGATCGAGGTCGGCACCGCGCCGCACCGGGATTTCACCGAGGTCCGGCGGGAGCTGGCTGGCCTGCGGTGCACCATCGCCGACATCGCCGGCCGCTATGCCATGGCGCCGATCGCCGCTTCGACCCACCCCTTCGCGGATCGCTCCAGCCTCGAGACGACCCCCAAGCCCCGGTACCAGTCGCTGGCCGAGGACTTCGGCGGCATCGGCCGGCGGCTCGCCATCTGCGGCATGCACGTGCACGTCGCCATCGAGGACGACGACCTGCGCGTCGATCTGATGAACCAGGTGCGCTACTTTCTTCCGCACCTGCTGATGCTGTCCACCTCATCGCCGTTCTGGCAGGGGGAGGACACCGGCCTCAAGAGCTATCGCCTCGCCGTCTTCCACGAGCTGCCACGGACCGGCCTGCCGCAGCGCTTCGAAAGCTTCGCGGAGTATCAGCGCACGGTGGACGTGCTGGTGCGCAACGGCGTCATCGAGGACGCGAGCAAGGTGTGGTGGGATCTGCGGCCCTCGGCGCGCTTTCCAACGCTCGAAATGCGCGTCACGGACGTGTGCACGCGCCTCGACGATGCCATCTCCATCGCCGCCCTCTACGCCTGCACGCTGCGCATGCTCTACCGCCTGCGCCGCTCGAACCAGAAATGGCGCTCGTACCCGGCTTTCCTCGTCGAGGAAAACCGCTGGCGCGCGCAGCGATACGGGGTCGGCGAGACGCTGTTCGACTTCGGCAAAGGCACGCTGGTTCCGTTCGCCACGCTCGTCGACGAGCTGATCGAGCTCATCGCAGAGGATGCCGCGGCGCTCGGATGTGAGCGCGAGGTGAAGCACGCGCATACCATCGCGACCGGCGGCACGAGCGCGGACCGGCAGGTGGCCCGTTACCGCGAATTGATATCGGCGGGTGCGGATAAGGAAGCGGCGCTGATCGGCGTTGTCGACGGGCTCATCGCCGAGACCGTGGCCGGCTGCACGTGAGGCCCAAACGGCCAAGCGCGCGCTCAGAGCGCGGCTTGCATACCGCCGTCGACGGCAAGCTCCGCTCCGGTGATGAATGCGCTTTCGTCGGAGGCAAAGAACAGGACCGCGCGGGCTACGTCCTCGCCGGTGCCGAAGCGGCGCAGGGGCGTCTGCTCCAGCAGCGCCTTGGAAAAGGCCTCGATGCGCAGGACGCGCTCGGTCAATGCCGTCTCGATGAAGCCGGGCGCGAGCGCGTTCACGCGGATGCCGAATGGCGCATACTCGACCGCGAGCCCGCGCGTCAGCGCCGAGATCGCACCTTTCGTGGCGCCATAGGCGGCCAGCGTGCGCATGCCGCGATGGCCCATGATCGACGCGAGGTTGACGAGCGAGGCGCGCCCCGAAGCCTTCATCAGCGGGAAGGCATCACGTGCGATGCGAATGATGCCGTCGAGGTTGACCTCGCGCAGGCGCACCCAATCGGCATCCGTCATGTTGCGGAAGTCGGTGCGCACGTTGATGCCCGCATTGTTGACGACGACATCGAGGCGACCATGCTGCTGTTCGATGGTGCGCATCAATGCCGTCACGTCCTGGCCACGCGAGACATCGACGGCCATGGCGGACGCCTTGAGACCTTTCGCAATCAGGGCCGCGGCGGCCTTCTCCGTCCCCTCCCCGTCGACGTCGGTGATGTAGACGTGCGCACCTTCCGCGGCGAACAGGTCGGCGGTCGCCAGACCGATACCCGCGGCCGAGCCGGTGATGAGCGCAATCTTGTCCTTCAAGCGAGACATTGAAAACTCCAGGTGGGCAATTGCGCGGTTGGATCAGCCGGCCGCTTCCGTAGGCGCGATCCACTTCTCGCGCATGGTGACAAACTCCTCGGCGGCCGTCGGATGCAGCGCCATGGTGTTGTCGAAGTCGGCCTTGGTGACGCCGAGGCGAAGCGCGACGGCGGCCATCTGGATGATCTCCGCCGCACCCTCGCCCACCATGTGACAGCCGATGACCTTGTTGCTATCGCCGTCGACCAGGAGCTTCATGAAGATGCGCTCGTCGCGGCCGGAGAGCGTCGCCTTCATGGGCCGGAACGATGCCTTGTAGACATCGAGCTGGCTGCAACGTTCCGTGGCGAGGTGCTCGGGCAGGCCGACGCTCGCGATCTCGGGCGTGGAGAAGACCGCGGTCGGGATCAGCGTATGCTCGATCATGCGCGGATTGCCGCCGAACTCGGTGTCGGCAAAGGCGTGCCCTTCGCGGATCGCCACCGGCGTCAGAGCTGCGCGGTCGGTCACGTCACCCACGGCGAAGATGCTGTCGACCGACGATTTGGAATATTCGTTGACGACGATATTGCCGTTCCAGCCCAGCTCGACACCGATCTTTTCCAGCCCGAGCCCGGCGGTGTTGGGCGTGCGGCCGATGGCGAACATGATCTGCTCGGCGCTGAGCGTCTTGCCGTTCGAAAGATGCCCCACCAAACCGTCGGCCGTCTTCTCGATGCGCTCGAAAATGGCGCCGTAGGAAAAGTGGATACCGCGGGTCTCGTAGGCGGCGATCAGACGGTCGCGCAGATCCTCGTCGAAGCCGCGGAGCACCTTGTCGCCGCGATAGAGGATGGTGGTATCGACGCCGAGCCCTGCAAAAATGCCGGCGAACTCGAGCGCGATGTAGCCGCCGCCGGCAACGATGATGCTCTTTGGCAGCTGCGGCAGGTCGAACGCCTCGTTCGAGGTGATGACGTGCTCCAGCCCTTCGATCTGCGGGCCGAGCGAGGGCGTCGATCCGGTGGCGATGAGGATTTTGCCCGCGGTGAGCGTACGGCCCGACTTCGCAAGCCGCACGGTGTGCGGCCCTTCGAGGGTCGCGCGCTCGGGGATCAGGTCGACCTCGGCTTTCGCGAGCGTCGAGCCATAGGCGGCTTCGAGACGCATCAGCTCGCGGTTCTTGGCCGCGACGAGCGAGGGCCAGTCGAACGACGTCTCGCCCACTGTCCAGCCGAACCCGGCGGCGTCCTCGAACTCGTGCGCGAAACGGCTGGCGTAGACGAGCAGCTTCTTGGGCACGCAGCCGCGGATCACGCAGGTACCGCCGACGCGATACTCCTCGGCGATCGCCACGCGCGCGCCATAGCCGGCGGCGATGCGCGCCGCACGCACGCCGCCCGATCCGGCGCCGATAACGAAGAGATCAAAATCGAATTCTGACATTTGCGACTGCTTCACAATCAACGGCGGGGATGGGAGGCGGGGACTGAGAACTATTCCTTGGCGCCTTCGAGGACCTTTTGGCTGTACTTCATACCGATCTGCGCCCCAGCCTGCATCAGCCCCGGCATCGCTTCGATGAATTTCTGCCCCGTTGGTGACTGATAGAAATCAGTCACGGCTTCCAACTCCTCAGCCGTGAAGCGCTGCGCGTAGATGACGGCAAAATCGTCGATCATCGCGTCACGATACGACATCAGCCGCTTCATCTGACGGTCGAAGGCATCGCTCAGCTTATCGGCGTCGGTACCCTTGCGGGCATCGTTGGCGCCTTTGCGGAAACCTTCTCCCATGGCGGTGACCATGCCGTCCATCTGCCTGGTGACGCCGGTCACCTCCATCAGCTTTTTTGCCGCCGCTATGCGGGCCGGATCGACGCCAACGCGCCCGGCCTCCTCGGCCATCGCGCCGCCCGCGCACAAAAGCACGACCGCTAGGCTCGCCGCGGCGGATGCCAGGGCCGCCCGCAAAACATGTGCACGCCGGATCATGGAAGCTCTCCCTCCTCGGCGCCGATCACCGTGATGCCGTCGCTGCCGGCAACGATGGCGAGATCAGCGATGCCGATGAAAAGTCCGTTCTCGACCACGCCGGGGACGAGCTTCAGCGCTTCGTCCAGCTCCTCGGGCGCATCGATGCGGCCGAAGTGGCAGTCGAGAATCAAATTGCCGTTGTCGGTGATGTACGGCCTGCCATCCGTCAGCGTGCGCAGACGCAGCTCGCCTTCACAGCCCGCATCGGCCGCGAGCGCGGTGATCATGTTGCGCGTGGCGGCAAGGCCGAACGGCACGACTTCCAGCGGCAGGGGAAATGCGCCGAGCGTCGCCACCTGCTTGGAGGCGTCGGCGATGACGATCATGCTGGCGGACGCGGTGGCGACGATCTTCTCGCGCAGCAGCGCTCCGCCGCCCCCCTTGATCAGGCGCAGGGCGCCGTCGAGCTCATCGGTTCCATCGACGGTGAGATCCAGGAACTGCTGCTCGTCGAGCGTGGACATCGGAATGCCCAACGCTTCGGCCCGCGCCTGGGTCGCCTGCGATGTCGCGACACAGACGACGTTGAGTCCGCCGGCCACCTTGCGGCCGAGGGCGTCGACGAACTTTGCCGCGGTCGAGCCGGTTCCCAGACCGACCCGCATGCCGTCCTCGACGTATCGAAGCGCCTGCTCTGCCGCCGCAACTTTGAAAGCATCCTGGCCCATGGCTCTCCCGCTCTCCCGCGCTTGCTATCCGACGCTGCCGTACGCGCACCGCGCGCCGGACGCAAGGACGGTTGTCAGGAGAGCTCTAGAGGCCGCCCATCAGGGTGTACTTCGTCTCGAGGAATTCTTCGATGCCGTGGTGGGACCCCTCGCGGCCGATACCGCTCTCCTTGAAGCCGCCGAAGGGGGCGATCTCGGTGGAGGTGATGCCCTCGTTGACGCCGACGATGCCGTATTCCAGCGCCTCGGCAACGCGGAAGCAGCGTCCCATATCGCGCGAGAAGAAATATGCCGCCAGTCCGAACGGGGTGTCATTGGCCATGCGCACGGCCTCGGCTTCATCGGAGAATCGGAACAGCGGCGCCACGGGGCCGAAGGTCTCCTCGTGGGCGATGCGCATCTCGTCGGTCGCGCCGGTGAGAACTGTCGGCTCGAAGAAGTTGCCGCCGATGGATGCGACCTTGCCGCCGGTGACGACCCTCGCGCCGTGCGCGACGGCGTCGGCGACATGCGCCTCCACCTTCTTGACCGCATCGTGGCCGATGAGCGGGCCTACGGTGACGCCGGATTCGAGACCGGGCCCCACCTTCAGCTTTTGGACGGCCGCGACCAGCTTTTCCGTGAAGGCGTCATAGACGCCGTCCTGCACGAGGATGCGGTTGGCGCACACGCAGGTCTGGCCCGCGTTGCGGAACTTCGATGCCATCGCTCCCGCAACGGCGCGGTCGAGGTCGGCGTCGTCGAAGACGATGAAGGGCGCATTGCCGCCCAGCTCCATGCCGACGCGCTTCACCGTGCTCGCCGCCTGGCGCATCAGGATCTTTCCGACCTCGGTGGACCCTGTGAACGTGATCATGCGCACGAGCGGGCTTTCGGTCAGCGCGCGCCCGACGGGTACGGGATCCTTCGCCGTGACGACGTTGAATACGCCCTTCGGCACGCCGGCGCGCTGCGCCAGCTCGGCGAGCGCGAGCGCGGACAGCGGCGTATCCTCCGCCGGCTTGACGATGACGGTGCATCCCGCGGCAAGGGCGGGCGATACTTTGCGCGTGATCATCGCGGAGGGGAAATTCCACGGCGTGATGGCGCCGACGACCCCGACGGGCTGCTTGGTGACGAGGACGCGCGCGTCCTGCTTGTGCGTCGGGATGATCTCGCCGTAGATGCGCTTTGCTTCCTCGGCGAACAGCTCCACGTAGGCGGCGCCGTAAAGGATTTCGCCGCGCGCCTCGGGAAGCGGCTTGCCCTGCTCCTTGCTCAGGAGCAGCGCCAGCTCGTCGGCGTTCTCGACGATCAGCTCATACCAGCGGCGGATGATGCGGGAGCGCTCCTTGGCGAGCAGCTTCGACCAGGCTGGAAAGGCGCGGTGGGCGGCCGCGATCGCCTTTTCCGTTTCCGCGGCGCCGAGGTCGGGCACCCGCGCGATCTCCTCGCCCGTCGCCTTGTCCGTCACCACCATCCCCGGCGCCCCGACCCAGGCCCCGTCAATGAAGGCCTGCGTCCTGAGGAGGGTAATAACCTTTTTGTCCATGGCGGCACCGGCTAGCAACAGTAGGGCGGAATTCCATTGTCTAAGATGCACCCCCGGGGGTTTCAAGCTAGACAGCCCCGTCGCTTCGCCGCACCGGCGCGCAAACGCCAGCCGAGGACACATGCCCGATCTCACTCTCGTCTTCGATCTCGACGGCACGCTCGTCGATACGGCGCCCGATCTCATCGCTTCGACGAACCATGTGCTGGACCACCTGGGGCTGCCGCACGTGGATGCCCAGACCCTGCGGCCGTTCGTCGGTCATGGCGCTAAGCACATGATCGAGAAGGCGATCGGCGTCGCCGGCGAGGACCTGACACCCGCCGAGCACGAGAATCTTCTGCGGCTTTACCTCGATTTCTACGGCGATCACATCGCCGATGGCAGCCGGCCCTTCGAGGGTGTGGTGCCACTGCTGGAGCGGATGCAGCGTCAAGGCGTGCGCATGGCCGTGTGCACCAACAAGATGGAGGGAATGTCGCGGCTGCTGCTCGATGCGCTGGATATGACGCGCTACTTCCATGCCGTCGCCGGCCGCGACACGCTCTCCGCCGCCAAGCCGCACCCCGATGCGCTACTCGGCACCATCTCGCTCGCGGGCGGAGACAGATCGCGTGCCATCATGGTCGGCGACAGCGGCGTCGACATCGCCACCGCCAAGGCGGCGGGCGTGCCGGTCATCGGCGTGAGCTTCGGCTACACGGAAACGCCCGTGGGAGATTACGGTCCCGACGTAGTCATCGACCACTACCGCGAGCTGGAGCCGGCCATTGCCAGCATCCTGGCGATGGCGGCGTAGCGCTCGGAGGGCTTCTCCCTCAATCAGCCCGACGCACTTTCCTTGTGCGGCCAGAGCCGTCGCCCGACCAGGATCGTCGCTGGAAGGAAAACAAGATCTGCGAGCAACGAAGCGAGCAACGTGAAGCCGCATACGAGGCCGAAGCTGCGCAGCGATGGAAGATCGGAAAACACCGTCACGCCGAGACCGAAGGCCAGCACGATCGTCGTCAAGATAATTGCCGGCCCCACCAGCACGCGGGCCCGGCGAATGGCCTGCTCCGCTGTCCCGCCCTTGCGCTCCTCCAGTTGCAGGCGATTGAGGAAGTGTATGAGCGCATCGATGCCGAGACCGAAGACCACCAGCAGCGCCACCACGGACGCGAACTCCAGGCCCGCATCGTCAGCCCATAGCAAGGCTCCCGACGCCAACACGGGAAATAGTCCTGGAAGCAGGCTGATGACGGCGACGAACGGAGAACGGAAAGCCATGCCCAGCAGAACGCCCGCGAAGGCGACGCAAATGGGAATGCTTTCCTTCAACTGATCGATCATGCGGGCGCTGTTGCGGGCTGCCACCGCCGGCAATCCCGTGACGGAGATTTCAAAGCCCGGATTGGCGGCGCGAACGGGATCGAGCGAACGGTCGATTTTCTCCACCACGGGCAGGATATGGCTGGAATCGACGTCGGGGAGACGTCCCGTCACGAGCACGGCGTTCTTCTCTTCGGCGACGAACCGGCGCACCAAATGCTCCGGCAGATACCCGACGAACTTCTCGATCGTCTCGATGCGGTCGTCGCCAGCATCGTGCAGCCAGCGCCTCAGGCTCTCGAGCGACCAGACGTTGCCAAGGCCTGCTTCCTTCTCGAGCGCATTGTGCACCTGGCCGATCACCGCAAGCGTTTGCGCGGAGTAAAGCGGCGTGCCGTCATGCCATTCGATCATGACGTGCACGGGATTGGCGCCCGTCAACTTTTGATCGATGCGACCGGTCGCGGCGAGGGCCTGTTCGCGATCCGGAACCTGGTCGGCCAACCTGTACCTGGTCGGCAGATCTACGAACGCCGCCCCGAACATGGCGAACATCACGAGACCGACGGCTGAATAAAAATAAGGGTGCAAGGTTACGCGGTCGACGATCGCGCCGACGATGCCGCCGAGCCCGTCCATCAGCGCATCGGCCGGCGTGCGGTCCCTGGCCAGCGTATCTTCGTTGCGGATGAACTCGACCGCGAGGATCGGCAACACCAGGATCACGGCAACGAACGACACCAGAACGCCGATTGCACCGGCCATTCCGAACGTGCGGATCAGGCCGGATTCGGAGAGCAGAAGCGCAAGAAAGGCCAGCAGCGCGACACCGTGCGCAAGCACGCAGGCCGGCCCGACGATGGTGATTGCAAATTTGACGGCCTGATACTTGTCGTCCCCTTCCCGCAGCCGGATGCGGATAGCCGAGACCATCTGCATGCTGTCGGCAAACCCCATCACCATGATGAGCGGGGTCATGACATTGAGGAACAGGTTGAGCTTGAATCCGAGCCACCCGAGAATCCCGAGCGACCAGATCACGGCCAGCACCGGCGGCAGCGCCGCCACCAGCATCAGCGAGACACGGCGGAAGAAGATGACGGCGATAACGGCGCCGAACAGCAGCCCGAGGCCATTGTACAGGATCTGATCGCGCTCGACCGCATTCCGGATTTCCAGCTGCATGACGGGCGCGCCCGTCGTCTTCGCCGTCAAACCGGTATCCTTAAGCTGCTCGTCGATGACAGCGTGGATGTTGCCGATGACCACTTTGGCGGTTTCTTTCTTCACCACCTTGCGATCGAGGGCGATGATGATCATCGCAAGCTGACCGTCATCGGAGAGGAACTTGCCCTTGACGATGTCGTTGCTCTTGAGCGCGGCGATCATCGCGTCGTAGGCGGGGCCGTCCTCCGGCATTTCGTCCGGCACGAGCGGCGCCGCATACCCTGTCGCGTCGGGCTTTCCTCGTGCCGACAGCATCGACACGAGCCCGGACACGCCATCGACGAGTTGCAGCTCGGTCGTCAGGCTCCCAAATGCCTCGAGCTGCTTGCGCTTCAAGAGGTCGTGCCCCTCGACGACGACGAGAACGTCGTACTCGCTCGAGGGAAACCGCCGGTCGATGGCCTCGTAACGGCGGAACTCCTCGGTGTTCGTGCGGAACAGCTCGGCCAGCGAGTCATCGACCTGCAGCTTCAGCAGCCCCATCACACCGAGCACCGTGGCGATGGCGATCAGTGCGCCAACCAAAAGCGGCGCGCGCAGTCCGACGAAGCCCAGACGCTCCAGCCCAAACGAAAACACGGAGTTCCGGTGATCGTCCTCGGCCATATTCCCCCCGTCAGCGCGATTCCTGCCGGCTTTCGCCTCGCAGCGCGGTTTCGATCTTTATATGTCTCGCACGACCGCCGCGTGCCACACGGAATCGGCTCACGTGGCCCGATGGTTGCATTTGCGGCACGGGCTGTGAAGAGCCCCCGCCGCGAGACTTCCCTGGAGGTGCCGGCGCCCCAATATGGCCCCATGTGAAGCGTCATTATCCGCCCATTCCTGCCATCGGATGGTTCCATGCCGCCGCCAACTGCGCCCGAGCTGACGAACGTGTGCCCTCATCGGCGCAGGGGAGCGTTGCAGTGGCGCCACGCTCTCGTTCTCGCATTTTCGGCACTACTGGCGTTTGCGGCACCCTCAGTGGCACGCGCGATCCAGCAGCAGGCTCCGAACAGCAGGGTCGTGCTGGACCTGCCGCCGGACTACGTCCCCTCCCCCCTCTTCTCCGGTTTCCAGAACGAAACGACGGGCGCCTCCTACGTCATCCTGGAGGCGCCGGCCGCCGAGTACGACAAGATGGCGCAGGGCTTCACGGCCGAGGAGCTCGCCAAGCGCGGGATCACCGACGTTACGAAAGGCAGCCTGCCGCGGAGCGATGCGCACATCTATATGCGTGCCAAGCAGACATCGGAGGCGGGCACGTACGGCAAGTTTTTCGTGCTCTTCCGCTCCGCCGATCAGACGGTGCTCGTATCGGTCAACGTGCCCGAGCATGCGCTCTCCGACGGAAGCGTGAAAGTCCAGGACATCGAGAAGGTTCTGGCGACGGCGAAGACCACCGAGAAACCCGCGGTGCGCGATCTGTTCGAGCTGTCCTATCTCGGACCGTTCAAGGAGGCAGGCCGCATCGTAGGCACCAGCAAGGTCTATACCCTCGACGGACGGCTGGAGCCGGAGCGGGCGGGCGAGACGCGTTCGGCCTTCATGGTCGCGCCTTCGATCGACAAGCGCGCGGTCACCGAGCCGGAGAAGCAGGCGGTTGCGTTACTGGGCAGCCTTCCGGGCTTCAAGGATTTCAAGCCGGGCAAGCCGCGCGCCATCCGCATCGGAGGGCTCGACGGCGTCGAGGTCGAAGCGGACGCGGTCGATGCAGATGACGGCCGTCCGATCCATCTCTATCAGGCGATGCTGCTGGGCACGGGCGGCGGCTATTTCCGGCTGATCGGCATAGCGACGCCCAAGGACGCGCCCGCCATCACGCCGGAGTTTCCCAAGATCGCCCGCTCGTTCTCGCTGCTGCCTTGAGAGGATGCCGGACGGCGCGGTGATCCGGTCCCGCCCGCCGCGGGCGCAAATCCTGAGGATGCCGGCGGCCTGCCCACCGCCCCCTCCGCCGGATGCCTTGACAGTCGAGGCCGCAGCCTCGCATAAGTGCCGCCCGGATCGGCGTGGTGCTTCGGCACCAGACCGCGGTATTTTTCCGGCAGGGCGGGCGGTTAGCTCAGCGGTAGAGCACACGCTTCACACGCGTGGGGTCATAGGTTCAATCCCTATACCGCCCACCATT
>Ga0182746_1001471_pt1 | contig 21309 bp, 16 predicted proteins | sample eDN3rd30CBELigOP_FD_128881 | JGI IMG/M metagenome (GOLD analysis project Ga0182746, IMG submission 128881) | Enriched Organic Plus compost microbial communities from Emeryville, California, USA - eDNA 3rd pass 30_C BE-Lig OP (version 2) (version 2) ... | reverse complement strand
GGTCACGCCGCAGACCACCGCCGCCTGCAGGTAGCGCCGTAACCCCGTCGTAGCGCCGGTGGCCCCGCGGATACCGAGTGCGCGCCAGAGATTCAGACCGACCGCCGAGACAATCCGATGGGGGCGGGGATGCGGTCCGCCGAGATCCGCTTGCGGAACACCCAGTAGGTCCAGCCCTGGTACACCAGAACGAGCGGCAGCAGGGTCAACGAGGCCCAAGACATGATCTTCAAGGTGTAGGGGGTCGAGGATCCGTTGTAGATGGTCACGCCCCACTCGGGGCTCAAGGTGGACGGCAGTAGGTACGGGTACATCGAACCGAACAGCAGGACCACCACGGCGGCTACCACCACCACGGTGGCGACGAACGCCCAGCCTTCCCGCGAACGTGACCACATCAATGCCACCGAGATCAGCAGCGCCACCACCGCAACCGCCAGGGGTGCCCATGTCCATGGCTTGCCGTGGGCAAGCTGGGTCCACAGCCCGAAGCCGCCGGCCAGCAGGATCACCGGAAGGGTCAGCATGCGGGCGAACCGGAAGGCGTCATCGCGTATGGGTCCAGCGGTTTTCAAGGCGATGAACACCGAACCGTAGAACGCGAACAGCGAGGCCGTCGCCAGACCGCCGAGCAGGGTGTAGGCGTTGAGCACGTCCCCGATCCCGGCGTGGACGCGATGATCAGCGTCAATCGGCAAGCCGCGCACCAGGATTGCGAAGGCGACACCCCACAGGATGGCGGGCAGCCACGATCCCACCGCGATGCCGAGGTCGGCGTATTTACGCCACTTGGTGTCATCGATCTTGCCGCGCCACTCGATACCCACGATGCGCAGGATCATCCCGAACAGAATGGCCAGCAGCGGCAGGTACAACGCCGAGAACAACGTCGCATACCAGTTCGGGAATGCCGCGAACATGGCGGCACCCGCCGTGATCAGCCATACCTCGTTGGCATCCCACACCGGACCGATGGTGTTCAGGACCGCTCGCCTGCGGCTTTCCGGATCGCCTTCGCCTGCGCTGCCCAACGGCGCCATCAGCATGCCGACGCCGAAATCGAAACCCTCCAGAACCACGAACCCGAGGAACAGGACGGCGATGAGTATGAACCAGAGTTCTTGGAGTCCCATCGGAGATCAGTCCTCTCAGTACGCGAACGACAAAGGGGCGGATTCGTCCTCATCCGGTGGCGTGGGTGGCGCCGGTTCGGAATCGTGCTCCTGAGGCCCTTCGGTGACGTAGCGGCGCATGAGCCAGAACCAGACGACCGCGAGGGCGCCGTAGAGCAGCGTGAAGACCGCCAGTGAGAAGAACACCATGCCGGCCGCATGATCAGAGACGCCTTGTTGCACCGTCAGCCGCACCATCTGGTCGCCGGTCGGATTCGGCACCACGACCCAGGGCTGACGGCCCATCTCGGTGAACACCCAGCCCGCGGAGTTGGCCAGGAACGGTGTCGGCAGGGTGATCAGCGCGAAGGTGCCGAACCACCGCTGGTCAGGAAGCCGCTTGCCACGGGTCAGCCACAGCGTGAGCAGGGCGAACGCCAGTGGCACCAGCATGAGGGCGATCATGGCCCGGAACGACCAGTAGGTGACGAACAGGTTCGGCCGGTAGTCGCCGGGACCGAACTTCTCCTCGAACTGCCGCTGCAGGTCGTTGACGCCCTCCAAGGTGACGCCGCTGAACTTGCCTTCGGCCAGGAAGGGCAGCACGTAGGGAACCTCGATCACGTGCGTCACGCTGGCGCAGTTGTTGTGCGTGCCGACGGTCAGGACCGAGAAATCCGGATCGGTCTGCGTGTCGCAAAGCGATTCGGCGGACGCCATTTTCATGGGCTGCTGTACGAACATCAGCTTGCCCTGGACGTCGCCGGTGAAGAACAGCACCACCACCGCGGCCAGGGCGACGACGCTGCCCAGAATCGTTGCCGGCCGGTACATTCCGGCGGAGTCGCCTCCGGCGTCTGCGGCCGGAGCGTCCAGCGACTCGCGCGCGGCCTTGCGCCGGTCGCGGACCATGAGCCATGCGCTCACGGCGGCGACGAAGGTGCCTGCGGTGAGCAGCGATCCTGCGACGACATGCAGGAACGCCCAGATCGCGGTGTTGTTGGTCAGCAGGGCACCGAAGTCGATGAGTTCTGCCCGCCCGCTCTCCGGGTTGAACTTCGCGCCGACCGGATGCTGCATGAACGAGTTGGCCGCGATGATGAAGAAGGCCGACGCGTTCACGGCGAAGGCCACCATCCAGATACAGAACAGGTGGACCGCCCGGGGCAGTCGGGTCCAGCCGAAGATCCACAGGCCGATGAACGTGGACTCGACGAAGAATGCGACCAGGCCTTCGAATGCCAGCGGTGCGCCGAAGATGTCGCCGACGAAACGCGAGTATTCGCTCCAGTTCATGCCGAACTGGAATTCCTGCACGATGCCGGTGGCCACCCCGATCGCGAAGTTGATCAGGAACAGCTTGCCGAAGAACCGGGTGAGGCGATACCAGCTGTCGTTACCGGTGACCATCCACGCGGTTTGCATGACGGCGATCAACGGCGCCAACCCAATGGTCAGCGGCACGAATATGAAGTGGTAGACGGTGGTGATTCCGAACTGCCACCGCGATACGTCCAATGCGTCCATCTGGCCCTACTTCCGAGGTCTCAGACCAATCTACGACGGAGTGTAGTAGAAGGTTGCGGGCCAGGCGCCGACCGAGACCGGTGTCTTACGTCACCGGAGGCGCCTGGTGTGAGATTGCCGCGTGGAGCTTCTTTGCCTCGCTGCGGATTGCGAAAGCGGAGATCACCTCGAACACGCCGACGACGATCAGGATGATGCCGGTGACCTGGGCCAGCGCGACCAGCCCCTCCTTCGGCGCGACGAACATGATGATGCCTGCGATCACGCTGATGACGCCGATGAGGATCTCCCAGACCCGTCCGGGCAGCGAGGGATCTCCGATGGCCGACATCGCCGTTGCGACACCGCGGAAGATGAACCCGACACCGATCCAGATCGCCAGGAGTTCGAAGGAGTTCTGCAGGCTGACGAAACACAGCACGGCCAGCACGAGTGCCGCGGCACCGCCGATGAACAGCAACACCCGCCCACCGACCGAGGATCGGAGGCTAAAAGCCAGGACCAGCTGGGAGATACCGGTGATCAACAGGTAGGCGGCGAAGAAGATCGCGGCAACCAGAATGGTGATGCCGGGCCAGACCAACGCCAGGACGCCGAGGATGATGGCGAGGATTCCCGAAACCAGCGTCGATTTCCAAAGATGTGGCAACAAGCTTGGGGGAGCAGTGGTTTCCATGCTGGCAGTTTGACACAAACACTGATGTAGATCGCGGTTTTTGCGTTACGGCTGTGGTATCGCAGCCTGGTAGTTAAGGTTCCGTTACCGGCGCTGCATCCACGGTCGGCGGCCGTTAACGTCTTCGATCTGGAACAGCCCGACCGCAGCCGCAGACAGAGAAATGAGGCAACCCGTGACAGTTGGATGTCGTCCCCGACGAAGCAAGATGTGGCGTTTCGCGGTGGTGGTCGCCGCGAGCGGAGCGCTCGCAATGTCGGGCTGCGCGAACAATACCGAGTCCGGTGGACCGGAAACCAAGACGACGACAGCGGCAAAGGTCGAAAAGGTCGATGCGATAGCCAATTCGGTGCCCGAGCCGATCAAGTCGAGCGGCAAGTTGATCATCGGGACGGACCCGTCCTACCCGCCCAACGAGTTCAAGGATCCCGCCGGCAAGATCATCGGCTTCGATGTCGATCTGATGAATGCGATCGCGGGCACGCTGGGCCTCACTCCGGAGTACCGGGCGTCCTTGTTCGACAAGATCATCCCGTCGGTGCAAGGCGGAAACTACAACGTGGGCATGTCGTCGTTCACCGACTCGAAGAAGCGCGAAGAGCAGGTTGATTTCGTGACGTACTTCAGTGCCGGTTCGTCATGGGCGCAGAAGGTCGGCGCCGGGATCAACCCCGATGATGCCTGCGGTTTGAAGATCGCAGTGCAGACGGCGACGGTGCAGGACACCGAGGAGATGCCGGCGCGCAGCAAGAAGTGTGTCGAGGCGGGCAAACCCGCGATCAACGTCGTCAAGTTCGACGACCAGACCGCGGCCACCAGCGCGGTGATGCTCGGCCAGGCCGACGCCATGTCGGCGGATTCGCCGGTGACGGCGTACGCGATCAAGCAGAGCAACGGAAAACTCGAAGCCGCAGGAGAAATCTTCGACTCCGCCCCCTACGGCTGGGCAGTCCAGAAGGGTTCGCCGCTGGCTGCTTCACTGCAGCAGGCACTTCAGCACCTGATCGACAACGGTGTGTACAAACAGGTGGCCGCGAACTGGGGCGCGGAGAACGGGATGATCGAAAAGCCGGTCATCAACGGTGCGACCAGTTGAGCCGCCGATGAGTGATGAATCGTCGCCGGCCGCAATCGACGCCGTCCCGCTGAGGCATCCGTGGCGTTGGGTGGCGGCGATCGTCATCCTCGTGCTGATCGGACTGTTCCTGTGGGGTGCGGCGACCAATGAGGCGTACGGGTGGGAGACGTATGTCAAGTACCTGTTCGATCGGCGCATCTCGGAAGCAGCGTGGAACACCCTGCAACTGACCATCTACTCGATGATTCTGGCGCTCGTTCTGGGTGTGCTCCTGGCGGTGATGCGGTTGTCTCCGAACCCGGTGCTGAAAGCCGTGTCCTGGACATACCTGTGGATCTTCCGCGGCACACCGATCTATGTGCAGTTGGTGCTGTGGGGCCTGGTCCCGGTGATCTACCAGAACATTCAGATCGGCGTACCGTTCGGCCCGCGGCTTTTCGAGTTCACCCTGGCTGATCCGAACGTCTTCTGGCTGGCCGTTCTCGGGCTGGGACTCAACGAGGCCGCCTACATGGCCGAGATCATCAGGGCCGGCATCAACTCCGTGCCCGAGGGGCAGACGGAAGCCTCGGTCGCGCTTGGCATGTCGTGGGCCATGACCATGCGGCGTACCGTGCTTCCCCAGGCCATGCGGGTCATCATCCCGCCAACCGGCAACGAATTCATCAGCATGCTGAAGACGACATCGTTGGTCACCGCCATTCCGTACAGCTTCGAGTTGTACGGTCGCTCAAAGGATATCGGTGTCGGCCTGTTCCAGCCGGTTCCGCTGCTGCTGGTGGCGTCCACCTGGTACCTGGCGATCACCAGCATCCTGATGGTCGGGCAGTACTACCTCGAGCGGCACTACGCCCGTGGCGCCTCGCGCAAACTGACCTCCAAGCAGCTCGAGGCCCTGGCCAAAGCGCAGATGGGAGAGCCGCATCCATGACCGCCGCCACCGAACCGATGGTGCGGGCCGAGAGCGTCTGCAAGAACTTCGGAGCCCTGCACGTCCTGAAAGGCGTCACGTTGGACGTCGGTAGGGGCGAGGTGTTGTGCATGGTCGGGCCTTCGGGCTCGGGCAAGTCGACCTTTCTGCGGTGCATCAATCACCTCGAGCAGGTCAACGCGGGGCGCCTGTACGTCGACGGCGAGTTGATCGGGTATCGCGAACGCGGCGGCAAGCTGCACGAGATGGCACCGCGCGATGCCGCCCGGCAACGCCGCGACATCGGCATGGTGTTCCAGCACTTCAACCTGTTTCCGCACCGCACAGCGCTGGACAACATCATCGAGGCGCCCATGCGCGTCAAGCGGGTGAAGAAGGATGCCGCGGTGGCCCGGGCCAAGGATCTTCTCGATCAGGTGGGTTTGGCCGCCAAGGCTGACGCGTACCCCGCGCAGTTGTCGGGTGGCCAGCAGCAGCGGGTGGCCATCGCCAGAGCCCTGGCGATGAACCCGAAGCTGATGCTGTTCGACGAGCCGACCTCGGCGTTGGACCCCGAGTTGGTCGGTGAGGTACTGGCAGTGATCAAGAAACTCGCGGGTGAGGGCATGACCATGGTGGTGGTGACCCACGAGATGGGTTTCGCCCGTGAGGTCGCCGACAAGCTGGTGTTCATGGACGGCGGTGTCATCGTGGAGAGCGGCCCACCGCGCGAGGTGATGGCCAACCCCAAACATGAACGTACAAAAGAGTTTCTGTCCAAGGTGATGTAGCGTCGAATGCGTGGCATCCGCACGAGATGACGTATTCGTCACCGTTGCCGATCTTCGTGACCGCTTGACCTCACAGGCTCCGGTCACGTTGCTGGACGTACGTTGGTCGCTCGCCGAACCCGACGGTGAACATGCTTATCTGAGTGGTCATCTGCCCGGCGCCGTCTACGTTTCACTCGACGACGATCTGTCCGATCACCGCATCACCGGCCGGGGACGACATCCACTGCCGTCCGGTTCCGACCTGCAGGCAGCGGCGCGCCGGTGGGGTGTACGCAAAGGCGTGCCCGTTGTGGTCTACGACGACTGGAACCGGGCCGGATCGGCCAGGGCCTGGTGGGTACTCACCGCGGCCGGGATCGACGACGTCCGCATCCTCGACGGAGGCCTGGCGGCGTGGAGAGCGGCAGGCGGCGCGCTGCACGTCGGCCCGGTCACGCCGCAGCCGGGTGATGTCGACGTCATCCACGACGATCTCTACCGCGGGGCCTTGCGCACCCTGACCGCCGAGCAGGCGGGGAAAGGGGGTGGGGTGTTGCTGGACGCCCGGGCACCCGAGCGGTTCCGCGGAGAGGTCGAGCCCGTCGACCCGGTGGCCGGCCACATCCCCGGGGCGGTCAATCTGCCCAGTACCCAGTTGCTCTCCGCGGACGGCACCTTGCTCACCGACGCCCGGCTGCGGGCGTTGCTCGCAGACCACTCAATCGCCGGTGCGGATGTCGGCGCCTACTGCGGGTCGGGGGTCACCGCAGCGCTCGCGGTGGCCGGTCTGGCTGCAGCCGGTGTGGATGCGGCGCTCTATCCGGGGTCGTGGTCGGAGTGGGCGTCGGACCCTGATCGGCCCGTGGCCCGGGGCGACTAGCAGCACCGCCGCGCGAGATCGGTGCTCGGTGGCGTCGCCGAGCGACTTTATGCTGGGCCAATGCGGCGCAGCCCCGATCCCGTCACTCCGTTATGGCGTGCTGCGCAGATCTTCCGGTTGCTCAGCTGCCTGTATGCGCTGGGATTTCAGATTGCGATCAACGACGACCTGACCAGCCCGGTCACCGCCGGCGTGCTGTGTGCGGTGCTGATCGCGTGGAGCATCGCGTGTGCGGTCGCCTACCTACACGGTTTCGGCCGCCGCCCATCCTGGGTGATAGCGGAGATCGTGGTGGTCCTGGCCCTCATGCTGTCAACCGAGTTGGTGGCCTCCGAACAATGGATCGCGGACAACCAATCCTGGCCCACCACCTTGTGGGCGACGAACGCCACCATCTCGGCAGCACTGCAATTCGGTCCCGTAGGAGGGATGGCTGCCGGGCTGGCGGTGATGGCGGCCGCAGCGGCGTTGAAGGGCTACGTCAGCATAAATCTCGGTCGTAACGCCACCATCGTCATCGAACTGGCAGTGGGCCTGGCGGTGGGCATGGCCGCCCAGACCGCACGTCGCGCACATGCCGAGTTGGAGCGCGCGGTGCGGTTGGCGGCCTCATTGGAAGAACGGGAACGATTGTCACGGCGGGTGCACGACGGCGCCATTCAGGTACTGGCGCTCGTCTCGCGGCGCGGACGCGAAATCGGCGGTGAGACAGCGCAATTGGCCGAACTCGCTGGGGAACAGGAACGCGCGTTGCGCAGGCTGGTCAGCGCACCCGACCCAGAGGAACATATCGGTGGCGTCACCGATATCGGTGCCCTGCTGCGGTCACGAGCCTCCGATCGCGTTTCGGTCAGTCTGCCGGCCGAACCTGTACTCCTCGAACACGAAGCAGCTCATGAGCTGTTCGCCGCGGCAGGCAACGCCCTGGACAATGCTGCCGCGCACGCCGGACCGGACGCCCGGGTTTACGTGCTCCTGGAGGATCTGGGCGATTCGGTGACGGTGAGTGTTCGCGACGACGGCATCGGCATCCGTGACGGGCGGCTGGCCGAAGCGGTCCGGGAAGGTCACATGGGAATCTCGAAATCAATTGTGGGGCGTATGAATTGGTTGGGTGGACGGGCGCAGTTGCACACCGCGCCCGGATGCGGCACTGAGTGGGAACTGACGCTGCCACGCACACCGGCGGACCGTGACGTCGTGGAGAGAGGACAGTGATGACCGAGGCCGTACTCAAGGTGATGGTTGTCGACGATCACCCGATCTGGCGCGATGCGGTGGCCCGCGATCTCGCCGACGAGGGGTTCGACGTTGTGGCCACGGCCGACGGAGTGGCGTCTGCGCAGAGGCGGGCCGAAGTGGTGCGGCCCGATGTCGTCGTGATGGATATGAGCCTGTCTGACGGCAGCGGCGCCACGGCCACCGCGGAGGTGCTCGCCGTTTCACCCTCGTCACGGGTCCTGGTGCTCTCGGCTTCCGATGAGCGCGACGACGTCCTGGAAGCGGTGAAAGCCGGAGCCACCGGATATCTGGTCAAGAGCGCGTCGAAAGCAGACCTGACCGCAGCGGTGCGCGCCACCGCGGAGGGGCGGGCGGTGTTCACCCCCGGTCTGGCCGGTCTGGTGCTCGGTGAGTATCGGCGCATCGCTCAACGACCCGAAGACGGCCCCGCCACGCCCAGCCTGACCGACCGCGAGACCGAGGTTTTGCGGTTCGTAGCAAAGGGCTTGACCGCCAAGCAGATTGCCGCACGGTTGTCGTTGAGCCACCGCACCGTGGAGAATCACGTCCAGGCGACGTTCCGCAAATTGCAGGTCGCCAACCGGGTCGAACTGGCTCGCTACGCCATCGAACACGGCCTCGACGAGTAGTCCTACTCATCCCGCCAACGACATTTGTTGCCACGATGTCCGCATGAGCGAATCTCATCGCGCTGTCATCGCCCGGATGTCGTATGACCTCGCCGCGATTTCGGCGTATCTGAACCGGGTTTCGGCGGACCTGGGGGAGTTGAACCGAACGCTCGGGCAAACTCCTGCGGCCGCACCACCTCCGGTGTCCGCTGCGGCACCTGCCGCCTGGCCCACTGCGCCCGCCACCCCGGCCGCTCCCGTCGATTCTCCTGTGGTGCCGGCGCGACCTGTGCCCGCGTACGGCTCGGAACACTCGGAAGGCTGGGTCGGCAGGGCGCTGGCGGTGGCCGGGGTGGCAGTGACGCTCACCGGCGTCGTACTGCTGCTGGTGCTGGCCGCCCAGGCCGGCATCCTGCGACCGGAATTCCGGGTCGCGGCGGGCGCGGTGCTGGCGGCGGGGTTGGTCGGTGCCGGATGGTGGCTGTCGCGCCGGCCCGCCGGCCGGGTGGGGGCGATCGCGTTGGCCGCCACCGGCGTTGCCGCGGCATACATCGACGTGATCGCCGTGACCGCGATCTATGACTGGGTGTCTGCTCCGCTCGGTCTGATCTTGGCTGCCGCGATCGGAGGCGGCGGCCTGACATTGGCCCGACGGTGGAAATCCGAACAACTGGGTCTCTTGGTCCTGGTGCCGTTGATGGCCTTGGCGCCCGTCGTCACCCACGGGGTGACGTTGCTGCTGATCGGATTCATGTTGGCCCTGTCAGCCGCTGCCCTTCCGGTCCAGTTCGGGCGGGACTGGACCGGATTGTTCGGCGCGCGTATCGCAGCGCCGACGTTGCCGTTGTTGGTGGCGCTGGCGTCGGCCTCGATCGACGGCCGAGATGATCGGGTGCTCGCCCTGGCGTGCGCCGTCGCCGCAACGCTGGCAGTGGCCGGCGGCCTGCTGGTGCTGCGCTGGAGCACAAGGCCTGCCGCCACGGCGGTCCTCACCGCGGCCGGTGTTCTCCCGCTGCTGTGTGTGGCCGCCGGAGTCGATCGCCCGGTTGCCGCACTGATGGTCGCGGCGCTGTCAGCGGCACTCGTGGCCGTTGTCGCACTCGGCGACCGAATTGCCGGCGTCACCGTCATGGTTCGCCAGGTGTGGTCAGTACTGGCCGCTACCGCCGCGCTCATCGCGGTGCTGGTGGCCTTCGACGGTCCGGTCGCGGGACCGGTGTTGTCGGCCATGGCCGCAGTTGTGGCTGTCGCGGGTCGCAGCCGGGCAGTGACGAGGTGGATCGCGATCGGCCTGGCCATGATCGGCGGCGGCATATTTCTCGATATCGCCGGACCCGAAGTCTTGATCAGCGCCACGAAAATGCCTGCCGGGCTGACGGTTTCGTCCTTGATCGGGAGCGTGCTGGTGATCGCGGCGGCGGGCGCCATCTCGTGGGCGTGGGCGGTCGACCGGACAGCCGATCAGGAGGTGGTCCGGTTGGTCTGGGTGGCGGCCGCCATGGCGGCGGGCTATGCGGTCACCGTGTTCACCGTTACCGCAGGCGTCGCCATAGGTGGTACCGGCGCCGGTTTCTTCGGCGGTCACATGGTGGCAACCATCTGCTGGATTGCGGTGGCGGCCGGACTGCTCGGTTATGCGGCGCGCCGGCCGAGGGCACAGCGATCGCTGCCGATCGGCGGTGGCATGGCACTTGTCGCGGCCGCCATGGCCAAACTGTTCCTCTTCGACCTGGGCACTCTCGACGGGATGTTCCGGGTCGCGGTGTTCATCGTCGTCGGTCTGGCGCTGCTGGGCATGGGTGCGGGATATGCCCGGTTGCTCAATCATCAGGATGAGGCGGCCGACAAGCGGGCGACGTGGGAGCCCTCACAGCATAATTTGGAGTGATTCCAGATTGGTGGTCGTTGTTCCTGACATGAGTACACGTCGAATCGAATCCGATATTCAGGGTTACCAGGCCGCAGCGGCGCTCAGTGTCCCGCTTCAACAGGTCCTCGTCGACCTGGTCGAACTCGGCCTACAGGGCAAGCAGGCGCACTGGAACGTCGTCGGCACCAACTTCAGAGATCTGCACCTGCAACTCGACGAGGTTGTCGATTTCGCCAGGGAGGCCGCTGACACGATCGCGGAACGGATGCGAGCGTTGGATGCGGTGCCCGACGGACGGTCGGACACCGTCGTCGCGACCACGACGCTTCCGGAGTTCCCCGCCTACGAGCGCAGCTCAGCCGAGGTGGTCGACCTGATCACCGCGCGGATCTATGCGACGGTGGGCACCCTGCGCGGAGTTCATGACGCGGTCGATGAGCAGGACCCGACCACCGCAGACATCCTCCACCAGTTGATCGATGGCCTGGAGAAACTCGCCTGGCTGATCAAGTCGGAGAACCGCAAGGTCTAAACACCGGCGGGCGGAACACCCGAGGCGGTGCGCGCCGGATCGGCATTTTCCAGCCGGGCGCGTGCCGTCTCGTCGTCGCGGCGCCCGACCAGATACCAGGTGTGCATCAGACCCTTGCCCTTGATCTCGACATCGCCGCGTTCCTCGAGCACAAATGCATGGCTGATGCGGTCATAGACGTCCTGCGGTACCTGAATCCGGCCGGCCACATCGGTCGTCTCCATCCGGGAAGCGACGTTGACCGCGTCGCCCCAGACGTCGTAGAAGAATTTGCGGGACCCGACCACGCCGGCCACCACCGGGCCGGCGGCCAGGCCGATTCGCAACGGTACCTCGCGGCCGCGCGGATCCTTGAGGTCGGCCACGGCGTCGGCCAGGTCCAGCGCCAGACAGGCGAGTGCCTCGATGTGATCGGGGCGTGGCTTGGGAACTCCGGCCACCACCATGTAGGAATCACCGCTGGTCTTGACCTTCTCCAGGCCGTGGCGGTCCACCAGTGCATCGAGATCGGTGTACAGCCGGTCCAGAAAGCGCACGAGGTCTGTCGGGGTGACATCGCTGGCTCGTTCCGTGTAGCCGGCGATGTCGGCGAACAATATCGAGGCGTCGTCGTACTTGTCGGCGATGATGGTGCGCGAGGGATCCTTGAGCCGCGCAGCGATGGTGGTGGGCAGGATGTTGCTCAGCAGTTGCTCGGACCGCTGATATTCGGCTTCCATGGCTTGCTCTGCTCGGGCGATCTCACGCAGCGACATCCAGACTGTGGCAAACACCATTACTCCGGCCGAGACCGCCGAAAGGATGAACCCGGCAGTCAGTGCCCACGGTGGCCCGAGGCCCCGATCATTGGGAACCAGGATTTCCAACGCGATCGCGGCGGCTACCGCCAGTGCCGTCAATGTCCCGGCCAGCACGATCCGCTCGATTCCCAGCACCAGCACAGCCAGCGACGCGGCCACCACGAAGTAGAACTGCAGTCCCGAGCCGGTCCCTACCGCGAAGCACATCGTCGATACCGACACGTAGGCGAACAGGAAGAACGCCAGCGGTGCGATCAGTTCGCCGAACCGATACAACAGTGGCACTAGCAGGAACAACGCGGCGGAACCGAGGTTGACGAATCCGAACCGCCACATCGGCCCGCCGAGGACCAGTTGGAAGACCCCGAAGCCTCCGGACACCGCGGCCGCGATGCACGTCGCAATGGTCAACACCCGCAGCCGGCTCGACACGCTCTCGGCGTAATGCCGGGTGCGGGCCGGAACGCGATTGTTCAACGCCATCTCGGGAATGCACACCGACCGGCGGAACTCGCTGACCACCACGGACAAAGGGTATCGCCGCAAGACCCCGAAATGGCCGACATTGACGCGGCCGCTATTTCAAATCAGGGTCCAGCAAATCCGGCGGAATGTCGGTATGTCACAATGGGAACTCGTTTCTGGTGCGTGCGGCCGTGGGCCGCCGATCTCTTGTGGGGGGATCTCGACGTGGACCGGTCATGGATGCGTAACACCGCAGCTGGCTGTGCGATCGCGTGTGGCGCCATGGTTGTCGGCCCCGGCATGGCCGGTACCGCGGTGGCTTCGGCGCACTTGTTCGGTATCGACATCCACGACATCTTCGATCACAAGAAAAAGAACAAGAAGTCCCGTCCCGCGGCCAAGCTGGGCCCGCAGCGCGGCGCGGGAGTCAAGAATTCCGGTGGCAGCCTCGGTGGGCCTGGGGCTTCCGACAATTCCAAACCCGAGGCGAAGGTCGGAGCGGCCAAGATCGGGTCCACAGGCGCGGACTCCGGCCAGGCTCCGGCGACGGCAGCCCGTTCAGGAACTTTCGCGGAATCGCCGCAGTCGGCCCAGGCCGGCACGACGGGTCAGGCTCCGTCGGCGGTCTCGTCCGGCGCAACCGCCCAGGCGCCGATAGCAGCCGTCACCGACGTGACCGGTCAGGCACCTACGGTGACCGTTTCAGGCGGCGGTGGCGGGGCCGCGGGAGCCCCCACTAACCGCAGCCTCGGGCGGGCTCCCAATCTCGCGCCCGTGCCGACGGCCCCGAGCAGTCGCACCATCGTGATCCGGTCGGCCCCGCCCAAAGCCCCCGCCGCACCTGCACCGGCGATCGCCGCGCCCCCGGCTGTTCCGGTCGTCCCGGCTCCGGTGGCGGTCCCTCCGGCTCCCGTCATCTCGGTCCCGGCTCCTGCCGCCCCGCCGGCAGGACTGCCCCCGGCGGTCCCGAGCGCACCCGCGGTTCCCGCACCGCGATCGGAACCACCAGTGGCACAGCCGCATTCGGTTCCCGCGGTGCCGGAGTCCTTCCGGCTGGGATACGCCGATTACCTCCGCACGGCCAGCACCAGCGATCTGCTGTTCGCCGTACTGCCCGGCCTGGGCGGCATGCTGTTGATGACGGCCGCAGGGGGAGCGGTCGGCTTCCGGCAGGCGCGCGCCGCGCAGACGCTGCCGTCTCCACAGATCGCCCGGTTCTTGCCGTAGCGGTCCGGCGATGACGCGCGGTGAACACGACCGCAGCCGTTCCGCTGCCGTGGGATTCCGCATGGGTCCGCTGGTTTGGCTTTTCGTCACCGCAGCTGTCATCTCGGTCATCGGTGGATTGCTGGTAGTGGTGGGTTGGGCTCGCGGAGAACTGTCGGAATCACCGTGGGCCGCGCTGGCGGGCGTGCTGATCATGGCCACGGGATTCGGGATGGTCGCCTTTCGTTGTGCGTCCGCCGCTGAACAGAAGGCGGCGCCGGAGCCGCCGGATGACACCGTGCTGGAGGTTCTCAATCCGCTCGGTCTGGTGTTCTGGATCTTCGCCACGGTGGCTGCGCTCGTCCTTGCCGTGACGGCCTCCGGCCTCTGCCGGCTGGTTCTGAGAGCAGTCGAGGACGGCGGTCTCGACCGGCCCGGCACGACGGGGCTGGCGGCGGTCGGTGTCACAGCAGTCGCCGTGACGGCCTTGGTCGGGATGGTTGCGGTGGCCGCCGCAGTGCCGGTGCGCATCATCCGGTCCTATGGGCGCACTCACTTCTGGCTGTCTCCCGAGGGAATTGGTTATCCACCATCCACGGAGGAAGACCCCGGGTTTCGGCGATGGGACGGCGTCACTGCGATCACCCATTCGTCGCGCGATGCCCGCGGCGTGGTGTACAGCCACGTGTGGACGATCCGCACCACCAACCCCCACTCGAACGTCACTGTCGTGTACCCGGCGGGCGGGGTGCCCCGGCCCCGCGAGATTCGTCAGGCCGTCCGGGACCTTGCGCCGACCGTCGAGGTGACCTGAGCGCCGTAGGTCCGTCGGCCGGGGCACTTGTCCAGAGGCCGTTTTGTTGTATTCATCGCGGCGGGATAGCATCCGTCGACCGGTCTCCGGCTATGGCGCACACCGTGGTCCTTTCATGGCGGATTCATAGCTAGTTCCTAGATCCGGCGTCGTGTGGCAGCTGCTCGGTGGTGCCCGGCTGCTGGTAGCCGCCGGCGCTGCCGGTTGGTGTGCCAGCGGTGGTGCCTTCACGGCGATTATCAAGGCGTTGAACCGATTCCGACCATCTGACCCGTTTGCGCCATATTGACGCGCAGGCATGGTTTACTCTTCGGGATCGGGTGCGCTCATCGAGGCGCGCTGCGCGTTTGCGGTAGCTTCGTGCAAGGTCAGGCCTGGGATGCCACGGCACCCCGGGCTCGATCGTTCGCATCCGATCTGCAAATGCATATGTGAACACCCGGCAGGGTGTCGGCACGGAGACAGTCGGAGGAACTCGCGATTTTCAGGATCCTGAAGCGGCTGTGGATTCCGCTGGTGCTCGTCGTGGTGGGTGTCGCAGGCGGATTTACCGTGTCGCGGCTGCACGGTGCCTTCGGTAGCCAGACCCGCCCCGCCTACACCAGCGCCGAGCGTGAGGAGAAGCGGCCCCACGATCCCAAGCACCTGGTTTACGAGGTGTTCGGCCCCCCTGGAACCGTTGCGACCATCAGCTATTTCGATGCTGACGCAGAGCCGCAACTCATCAAGGACGCACCGCTGCCGTGGTCCGTGGAGTTCCCGATCTCCGATGCGACGGCGATGGGAAACGTCAGCGCGCAGGGCAACGCCGATTCGATCGGATGCCGCATCCTCGTCGGCGATGAGGTGAAGGACGAGAAGGTCCGGTCCGGAGTCAGCGCGTTCACCTTCTGCCAACTGAAGGCCGCATGAGCACCGACAGTGAACCGGTGACCGAGCCGTTGCCGATTGCCAAGCGGCCGCCGTTCATCGCCCGCATGGTCCGCCGCCTGTCAGTTCCGATCATCCTCGGATGGTTGGCGATCACAGTCGTGCTGAGTGTTGCCGTTCCTTCCCTCGAGCAGGTGGAGAAAGAGCACTCGGTAGCGATGGATCCCACCGCTGCACCGTCGTTCGAGGCGATGCAGCGCATGGGCCAACTGTTCGGCGAGGCAGGTTCGGGCGCCGTCGCGATGATCGTTCTGGAGGGCGAGCAGCCCCTCGGCGACGATGCCCATGGCTACTACGACGAGATGGTTCGTCAGCTCAAGGCCGACACCACGTATGTGGAGCACGTCCAGGACTTCTGGGGCGACCCGATGACCCAGGGTGCCGCTCAGAGTGTCGACGGCAAGGCCACATATGTGCAGGTGACTCTCACCAGCAACAAAGAGATCTCGGCAGTCAAGTCGGTCGAGGCCGTCCGGACGATCGTGGATCGGATTCCTGCCCCGGCCGGGGTCAAGGCCTACGTCACCGGACCGGCGGCGTTCGCCGCCGACCTCGGCCCTGCCGGTAACCGGACCGTGGCTTTGGTGACCTCGTTGAGCCTCACGGTGATCTTCGTGATGTTGCTGCTCGTCTACCGATCGATCATCTCCGTCATTCTGATGCTGGTGGTGGTGGGCATCGAGCTGACGGTGGCGCGCGGTGTGGTCGCACTGTTGGGGAGTCTCGGAGTCATCGGAATCACGACGTTCGTGGTCAATCTGCTGGTGGCCCTGGCCATCGCGGCGGGAACCGACTACGGCATCTTCTTCACGGGTCGCTATCAGGAAGCACGTCAGGCCGGCGAGGACAAGGAAGCGGCCTTCTACACAACTTTCCGCAGCGTCGCGAAAGTGGTTGTGGGCTCCGGTCTGACGATCGCCGGTGCGATCCTGTGTCTGCATTTCACCCGCCTGCCCGTCTACCAAACACTCGGGATCCCCACCGCGGTCGGCATGGTCGCCGCAGTCCTGGTGGCCGTCACACTGGTGCCTGCAGTCATCGCGGTCGGTAGTCGCTTCGGGTTGTTCGAGCCCAAGCGCAAGATCACGGTCCGGCGATGGCGGAAGGTCGGGACGGCGGTCGTGCGGTGGCCGGGCCCCATTCTGGTTGCCACGTGCGCTGTCTCGCTCATCGGCCTGCTGGCCCTACCGGCCTACAAACCCAGCTACAACGATCAGCAGTACATCCCGCAGGACATCCCGGCGAATGTGGGCTACGCAGCAGCCACACGACATTTCCCGCAGTCGCTGATGATGGCTCCCGACATCCTGCTCATCGAGGCCGACCATGACATGCGGAATCCGGTCGACTTCCTCGTGCTGAACAAGCTGGCCAAGGGCGTGCTGTCAGTGCCGGGGGTCTCGACCGTTCAGGCGCCGACGCGTCCCGGCGGTGAGCCGCTCAAGCACTCGACGATTCCGTTCATGCTCAGCATGAGCAATGCGTCGCAGACACACCTCATGCCGTTTCAGAAGAACCGCATGGAAGACCTGCTCGTGCAGGCCGAGGACATGCAGAAGACGATCGCCATCGTGAAGCGCATGCAGGCGCTGACCCAAGAGATGGTCGACACGACTCACAAGATGGTTGCCGATACCCACGAGCTGCAAGAGACAACCAACCAATTGCGCGATCACGTGGCGAATTTCGACGACTTCTTCAGGCCGATCCGCAACTACTTCTATTGGGAACCGCACTGCTACACGATCCCGCTCTGCTCGTCGATCAGAGGCGTCTTCGACACGCTGGACGGAATTGACCAGATCACCGTGAAGATGGTCGACCTGGTGGCCAATCTCGATCGTCTCGACGAGATCCTGCCCCAATTGGCCGCTCAGTTCCCGGTGATGATCTCGACCATGGAATCCACCCGAACCATGATGCTGACGATGCACAGCACCATGTCCGGGATCATGGACCAAATGGACGCCACGTCCAACAACGCCACCGCGATGGGCAAGGCATTCGATGCCGCTCAAAACGACGACTCCTTCTATCTGCCGCCAGAAGTCTTCGAGAACAAGGACTTCAAACGCGTCATGGATATCTTCCTGTCCCCGGACGGGAAAGCAGCCCGAATGCTGATCTCCCAGCGCGGTGATCCGGCCACGACAGAGGGCATGTCGCTCGTCGACCCGATCGAGACCGCGGCCGAGGAAGCGCTGAAGGGCACTCCGCTGCAGAACGCCACGATCTATCTGACCGGCACCGCGGCATCGGTGAAGGATCTGGTGGAGGCGTCCACCTACGATCTGCTGATCGCTGCCGTCGCGGCGTTGTGTCTGATCTTCGGCATCATGCTGATCGTGACGCGGAGCTTCATCGCCGCACTGGTCATCGTGGGCACCGTGGCGCTGTCGCTGGGGGCGGCCTTCGGGCTTTCTGTGCTCATCTGGCAGCACATCCTCGGAATGCCGTTGAACTGGGTCGTATTGGCGATGTCGGTGATCGTTCTGTTGGCGGTCGGTTCGGACTACAACCTGCTTTTGGTGTCCCGGATGAAAGAGGAGATCGGCGCGGGGATCAACACCGGCATCATCAGGGCGATGGGTGGTAGCGGCAAGGTGGTGACGGCCGCGGGCCTGGTGTTCGCGTTCACCATGCTGGCGATGGTCGTGAGCGACCTGGTCACCATCGGGCAACTGGGTGCGACCATCGGTGTCGGTCTGCTGTTCGACACGTTGGTGGTGCGCGCGTTCATGACACCGGCGATCGCCGCGCTGCTGGGGCGGTGGTTCTGGTGGCCGCAGACCGTACATCCGCGCCCTCTCAGTGCAACTGGGCGTCCGCGCGGGCAGCTCGTGCGCTCCATTCTGCAAAGGGAAGAGCGCTGACTGTAATGAACGCGTTTTTCTCGTGTGTGGTGAAGGCCTGTGCGGTGAAGGCCGGATGAGCGACGGACAGACAGGCACCCGGCCACCTTTGATCGCCCGGGTGATCTACCGGCTGTCGGTGCCGATCATCGTCGGGTGGTTGGCGCTCATCGCCGTGGTCACCTTCGCTGTTCCGTCACTGGAGCAGGTCGGGCGGGAAAGCTCAGTGTCGTTGGTCCCCAAGGACGCGCCGTCGTTTCGGGCGATGGAGCGCATGGGTCAGGTGTTCCAGGAATCGGACTCCGACAGCGTCGCGATGATCGTCTTGGAGGGCGACAAGCCCCTCGGCGAGGAGGCGCACGGCTATTACGACGACCTTGTTCGCCAGCTGCGCGCCGACACCAAGCACGTCCAGCACGTCCAGGACTACTGGGGGGACTCGCTCACCGCGTCGGGTGTGCAGAGTGCCGACGATCTGAGTGCCTATGTCCAGCTGAACCTTGCGGGCAACCAGGGTCAGGCGCTGGCCAACGAATCGGTGGAGGCGGTCCGGGACATCGTGGCGCAGACGCCGCCGCCGTCCGGGGTGAAGGCCTACGTCACGGGTCCGTCGCCGCTGATCACCGACATGAACCATGCCGGTGATACGTCGATCATGAAAATCACCATGGTCACGCTGGTGGTCATCTTCACGGTGCTGCTCTTCGTGTATCGCTCGGTCATCACCGTCTTTCTGCTGCTGGCGATGGTCGGCATCCAGGTGCAGGCAGCCAGGGGAGTCGTCGCATTCCTCGGCGATCACGAGATTCTCGGGCTGTCCACCTTCGCGGTGAATCTGCTGGTATCGCTGGGAATAGCAGTAGGAACCGACTATGGGATCTTCTTCATCGGTCGATACCACGAGGCGCGTCAAGCCGGCGAAGATCGCGAGACCGCCTTCTACACCACCTATCGGAGCGTCGCCAAGGTGGTGGTGGCTTCTGGATTGACGATCGCCGGGGCGATCTACTGTCTGAGCTTCACCCGACTGCCTTATTTCGAGACCATGGGTGTTCCTTCCGCCGTGGGTATGGCGGTTGCGGTCGCGGTGGCGGTCACCCTGGTTCCGTCCGTCATCGCCGTCGGCGGGCGATTCGGCCTGTTCGAGCCCAAACGGAAGCTCATGGTCCGTCGGTGGCGGGGAGTGGGTACGGCCGTGGTGCGGTGGCCGGTGCCGATTCTCGCCGGGGCGTGTGCGGTCGCGTTCGTCGGACTGTTGGCCCTGCCGGGATACCAAACCAGCTACGACGACAGACTGTATGTGCCGCAGGACATCCCGGCCAATGTCGGATACGCCGCCGCCGAACGGCACTTTCCCGAGTCGCGGATGACGCCGGACATCCTGATGCTCGAAGCCGACCACGATATGCGCAACCCGACAGACTTTTTGGTGCTGCACAAACTGGCCAAGCAAATCTTCTCCGTTCCCGGGATCGCCACGGTACAGAGCATCACCCGGCCCGAGGGAAGCCCGATCGAGCGTACGTCCATCCCGTTTCAGATCAGCCTGCAAAGTGCCGGTCTCCTCCAGATCATGCCGTTCGCCAGGGACCGCATGAATGACATGGAGAAGCAAGCCGAGGACATGCAGAGAATGATCACCCAGATGGAGGGCACCTATAACCTGATGAAGTTGATCGGGACGATCACCCACAACACGGTCGAGTTGACCGGCGAGACAGCCGAACTCACTGATCAGCTGATGGCGACCGTCGCGAGCTTCGATGACTTCTTCCGGCCGATCCGCAACTACCTGTATTGGGAGGGCCACTGCTACAACATTCCCATCTGCTTTGCCATTCGCTCGGTGTTCGACGCGCTCGACGGCACCGACAAGCTCAGTCTCCAAATGCACAAACTCCTCGACAACTTGGTGAAAGTCGATGGGTTGCAGGCACAGCTGGTCACCCAGCTGCCGCCGATGATCGCGATCATGAAATCGATGCGGACCATGATGCTGACGATGCACAGCACCATGTCCGGGATGATCGCCATTGTGGACGACACGACGTCGAATGCCACCGCCATGGGAAAGATCTTCGACGCCTCCCAGAACGACGACTCGTTCTATCTGCCGCCGGAAGTCTTCGAGAACAAGGACTTTCAACGGGCGATGAGCCTGTTCTTCTCCCCGGACGGGAAGGCGGTGCGGCTGATCCTCACGCACCGTGGCGATCCGGGAACACCCGAGGGCATCTCGCGGGTCGACGCTGTGCGGACCGCGGCCGAGGAAGCGATCAAGGTGACGCCGCTGCAGAACGCGTCGATCCACCTCGCCGGAACGGCTGCGACCTACAAGGACCTGCGGGATGGGTCCAGGTATGACCTCCTGATCGCCGGTGTCGCGGCGCTCTGCCTGGTGTTCGGGATCATGCTGGTCGTGACGCGCAGTCTGGTCGCCGCACTGGTCATCGTGGGCACCGTGGCGCTCTCACTGGGCGCGGCCTTCGGCCTGTCGGTACTGGTCTGGCAGCACATTCTCGGCATCGAACTGCACTGGCTGGTCTTGGCGATGTCGGTGATCGTCCTGTTGGCGGTCGGTTCCGACTACAACCTGCTGCTGGTGTCCCGGATGAAAGAAGAGGTCGCCGCCGGGATCAACACCGGCATCATCCGCGCCATGGGCGGCACCGGCAAGGTGGTGACCACCGCGGGCCTGGTGTTCGCATTCACGATGCTTTCGATGGTGGTCAGCGATCTTCGGATCATCGGTCAGGTGGGTTCGACCATCGGTTTGGGTTTGTTGTTCGACACGCTGGTCGTGCGTGCATTCATGACGCCGGCGATCGCCGCGCTGTTGGGGCGGTGGTTCTGGTGGCCGCTGAGGGTGCGACAGCGGCCCTCGAGTGCCGTACTCGGTCCAGTTAATGTGCCTGATCGTCCACTGGCCAAGCAGCAGACTTGATTTCGCTCGGTGATCGACCTGGACAAAGTACGGGTGAGAATGAGCTGCGGCGATTACAGTCGAATGGTCGGGAGCAATGGTAGGAAG
>Ga0182746_1001462_pt1 | contig 21421 bp, 6 predicted proteins | sample eDN3rd30CBELigOP_FD_128881 | JGI IMG/M metagenome (GOLD analysis project Ga0182746, IMG submission 128881) | Enriched Organic Plus compost microbial communities from Emeryville, California, USA - eDNA 3rd pass 30_C BE-Lig OP (version 2) (version 2) ... | reverse complement strand
GCAGAAGAGAGCTGATCAGCCGCCCTTTCGTGCGACCTCGTGTGGTGGCAGGCGGAACGCGTCAGTGCGGGAGCGGTGCACCCGCGCTCGCGGGAGTCAGCCGCGCGTGAACACCGTCAGCCCTGCTCGGCGAACGCCTTCATCCGCTTGAGGTACCAGGGGAGGCGCCGAGCCGGGACGGCGCGCGGCCAGTCGTCGGCGCGGAACCAGGCATCCGATCCGCCGTCGACGAAGACGACGCTGCCGCACAGGAAGTCTGCCGCGTCGGACAGCATGAACACGACCCACTGCGCGAGCTGATCAGGCACGCCGAACCCGCCGATCGGCACCGGGAACGAGCGGATCGCCTTCGCCTCGTCGGGGGTGGACAGCTGCTTCTCGAGCAGCGGCGTGAGGATCGCGCCGGGAGCGATGGCGTTGAGACGGATGCCGGCTCCCGCCCAGCGCTCCGTCACCGCCTGGCGGCGCAGCCAGCGACTGACCGCGATCTTCGAGGCTCCGTACGCCATCGCGGGGGCGTTCTTGCCGAACAGGCGCGTTGCCTTGACGGCCTTCGCCGAGTCGCCCGCGAGCATCGCCCGCACGGCGCGCCCGGGCACGGCGGGCGTGGTCGTGGTGGCGTTGGAGCCGAAGACGACGACCTTGGCGCGATCCGTCCGTGCGAGCGCGTCGCGCCAGCCCTCGAGGAGCTCGACGACGCCGAAGTAGTTCACCTCGACGATGAGTCGCGGACGCTCGGCGCCGGGCGCCGGACCGAGGCCCGCGGCCAGCACCGCGCCGTCGAGGGTCCCGCCGCAGGCGGCGAGGACACCGTCGATCGCCGTGCGGCGCCCCTGCGCGGTGGAGAGGTCGGCCACGACGTCGGCGGACTTCACGTCCACGCCGATCACGGTGTGGCCCTGCGCCCGCAGCTGTTCGGCGACCGCCGCGCCCATGCCCGATGCCGACCCGGTGACCGCGTACACGCCCATCTCGGCGCCTCCTCCTCTGCGACAGCCGTTCAATCCGTCGCTTTTTGACAGAATACGCCAATAATGGTCGTATGCCCCGCACGCCCGCGCACCCCGACACGGAGGCGGCCGCGCGCGGACGCGGCAGGCCCCGCGTCATCGACGCGGACCGCGTCGCCGAGACGGCCATCCGGCTGTGGCGTGAGCGCGGCTACCGCGCGACCGGCTGGAAGGACATCGCCGACGCGACGGGCGTGAGCGTGCGCACCCTGATGCGGCATTTCGGCAGCCGCGCCGACATCCCCTGGACGGGAGTGGATGCCGCCACCCGGCGGCTCGCGACCAGTCTCGCGGCGCTGCCGGACGACGTCCCGACCGGCGAAGCGATCCGGCGCGCCGTCGTCGACTCGGTGACGCACTCCGAGCAGGTCCTGCGCGCCGCCCCCGACTGGCTGGCGGTCGTCGCGCACGAGCCCGACCTCCTCGTCGCGGCGCCCCGTGCCTACGCTCCGTGGATCGGGGCCATCGCGGAGTTCATCGCCGATCGCAACCCCAGCGCGCCCCCGGCCATCTGCCACGCGCTCGCGACCGCGTATCAGGCCGCGGCCTTCGCGGCGCTCGCGGACTGGGCGGCGGACGGCGCGGGGGAGAACCCGGATCGTGCCGTCGACCGGATGCTCCGCTGGCTCGACGTGCACGCGCCCGCCGCCGACGACGACCCCGAACCGCGCCCCGGCGTGACGGCGGCGGCCGACACGCGCAGACAGGAGGACCTGCCATGACCCGCACCGCCCCCGACCCACTCGCCCCGGCGCAGCTCGGGCCCGTCACGCTGCGCAACCGCATCATCAAGTCCGCGACCTTCGAGGGCATGACCCCCGACGCGCTGGTGAGCGACCGCCTCATCGACTTCCATGTCGCGGTGGGTGAGGGCGGTGTCGGCATGACGACCGTCGCCTACCTGGCGGTCGCGCCCGAGGGGCGCACCGAGTTCGGACAGGTCCACTGGCGCCCCGAGGCGCTCGCCGGGCTCCGCCGGCTCACCGACGCCGTGCACGCGACGGGTGCGAAGGTGTCGGCGCAGATCGGCCATGCCGGTCCCGTGTCGAACTCCCGCTCGACGGGCGTGCCCTCACTGGCTCCGTCGTCGCGCTTCAACCCCCTCGCGATGGGCTTCGACCGCAAGGCCACCGTCGACGACATCCGCCGGATCGTGCGCCAGCATGCCGACGCCACCCGCCACGCGATCGACGTGGGCTTCGACGCCGTCGAGGTGCACCTCGGTCACAACTACCTTGCAAGCTCGTTCCTGAGCCCGAAGGTCAACAGGCGTATGGACGAATGGGGCGGATCGCTGGAGAACCGCGCGCGCTTCCCCCGCATGATCCTCGAAGCGGTGCGCGAGGCGGCCGACGGGCAGATCGCGGTGCTGGCCAAGACGAACATGGCCGATGGTGTGCGCGGCGGTCTCTGGCTCGACGAGTCCCTCGCCTTCGCCCGGATGGTCGAGGCGGACGGACATCTGGATGCCTTCGAGCTCACGGGCGGATCGTCGCTGCTGAACCCGATGTACCTCTTCCGCGGCGACATCCCGCTCGCAGAGATGGCCGCGGTGCAGAAGCCCATCACCAAGCTCGGCATGAAGATGTTCGGGTGGGCGGTGTTCCAGAAGTACCCGTACGAGCCCCTGTACTTCCTGGAGTACGCGCGCCAGTTCCGTCAGGCGCTCTCGATGCCGCTCGTGCTCCTGGGCGGGATCACGGATCTCGACGCCATGCAGGTGGCGATGAGAGAGGGGTTCGAGTTCGTCGCGATGGCGCGGGCGCTGCTCCGCGAGCCCGATCTCATCCGCCGGATCGAGAGTGACGCCGGTGCGCGCTCGGCCTGCATCCACTGCAACCTGTGCGCCGCGAGCATCTTCACCGGCACGCGCTGCCCGCTCGTCGCGGGCACCGCGCCCGTGACCCGCTGACACGCGCCGGGACGACCCGCCTCTTCCCGACCGGGGGAGTGCGGGCGCACAATGTCGGCATGGGTTCCCCGCTGGGGTCGGGCGAGTTCACGGACGCGGACGAGCTGGGGCGACTGCGACGTCGCGCGTACGGGCCCGACCCGGACATCGCCGACGATCCGCGCGCGCTGGCGCGCCTCGCCGAGCTCGAGGAGGCGCTGCGTCGTCGCGCGACCGCGGCGGCTCCCGTCGTCGCAGCGCTCGCCCCGCCGCGCCCCGCCGCCGTCGCGATCCAGGAGCCTGCCGACGAGCGGTCGACCCCCGGGCCGGAGCTGCGTCGACGTGGCCGGGGTGGTCGTCGGCGCGATGGTCGCCGTGCTCGCCCTGGCGGCAGGCTATCTGGCGGGTAGCTCGCGGCCGCTCGCCCCGGCATCGGCTGCGGGCACGATCGAGACGTCGCCGACGCGGATGCCTGCCGTGCCGGACATGTTCCGGCAGAGCCTGTACGTGCCCGCGCCGCACGAGGCGCTGGCGCTGCGTTCCGAGGGCGAGCCGGCGGACCGGCCGCGCGATCGCCAGGGCGTCCTCGAACGGCTCGGCATCCGCCTCGACGAGCTGCGGCGCTACGAGAGCGTCGACGGCCTCAGCGTCTGGAGCGGCGAGTCACGGTACGGGATGGTCTGCCTGTTCATCGCGCTCCCCGCCCAGGGCATCAGCGAGGGCTATGGGGCGGAGGGCTGCGCGCCGGAGGGCTACATCACGATCGCCGAGATGCCCAGGAAGGGACGCACGGCACTCATCCGCTTCGTGCTGCGGGGGGACCAGGTCAACGTGTACGTCTACGAGATGGCCGCGCATCCCCGCCGCACTCGGCGCTCCTGACCCGCCGAGCGAGCGATCGCGGCTCACTCGCAGCCGACACCGTCGCCGTCGCGATCCAGGTGGCGCCCATACCCGGGCTCGCCCTTGTGGATGGGGTCGGCACCGGCCGCGCGCACCGCCGAGCAGTTCTTGTAGGAGACCTGCTTCTGCTTCTTCTCCTTCTTGGGCTTGGCGGGAGCGGCCTTCTTCGGGGGGGCGGGGTCGGCCTTCTTCGTCGGCGCCGGCGCCGGCTTCGCGGTGGGGGTTGGCGCCGGGGGAGCCGGAGCGAAGGTCGACGTGAACGCGGCCTGGTCCCGGCAGCCCTGCAGGACCCGCTCGATGGCATCGTGCTCCGCCTGCGTGACCCACAGCCCGTACGTGGCCTTCACGCTCACCTGACGGGCGACGTACTCGCAGCGGAAGGAGGTGTTCTCCGGCAGCCAGGTCGCGGCATCGCCGGCGCCCTTGGCCGAATTGCCCTCCTCGCTGACGGCGAGGAGATTGATCGGATCGTTCGCGAGCGTCGCCCGCTGGTCCGGCGAGAGCAGCTGCGCACCCTTCTGCCATGCGTCGGAGAGCGCCACGACATGATCGATCTGCACGAGGGTCGACGTCCGCTCGCCGCGCTCGAACTCGATGACCTGCCCCGTCAACGGATCGGTCAGGGACCCGGCGTAGACCCGGCAGTTCCGGATGGCCGTCTCCGTGAGATCGCGCGCGAGGATGTCGTTGCGGGTGTCGCATCCGTTCCGGTCGACGTCCAGCCAGCGCTGTCCGAACGCATCCCGGTCGTATCCCGTCTGCGGTGCGCGGCCCTTCACCTCGAGCGTCGCGAGGACCGCCAGGGCGGTCAGCCCCGCGGTCGCCGACTGGTCGCGAACGGTCCGGGCCTGCCCGGTGAACGGCTCAGGGGATTCGACCGCGTCGACGGGCTCGATCGTCTCCTCCGGCTCCGGCTCAGCCTCCCGCGTCGGTGTCGCGGAGGGCGTGGACATGAAGGCGGCCGGCGTGGACGTGGGCGCCGCGACCTGACCACCTCGCTCCGCTGCCGCCGGGTAGAGCACGCCGGTCACGGTGCCCGCTCCGAAGAACACGACCGCAGCGATGATCGTCGCGAGTGTGGCCGTGGTCCGCGAACGGAAGCGGAGCCATGTGGGCTTGTCCTTGACGAGGGCGACGATGCCGGTGATCGCCACGACGAGGGCGATGAGCGCGATCACCGGGGCGGCGATGACGAGGAGGAGGAGGGCGACGACGGCGATCACCCACCACATCCACGGCCGGATCCTCCGCCGCTTCGGGGTCGGTGCCGGCGCGGGCGGCGGTGGTGGGGTGAGATCAGGGGTGGGCACGGGTGAGCTCCTCGACGCTGAGTGCGGATGGGTTTCGGGTGCGCCGGATAGGCGTGCCGGGAATGCTACGCCGAAGATGAGACATCTCTCATCTTCGCTGATACATCGGCGCGCCCATCCCGCAGAAAAAGGGCCCAGGACAGGGAAGATCCGCGTCCGCGGCACGGTTGCGTCTCGTATGAGAGCCATCGTCTACACCGAGCACGGCGACGCAGCCGTCCTGCAGCTGACCGACCGCGATCTGCCCGAGCCCGGACCGGGCGAGGTGCGCGTGCGCGTCGTGGTCTCGGGCGTCAACCCCACCGACTGGAAGTCCCGCCGCGGCAGCAGCACCCTCCCCGTCACCGGCAGCGCGTTCGTGCCGAATCAGGATGGCTCCGGCGTCGTGGATGCCGTCGGCGACGGCGTCACGCAGCTCGCCGTCGGCGACCGGGTGTGGCTGGCGCTCTCGGCGTGGCAGCGTCCGCTGAGCGGGACGGCGCAGGAGTACACGGTGCTCCCGGTCGAGCGGGTCTTCCCGCTCCCGGACGAGGCCGACTTCGACCTGGGCGCCTCGCTGGGCGTCCCCGCGCTCACGGCGCACCGCGCGCTCACCGTCGCCGAAGACGGACCGAGCCGCCTCGCGCCGGGCGCCCTCGCGGACCGGACCGTGCTCGTCGCCGGAGGGGCCGGCGCCGTCGGCCACGCGGCCGTCCAGCTCGCCCGCTGGGCGGGCGCGACCGTGATCGCCACCGTGTCCAACGAGGAGAAGGCGGCGCTGGCCGCCGCCGCGGGCGCACACCACGTGGTGCGGTACACGGCGCCGGATGCCGCGCAGCAGATCCGCGCGATCGCTCCCGGCGGCGTGGATCAGATCGTCGAGGTGAGCGTGGGCGGGAACAACGCGCTGAACCTCGCGGTCGCGCGGGCGCGGACGACGATCGCCACGTACGCCAACGACCGGGCGGACGGGTTCGCACTCGATGTCGGCGCGGCGATGCGCCTCAACCTGCGCTACCAGTTCGTGCTGCTCTACACCGTCGGCGCGGACGCGCTGCGCCACGGCGCCGAAGACGTCGTCGCGGCCATCCGCGACGGCGCACTCCCTGTCGGCGCCGCTGCGGGGCTGCCGTTGCACCGCTTCCCTCTCGAGCAGACCGCCGACGCCCATCGCGCGGTGGAGGCGGGTGCCGTGGGCAAGGTGCTCGTCGACGTGGGCGAAGCGTAGCGCTCAGCGGCGGGGCGGACCGCGCAGCGCGCGACGCCGTCGCTTGCGTCTGGCGCAAAGGTCCTGGCGAGGTCCGGTAAATGAGAAACCTATAATCAAGAGGTCGGATCGCGTTCGGGCCGTCCGGCGTATCGACACCCGCCCCAGACGGTCTCGTCGTCCTGCCTCTTCACCGCGGCTCTCCCCAGCGGCGCGGTGCTTTGTGCTGTGCCATGAGTCTCGACGGCCGTGCGGCGTGCCAGCACGGGAGCCAGCGCAGTGCACAAGACCTTCTCACGCGTCATCGCGAGCCTTCTCGTCGTCATGCTCGCCTTCCTCGACGTCGCGGCGAACAGTCCGGCCGCCGTCGCCGACGCCACGCCGACGATCACGCTCAACGGGACGGTCTCGCAAGAGGACCCCGGCTCCCTGAACTCCAAGGCGATCGTCCTGTCGTCGGGGAACGAGACCAAGGTCAACTACCGGCTCGTGCCCGACTACGCGCGCGGCGCGGCGACCGACGTACGGGTCACGCTCTTCCTGCCGTCCCTCGAGCACGTCGACGGCGAGTACCGGGTGGTCGACCGCGATCGTGAGCCCACCCCCCTCGGCGTGCAGGGCCGCGTCAGCGGCGGCGACGGATGGACGGTGCTCTCGGAGAGCGCGACGGCGCGCGGCGGGCGCCTCCTGCTGCAGTACGACGGTGACCTGCGGCCCGGCATCAACCCCGCGTTCGACATCTACCTGTCGACCTACAACGACGGCAGCGAGGGCGTGTACGGCGGGGTGCCCGACGGCACCGCCTTCGAGATCAACGGGTTCGTGTCCTACGAGATGTTCGATCGCGCGCCCGGCTCCTCGTGGGAGACGCCGCGCCAGCTCGACGATCACTCCCGCGTCTCCGTCATCTCCTCGGACCTGCGCTGGGAGCCGACGATCGAGCCCTACGTGCCCGACGGCGGCTCGGCGCTCGTGCCGATCTGGGACCGCTATCAGTACGTCGACTACCGGTACACGCTGCGGAACACATCGGAGAACCCCGCCTCGAAGATCGACGGGTACTCGGTGACCCTCGACATCGACTCCACCGACAGCAGCGTCAACGGCATCATCCCGTTCGACATCAACCGCTGGATCTATCACGAGGGCTCCGCGCCGACGCTCAACGACGACATCGACAACGCCGAGGGCCTGTTCGTCGGCGTCCCGGGCGAGGGCGGCCTGCTCATCTACGACATCACCGACTGGGACGGCGAGAGCGAGCTCACCGACGAGATCCCGTACTCGTATTCCGGTACGGGAATGATCGTGATCGATCGCGAGCACGGAGCGGCCAAGCAGGAGCTCACGCCCGAGGCGACGCCCGGTGCGACCGAGCGCAGCTACCTCGTCTCGATGCCGCTGAGCCGGCAGGGGTTCCCGAACCCGCCGACGATGTTCAAGGTCCGCGCGATCACCAACATCCTCTTCGCGAAGACCGCGAACTGGTCCAAGACGCGGGTGAGCGAGCGGGAGGTCGCCGCGCCCACCTACGACCTGTCGTTCACGCACACCACGAAGCAGCCCGATGTGGTCTACGGGTACGAGACGTACAACGAGATCACCGACATCCGCAGCGCGTCGAACGCCCCGATGTTCCGGCCCCGCGTGGACTACGCCGTCGACTCCGAATTCGCCGTCGACCGGGTGACGTACGAGTTCGACGCCGGCCTGCTCGACCTCTTCGGCGCGACGGAGATCTCCTACCCCGTGACGGATCCCGAGACGGGGGAGACGACCACCCGCACGCTCCGCGGCACCGCGGGTGAGCCCGACGAGGATTCCGGGCGCATCGCCCTCAGCTTCGACCTCTCCGGACTCGCCGACGAGGGCTGGGACCGCACCCTGTCGCTCCCGGTCGGCGACCGTGTGGATGTGGGCGCCACGGTGCCGCTGGACATCAAGGTGCACGGCACGCCGTATCGCCTCGGCACCATGACCGCCACCGCGACCGGCGTCTTCGCCGAGCGCATCGCGAGCAACGACGACTACGGGCGCGACACGACCTACACCGAGGTGGAGCACGAGAAGGCGATCGACGCGGCATTCGAGGTCGTCACGCCCAAGGAGGTCGTCCCCTCCATCCGCGTGCGCATCGACGGGACGGACGACCGCGCCACGGTGGCGTACGGCGCGGCATCCGTCATCGACCTGCTGTTCGGCGTCAACGACTCCACCGCGCAGGACTCCACGACGACCCTGACGCTCAACACGTCCGCCGAGACGGTGTCGGATGCCACCCTCATCCTCAAGCGGGCGCTGTTCGCGCACGCCGAGAACGTGCGGGTGCGCGTGACCACACTCGACGGCGACGAGCAGACGCTCGACCTCGGCGCACCCGACGGCTCCGAGGACCTCCGCCTCCCGCTCCCGGCCCGCGTCGCGACCGTCGTGATCGATACCGACGAGCTGTCGACCGACGGGCCGCTCAACCTCGTGTCGGTGACCGCCACGATCGGCCACGGCCTCCAGACGGAGCACACGCTCACCGGCACGATGCGCACGTACCAGCCCAAGCCGTTCGACAAGAACGCGACGAAGGATGCCACGGGCGTCATCGACATCCGGCTCCCGAACGAGCTCGCCCCGGCCGTCGACGTCGTGGGCGTGTACGGCGACCGCCGTACCCCGGCGAACACGTACGTCCCGTACGAGGCCCCGTTCCAGGCCGAGTATCAGCTGAGCACCGGGGGGATCCTCGCCCCGACGTCGCGCTACGCGATCGACATGCTCGCGCCGACGACACCCGGCTCCCTCTCGGTCACGAAGATCACCCTCACCGACGCGTACCTCGAGCACGTCACCGACCCGGTGATCACGTTCCTCGACGCCACCGGCGAGGAGCAGTCGTTCACCACGCGCGAGGTCGACGTCGCCGACGTCACCCTCGACGGCATCGCCAAGATCATCGTCTCGGGCACAGATCTCACCCTCGCGAGCCTGCAGACCATCGCCGTCGTGGAGTACGCCTCCGCGCTCGACATGGGCTCGTCCCAGCAGCTGCGCGCGGCCTTCTCCGGCACACAGCTCCCCCCGTACACCACCTCGAAGACCGCGACGAAGACGAACACCGTGTCGGTGCTCGACACCAGCACCGGCGTCGAGATCGAGGGCGTCAACCAGGTCGCCCAACCGCTCGGCGCCGGCAGCACCTACGACATGCGCGTCAAGCGGTACTGGTCGTGCAGCTATCCGTGCAGCTCGAAGTGGGACTACACGCTCGATCAGGGCTACAAGTCGCTCGGCGGCTTCACCGCCTCGGTGACCCGACCCTCCGCGACCTACCACAACAACGATCAGCTCGTCACGCTGGACGTGACGCTCCCGCACACGCAGTTCGACCTCTACTACCTCAAGCTGCGCGACGAGCTGCGGCCCTACCTCCAGGACGTGCGCATCTATCGCACGGTCGACGGCGCGGAGCAGCTGTGGCGGACCGTCGACGGCGACCAGTGGGTCGACAACACGGCGGAGGGCGAGGGGTACTGGCGCATCGCCACCGCCCGGCCCGACTCCGACGACCTCTTCACGACGCACGACGGGACGGACCTCGCGGACCACCCGTACTACAAGGACCCGTGGGACCCCGACGTGCGGCCCGCGGCCCCGGTGAGCCGCGTCGTCGTGACACTCGAGTTCCAGCGCGAGGGCGCGAACGCCGTCCCGCATCTGGCCGGCACCCACAAGGACGTCGTCGAGTACATGGGGCGCTTCCCCGCGACATCCGTGGACGGCAAGAAGCCCACGCGTCTGGCGGCCACCGACGCCTTCGGCCACGAGCACGACCTCGTCCGCACGCAGAGCCCGGTCTCGATCGACTCGCTCGTCGCGTACCCCTACGCCCAGACGCGCACCGGTGCCGAAGACAGCACGTCCCTCGCGAACAAGGTCATCACGATGGGCGAGGAGGGGCACTACCTCGCGAGCATCTGGAACGTCGACGACGCCTCCTGGACGTACAACAACGGCCACGGCCCGGATGTCCACACGCCCGCCGCGACCGAGCTCGACGAGTGGCTGCGCCTGTACGACCCGGCGTCGTTCCACGATGAGCTCGTCTACGAGTTCGTCTACCCCGACGGGCCCGATGACGACCCGCTCTACCATCTCGACCCGACCGACATCGTCCTGCCGCAGACGAGCGCGCTGCGCCACCTCACCCACCTGCGCGTGCACCACGGCACCGGCGACGACGAGTCCGTGGAGCTCGCCCTCGACGACGCGATGCGCGCTCGGCTGCAGGATGCCGCGCAGCTGCGCATCGTCTACGACGACTCCCTTCCCGAGGGGTTCCACGTCATCGACGAGACCACGCTCGCCGTCTCGCTCGGCGAAGACCGGTACCCCACGAGCTTCGAGGCGACGTTCACGCACATCGACGGCTTCGGCGACCGGACCGCCGAGATCGACGGCGTCGCCCCCGACACGATGGGCGCCGGCCTCGCGGAGATCGACGTGCGCGTGGGCGGCGTCGTGAACGGCAACAAGGCGCTGCGCGGCACGACGAACCTCTACCGCGACCCCGACGACACCGCGCGCACCCTGCTGCACACGAGCTCGGCGACCCTCACCGGCTACACGCCCAAGGCGGGCGCCGCCGTCGGCATGCGCTTCGACGCCATGTCGGTGTACGACTACCAGCAGGACGGCGTCACCCCGAACACGACCACGATCGAGGCCGATCTGGCCAACACCGCCGAGGCCGACCTCGCCGGCTTCACGCTGCACATCGACCCGGACAGCCGCTTCCGCTCGCAGATCGTCGCCATCCCCCAGGAGATCTTCGACGGCGTGTGGTCGGCGACCGCGGTCACGATCCGGCAGGGCGCCACCGCCGTGGCCGTCGACCTCGACGAGTTCCGTCTCAACCCCGCCACCGGCCGCTACGAGCTCGACCTCCTCGATCTCTTCGAGCGCGGCATCCTCACCTCCACGACCGAGGGCGTGACGTTCGGCGGCGCCGCGACACTCGTCACCCGCAGCATCTCGCGCATCTCGGTGACGTTCGCCGCCGCCGTGGACGAGGACGAGATGCCGCTCGCGCGTCTGTGGGGATCGCTCGCGGTCCCCGCAGAAGGCGAGACCCTCCCGAAGCGCATGATCGAGGGCGGCTACGTCTTCGTGACGGGAGTGTGGGTCGACGAGACCGCGGACGGAGCCGGCTGGGATTCCAAGCCGACCTTCAAGGCGCAGGGTGCCAAGAGCGACACCTCTGTGCAGGTCTACAGCGCGTTCACCGTGTCGGCCTCCGACCTGAAGAGCGTGCAGCGCCTCGTCACATCGGCCGGCGGCGGCAACAGCGGACTCGCGCCGACGCTGACACGCAACAGCGGCAACGCGCCTGCCCTTTACACGCGGGTCGCGATCCTGCAGTCCCACGCCGTCCACCTCACGAACGATCTCACCCGGGCGAGCGGATCCGCGTTCTTCTACGACGCCGACACCGGCGCGCAGATCGAGGCCGGCAACATCGCCGTCGGCGACACGGCCACCGTGCTGTACGAGCTGCGCAACGCGGGCACGGCGGGCACCGCGCCCAACGGCGCAGGAAACCTGCCGGTGCGCGACCCCATCGCGCACATCGAAGCGCCGAAGGGGCTCGACATCACCGACGTGCAGGTCGTGACGGCCGGAGGCCCCGAGGCGGTGGACCAGCTCGTCGACGCAAGCGGCCGCACCGTCATCCGGCCCGCCGCGGGTCAGTTCGCGATCTCGCGCCTCACCTCCAAGCGGGCGGATGTCGCGTTCGACGACGTGCAGCTGCGCGACCAGGAGTCGGTGTACTTCCTGGTGAGGTACACCGCGGTCAACGACATCGGTCCCGACCTCGACGACACCCAGAACGTCGCGCTGCAGTGGAACGCCTACGCGCGCCCGGCGTACCTGCACCACGTCATGAACTTCGTCGTGACCGGGGTCAGCGGCAACGGCGCGACGGGCACGAGCCGTCAGATCAACGTCGACGGCGACGGCACATCGGAGCACCTCGCCTGGCTGTACCCGTCGTACCGCTACGCCAACCCGTCGAAGCTGCGGATCGCCAGCCGCTTCGACGTCGAGAGCCTCTCCGGCACCGGCATGACGCTCACCGTCAGCGGCATCGAGAACGAGATCCTGCACAGCAACACGCGCGCCGATCTCTACATCACCCTCGACACCAATGCGACGGCCGCGAACCCCGTCTCCGGCTTCGAGCTCACCGAGCTCCCCACCCCGGCATACCCCGACGGCTTCACCGGCGAGTTCGACGCGCCGAAGGTGCGGATCCGCGACGCCGCGGGCGAGTGGGTCACGTTCGACCCCGCCCTGCACGACCTCGCCGACGTCACGCAGCTGCGCATCGAGTACGGGGCCCTTCCCGCCCGCGCCGCCGACGGATCGGCCCTGCGCCTCCCCGACGTCGCCGTCCACGGGATCGGCCATTGGCGCACGCTCGGCGCCGCCACGACCAAGTCGTACCAGATCGCCTCGCGCGCGCAGATCGTCCTCACCCACCTCGACGGCGCGCGCGACGACCAGCCGGTTGCGGAGTACGCGTTCACGCACAGCGCCGCGCAGACCCTCTACAAGGGCATCCCCGTCGTCGAGTTCAACCTGCAGTCCTTCGACACCCCGGAACAGGCTCTCCGTCCCTACACCGACGCGACTGCGGCCGAGGTCGGCAAGACCGACTACCGCCCGGGCGATCCGGTGAGCATCAAGGTCACCGCGCGCAACCACAGCACGCCGGCGAGCACCCACACGGGCAGCGGCAAGGCGCCGCTGCGCGACCCGGTCGTCTTCGACAAGGTGCCCGAGTACATCACCCTCGGCGCGCTCGAGGCGTTCGTCCACGACGGCACCCTCGACGTGGCCGCGGCCGTCGAGGCCGACGCGCTCGTCATCCGCCACTACAGCGCAGCGGGCGCACTGCGCGACGACGTCGGCCTCCCCGCCGTCACGGTCGAGGACATCAGCGGCCTCGACGTCGCCGGTGCGCAGACCTTCGGCAACGGGCGCCACAACGACGGGTGGGGGCGCCTGTCGACGACCGAGCCGGTGAACACGACGGCCAACCCGACCGCGCGCATCGACTTCCGTCTCTTCACGTACACCTTCCCCGACGATCTCGGGCGCGGCGAGCGCATCGAGATCGTCTACACCGGCGCCATCCGCACCGACGACCTGCCGATCGCGCGCTATCCCGGCGCCGACGGGAAGGACGGACCCGCGGTGTATGCGCCGCTGTTCGGCTGGTACGGGAGCAACTCGCCGACCGCGGCGAACGCGAACGGCGTCGCCATGGACATGGCCGCCCTCCTGCACGACGCCGGCATCTCCGGCGACCGGGGCCACGAGCTGACCTCCGGCGAGTTCCTCACCGGCTCATCGGCCTGGCTGCCCGGATCGACCGCGACCCGCCGCGCCGCCAACAGCAACTCCTCGTCGTACCAGGACACCTACTACGACGCGTCCGCGGACAGCGAGCGCACGCACCGCGGCTACCTCCAGGAGCGCACCGCCGCGCCGGCGAGCACCCTGTACGAGGCGGCATCGGGCGGCGCGGTGGACGACAACTACGCGTTCGCTCTCACCGCGCGCGTCGACGACGGCGTCGTCACCCACCCCGAGCGCATCCTCTGGGCGCAGGACGCGATGCAGCTCAGTCGCGCCTGGCTGTACGGGGCCAGCGAGATGGTCCCCGACATCCGGCGCAGCGCCTCCGGCACCTCGGACGCGAACTTCTACGAGCACGACGGGACGCTGTCGTCGTACAACCTCTACCACTACGGCTACAACGCGTACGTCGAGGACGACTACACGTACGCGGTCCAGCTCGACGAGCGCTTCACCGTGCGCCTGCACGCGACGAACCTCGGCGACCACCCGGTCACGAGCGGCATCGAGTACCTCGAGGTGCTCCCGCCGGGGATCAGCCCGTACGACGAGGACGGCAAGATGCTCGGCGTCACCGCCTACGACGGCGACGGTCGCGAGGTGGATGCCGACCTCGTCGACGTGAAGGTGCTCCAGGAGCCGGGGGATGAGCGGGTCTACGCGGCCCCCGCCCAGTCCCAGGAGGCCGGGACGTACCGCGCCGACGGCACCCTCGACGACGTCACGCCCTACGTCGTGCGGGTGCGCGTCCGCGCGCCGCTCGCCGGCATGTTCCACGCGGACACGGCGACGACGACGGCGAAGCACCAGCGTGTCGACATCCGGGTGCGCGTGGCCGAGGAGCGGCCCGCGGGCGCCGACGGGAAGTCGTACTGGTACGACCAGCTCACCGTCACGAGCATCGCGCGCGAGCCGTACCTGGAGATCTACGGCGCCGAGTACGGCGCGTTCGATCTCGCGCACGGGTACTACAACCGCTTCCGCTTCCCCGATGACGGCATGGTGCAGGGCGCCGACGTCACCGACCTGCGCTACGACTTCGGCAGCTACACCTCGTACGTGTCCTTCGAGCCGTACGGGCGGTACATCCGCGGCCTCAACGCGCAGGGCACCCGCACGACGCGGGACGACAAGCCCGCACTCGTCACCGGCGACCGCATCGCGATGCGCGTCCCCACGCTGCGCGTGTGGAACAGCGTCACCAAGGACGCCTACACCGACGACTACGACGCGTCGATCCAGGACTACACGGTCGACCTCTACGAGCGGTTCACGATCGACGCCACGGTGCAGAACCAGCAGATCGAGACGCAGAACGCGTACATCCGCGGCCGCAGCGGCTACGACTACTCCTCGTCCGACCACCTGAACGACGACGTGTGGCGCATGCAGCCGCAGACGATCGGCGGCGCCCGCGGCTCGTGGTTCGACCCCACCGTGACCGTGGCGCTGCCGTACGGCATCGTGCCGGTGCTCGAGAACGGCGACTTCGCGCGCTACTCCGATCCCGTCTCCGTGCAGCAGGACGTGGACTTCACGGCATCCGTCTCCCGCGTCACCTACCGCTCCTCGACGCCCGAGCGGGACGTCTCCGACGCCTTCGACGTGACCGTCGAGCGCCTCGACGACGCGGCCGGCACGCGCTTCCTGCTGCACTTCACCCCGAAGGACGACGCCGCCGCGCGCGCCGTGCACGAGATCGCCTACGGCGAGGCGCTCACCGTCTCGCCGCGCGTCGTCACGGTGGACTCGCCCTCGTACGGCGACGACACCGACGAGACGACCTACCAGGAGATCCTCACCCTCGCCCACAGTGAGCGCCCCGTGTTCACCCCGATCGTGAGCACCCGCCACGCGACGGGATCCGTGCCGCAGGGCCTGGACGGCGTCTACGACGCGAGCCTCGCGGGCGGCACGCCGTTCGCGAACGACCACTTCCGCGCCGATTCGACGAGCACCTGGCGGGGCGAGATGGGCGCGCTGAAGATCACCGAGCGGCTCATCTCCGCCACGAAGGCGTTCACGCCGTCCACGGCGATCGCGCTGCACACCGACGGACGCTGGACGGCGCCGGCGCGCACGTTGCTGCCCGACGAGGTGACCAGCGGCACGGGGAGCTTCGGCGCCTACGGCGGGACGCGGCTCAAGCTCAAGCACGCGACCATCGTCAACACCACGACGGCCGCGCGGTACCCGGATGCGGCGACGGCCGACATCGTCCAGGTGGACCCCGCCGGCACGCACTGGATCTCGACCGAGGTGCGCAACCGTCCGGTGACGATGGAGAACCCGTTCGAGCAGATCCTCACCGCCGGCGACGTGCACAACTCGCGCCTGCTCGTGACCGCGTACGTGACGGGATTCGCCGAGCGCACCGGGCAGGCGCGCCTCGTCGTCGACGGAGAGGTGCTCGACAGCAGGGCGTGGAAGGACCGCGGCTACACCGTCGAGGAGGTGGAGGCCGATCCCACGGTCTTCGCCGACGGGCGTCGACGCCTGCAGTGGATCGTCACGACCCCCGACGAGGGGACGGGGACGTTCGGCAAGCTGCGCAGCGGACAGAGCGTGACGCTGCGCGTCGAGCTGCGTCTCGTCGACGGCTTCACCGACGACGTCATCGACGACGAGGTGGCGTGGCGGGACCCGTCGCTCACCGCCGACACCTACGTGTCGCTTCTGCCGGCCGATCGGTCGCTGGTCACCGGTCCGCAGCGCACAGAGGACTTCATCGTGCAGCCGGTCCAGGCGATGCGCTACGAGAAGCCAGTGGCGGAGAGCGCCGACGAGCCCGAGCGGGACATCGACGCGGACGGCGAGCTCACCGGCCGCTTCGCGTGGGATCCGGTCGAGATCCAGATCCTCAAGCCCAAGGCCGAGGTGCGCGTCAACACCGCCCGCCCGCGCCTCGCGTACACGAACGGTCTCACCGGCGACACCTACTTCAACTCGTCGGACACGATCGAGTACCTTGTCACGCACGCGAGGATCACCGGGTCCGCGCTCACGCAGTTCGTCGTGGAGAGCATCCTGCCCACCGACCGATCCGACGATCCGTCCGTGCCGGTGAGCGACGCCGCGCTCGACACGAGCACGCTGTCGGTCAGCTCCGGTGCATGGGAGCTCCCGCAGGAGACGCTGCAGCGCCTCGCCGCCGCCGGCAAGAGCATCGACGACGTGTTCGAGACGCAGGTCCTCATCTCCCGCGAGCACGCCCAGCCGGGCTACGAGGCGGGGGAGTGGGTGCTCCTCGGCACCGGCAGCATCACGACGAACATCCGCTACGACATCCCAGAAGAGCTGCGCGAGGCACAGCAGAAGATGCGCGTGGTCGTCCGCTCCCTGGACCGGGACTTCCTCCTGCCCACCGGGCTGCGCCTCGCCGTCGATGCGGACCCGGAGACCCCGGGCATGCAGGACGTCCTCGAGACCGATCCCGACAACCGCAGCACGTCGACCTACCCGGCCACCGTCACCGACCACGCGATCTCGATCTCGATGCGCGCCGCGTCGGACAAGAAGGCCACCCTGTTCATCTACGACACGGCTCAGGCGTGGGGCACGTACGTCGCCGACGCGAAGGCCAAGCTCGCCCAGAGCGAGACGCGCTCGTACCTCACGCCCTCGCGTCCCGTCCTCAACGTCCTCCACGACGCCCGCTACTACCGCGTCGACTCCACACGGCCCACGGCGGAGCGCTTCGGCTGGTCCGACGTCACCGCGATCAACCCCGTGGTGTCCCCGCACCTGAAGTTCCGGGGCGAGGTCGTCAACGCGGACAGGTCCATGTGGTCGCGCGAGGAGGACAACACCTACGCCGAGGACACGCTCATCGACCCCGTGGTCACCTTCGAGCTGCCGACCGTGATGTCGATGAACGAGCCGTTCACCTACGTGCCGGCGGACAAGGTGACGCCCGGCCACCCGCTCAGCGACGACCACCGCACCCCGTACCCGCTGACCGAGAAGGACGCGTACCAGTGGACGTGGAAGCTCGTCCACGCCGACGGCAGCACGGCGCGCCCCGAGTCGTGGCTCACCCACACGCGCATCCACACCGGGGCGTGGGACGGACTGGACCGGAACGTCGTGACGGTGTGGTTCGACGGCATGGTGTACCCCGGCGACATGATCGTCGTCGAGTTCATCGGTCTCATCGACGCGTACGCCACGGGTGCCGGCGCGGACGACCTCAAGTCGACGCTGCTCGTCAAGAACAACACCGGCCTCGTGCAGCCGCTCAACTCGCTGTGGAACTCGGCGAACCGTCTCGGCTACACGACCGACCGCGTCGACCTCGACGACAACGCGCTGCTCAACGACCGGCTCGTGTTCGCGGAGCGGTCGCTGTTCCAGTACGAGACCTACGACGACTTCGGCAAGCGGAAGACGGCCTCCTCCGACCTCAACCGCGCCGGCACCCTGGCGCCCGGCATCACACCGGTCCGCGAGGGCGGCACCTTCAGCTACGAGGTGTCGCTGGCCAACACGAAGGCCGCCGGATCCTCCGCCTACCCGTATCCGATCATCTACGACGTCCTGCCGTTCCCCGGCGACACCTCCATCAAGAATCCCGCGGTGAGCCGGCAGTCGCAGAGCTCGTCGGTGCTCGTCCCGGAGAGCCTGCGCCTGCGCGTCGAGGGGACGGAGAACCGCACGTTCCGACCGGACGAGTACACCGTCTACGTCGGTCCCTTCACCATGAGCGCAGGACGGATCGTCTCCGCCGATCCGGTGACGCCCGCGGATGCCGGTTCGGAGTCGTTCTACGACGCCCTCGGCACGCCGGGCGCGGCCTCGGCCGTCCGGGATGCGCACTTCGTCACGCTCACCGATCTCGTGGCGGCGGCCCAGACGCGACCGGACCTGCTCACGGACGTGCGCAGCATCCTGGTCCTGTTCACGGACCCCGCGCAGTCGCTGCCCGGGGAGAGCAAGCTCATCCTGTCGTACGACATGACGTCGCCCTTGAACGCGCCGGTCTACCTCGAGCAGACCGACGAGGTCCACGAGCGGAGCGACTACGAGCAGTGGAACTCGTTCATGGCGACGCAGCGCGCACAGGGCTTCCTCCCGCAGGAGTCCAACAACGCCGGCGTGTTCGTCACCGAGCAGGCGGGCACCGTGTCGATCGGCAACTACGTGTGGCACGACGCGAACTACAACGGCGAGCAGGACGAGGGAGCGACGTACGTCGACGGCAACGGCCGCACGCTGCTGCGCCCGTCGGAGGACTACGACTTCGACGGCGAGATCGACGACCCCGGCATCGACGGCGTCACCGTGACCCTCCTGACGGCCGCGGGGAACCACGTCGACGCGAAGGGCAACCCCATCCACGAAGAGGGCGACCAGTGGGTCGTCGTGGACGAGGCCACCGGTCGGACCGTGCGTGACGACCTCGGTCAGGCGACGGTGTCGGAGGGGCCGCTCACCACCGTCACCCGCTCCGACGTGCACGGCAACGCCGGCTACTACGTCTTCTCGAACATCGCGCCCGGCACCTACCGCGTCATGTTCGAGTTCCCGGACGCCTACGACCGCTACTCGGTCACGACGGCGGAGGTGTTCGCCCGTGCCGCGCTGCGACCGCTGTTCCGCCCCACCGGCGTCGAGGTGTATCTGCCCGGCGAGTCGGCCAATGTCCCGGCCGGCGCCGAGACCGACGCGCTGGTCGCGATCACCGACGCCGCCGAGGTCACCACGAGCAGCACCGACGCGGAGCGCATGAGCTTCGACCTCGGCGTCGCGGAGCAGATGCGCATCGGCGGCACGATCTTCCTCGAGTCGCCGGCGACGCTGAACGGCCTGCGGGATGCCGGAGAGGTCGGCATCGCGGGCTACCGCGTGCACCTGAAGGACATGGACGGCGACATCGTCCGCGACCACCACGGCGAGCCGCTCATCGCCGAGACCCACCCGGACGGCACCTACGAGTTCACGTTCCTGCCGCGCGAGCGCCGGTACGTCATCGAGGTGACCGATCGCGACGACGGCTTCACGCCCGAGGTCCCCGTCTCGCCCATGATCCACACGGTGGACCCGTTCGAGCGGGCGGGCGACAACGACGGGGTCACCCCGAAGGGGACCCGACTCGTCACCACGAACCCGCTCGACTTCGGCCTCAGAGGGCTGTTCGCCTCGAGCTTCGCCGACCGGATGACGGTGGACGTCGGCTTCTACGAGCGGGTCACGACGGGGGTCATCGGCAACCGCGTGTGGGACGACCGGAACCGCGACGGGATCCAGGACGCCGACGAGCCGGGCATCGCCGGGCAGACGATGCGGCTCGAGCAGTACGAGCAGTCCGGTGACGCGTGGGAGCGCAACGTCGCCTTCACGCGCACCGCGGTCTCCAACGCCGACGGCTACTACTACTTCGCCGAGGTGCCGAGCGTGCGGTACGACGGTGCGGGCGAGGAGCGCCACGCCGTCGAGCTGCGCTACCAGGTCGTCGTCGACGAACTCGTCCCGGGCTACGTGTTCGCCCCCGCGCGCGCCGGAGACGCCGAGCACGACTCCGACTTCTTCATGAACGGCACCATGCATGAGTCCGGTGCGGTCGGCGACGCCCTCATCTCGATCGTCGAGTACGTCGACGACGGGCCCTGGGGTCGCGACGACAACACGATCGACCTCGGTCTCATGGCGCACGACCTCTCGTCGCTGTCCGGCGAGATCTTCGTCGACGACGGCGCGGACGGGCGGAAGACCGGCGACGCGCTCGCCGAGCCGCGCTACACCGCGACGCTCCAGGTGCGCTCCACCGGCGCGTGGGCCGACGTGCGGCAGGACGCCGACGGGGTCATGATCGAGCCCGGTGCCGCGACGGCGGGCACCGTCATGCGCCGCGAGGGCATCAACGCCTACCGCTTCGACGGGCTGCGCATCTACGACGACCGGAGCGGGCGACCGTACGAGTACCGCGTCGTCGTGACCGACATCCCGCTGTGGCTGCCGGTCACCGCGCAGGGCGTGGGCGTCGACGACGCCGTGGACAGCGATTTCGTGCAGGACACGCGCACGACCACCTTCACCGCCGCGTCGGAGGCGTACCGTCTCGTCGCGCCCATCGACGGGGCGGTGCTGGGCTACGACACGCGCACCGGTGTGCCCGCGAACCACGTCGACCTGGGGCTCGTGCCGCAGGCGACCACGGCCACGATCGGCGACCTCGTGTGGCACGACCGCGACGAGGACGGCGTGCAGGACGCCGGCGAGCCGGGCCTGCAGGGCGTGCCCGTCACGCTGTACCGCGTCGTCGACGATGAGCTCGTCCGCATCGCGGCGGCGGCGACCGACGCCGACGGGCGCTACACGTTCACGGCCGCTGTGGCGGACACGGACCCCGCGAGCCCGACCTACACCCAGCCGTACGCCTACGTCGTCGAGATCACCCTGTCGTCCCGGCAGACGCTCACCGCGTCCCGCGCCGGTGACGACACCGTCGACTCGGACTTCGTGCGGCTCGGCACGGGCGCGGCGCAGCGCTACGCGTACAGCGCCGCGACCCCGTCGGCGGACGCGCGCCATGCCGCCGTCGTGCCGATGCCGATCGCCCTCGTCGCGGCGGACGCGCGGGGCTCGGCCCTGTTCGACACCGTCGCGTCCGTCGCGGATGTCGACGGCGGCCTCCTCATCCACGAGACCGGGCGCCTCCTCGGCGACACCGTGTTCGACGATCGCGACCGCGACGGCGTCCAGGACG
>Ga0182746_1001459_pt1 | contig 21458 bp, 18 predicted proteins | sample eDN3rd30CBELigOP_FD_128881 | JGI IMG/M metagenome (GOLD analysis project Ga0182746, IMG submission 128881) | Enriched Organic Plus compost microbial communities from Emeryville, California, USA - eDNA 3rd pass 30_C BE-Lig OP (version 2) (version 2) ... | reverse complement strand
GCGGCAAATCATTGCCAGCATCGGAGCCGAAGCGGTCATCCCGTCAAACGGCTTGCGTAAAATCATCATTCCGCACGATGAGCGCGCCTGTGCGCATCGCAACCACATCGGACGTTGCTTCAGTTGAATGAAGCACTTCCGCCTCTTCGCCACTCGATACGACCGAAGAGCCGTTCACCTTCCGGGGATTCGTTTGTCTGGTTGCCGCTATGCCCCGGATGCGGTGAATGTCCGATCCGGACTAGGACTGCCCCGCAAAGCCAAAGGCGACGTAATCGCGCAGATAGGCCTTTTTCGCCGCCGAGCGCAGTTCCTGTTCGTTCAGGAATGCAGGGATAGGCTCGGGGTCGGGGAGGTTTGCCGGCTGCTTGATCCCGGCACTGTCGGCAAGCCAGGCCAGATCGCGCGACAGATCCGCCTCGCGCAGGACCATGTCGGGCGCACCAAAACGCGAAAACCCGGCAAGAATCTCTGACTGACTGGCCCAGCCGGGATAGCTGGGCAGGCTGGTCTGGCCATTCAGGTTACGGCGCAGAAAATCCAGAAACGCCAGGAACAGTTCGACCTTGCGGTCCTGCGCCAGCGTTGGCAGCTCTTCGTCCGCAGGCAGGGCGACGCGGTAGATCTGCCGCATCATTTCGCGCAGCTCTGCCTTGCGGGTCCCAAGCAGCGTTTCGAACGCCGTCCAGGCGCGGGGCAACGGATGACGCAGCACGGTAAAACTGCGGTGGCCCACATGCTGGCGCTTCCACTGGCGCAGGCTGTTTTGGTTGAAATCGCCCACGACATCGCCCATCGCCCGCAACCAACCTGCAATCGCCGTCGAAGGGCCGCCCTTGATCGGCATGAAGATCAGCCCCTTGCCTGCCTCGGCCCCCATGAACGAAGGGACGGCAGGCCCCTTGCGCGGTTCAAAATTCGGGATGCGGCGCAGCATGAACGGGTCAAGACGCGCAAGCTCGGCCTGCATTTCGTCAAAATTCTCGACCTTTTCGGACAGTTCACGTGGGTTCTGAGGCACCTGATCGCTGGCCGGTTCGACCCGCTCCAGATCGGTGCGGCCCAGCCAGTGCAACAGGCCGGTCATTACCCCGGCGTCGCGCAAATCCTCGTAACCCAGCCAGAAGGCGGCTTGCCCGGTGACCTGCAACCGATTCATGACACGCAGCTGGAATTCCTCGATTTCTCCGGTGACCTTGCGAAACTCGGCGCCGTCAAAGCGGATGGCGGCGGGGATCGGAGTCTCGGTCTCGTTCAGCTTCCACTGATTGGTGGCCCGCGCCAGTTCGGTCGAGACATAGCTGTCCACCGGATTGCGGGTCAGGATGATCTTGGCGCAGGAACGGTCCTCGATGATCGCATCAAAGACACGCGGGTCGTGATCGTGGAAATAGCGAAACCCCGGCAGGTGGTTCGGCCGCTCGAAAATGGCACGCAGCAACCGGTGGGGGTCCTCCTCCCGCTCGGCCTTGGTGATGCCGCACAGCTCATCCTTGTCGGGCCAGCCCATCATGTAGGGGTTGAAAGCCTCACCAAAGCAGGTGACGCGCTTGATCGCGTTCAGCGTCGCCTCAAGCAGGTTCGAGCCGGTGCGCATCTCGGCAAAGATGACATAACGGCGGAAGGGCTGGGTCATGGTCATGGTCTTTCCTGGGCAGAGGCAGCGGGCGAGCCACCGGGATTGACCGGAGAGAAATCGCCCATGAGCTGCGGACGCAGGCCGGCATTACGCAGCCTTTGCAAAAAGCGCCCCATCCCGGCAATGTCCCGCATCTTGGGCAGGTTGGCAGCTGCTTCGGGGTCACCGCCAAGCCGGCGCAGGACGCTGCCCAACACAGCCGAGGGACGGGCACAAAAATCGCTAAGATCCCAGATCTCGACCTGAGCCTTGAGCCAGACCGATTTCAGCACATCCATCTGTTTCAGTTCAATGCGCTGCAGGGTCGCAGCAACGCGGCGGATGTCGTCAAAAGGCATCCCCGAATGCAGAAGTGGCACCGCCCACGCCCCGGTCACAATGAACATTTGCGCATTGGGGTCGGTGGCAAAGAACCAGTTCATCTCTTGCCGGTCACGCGGGCTGAACTGCCACACCTGCATACGCCGCGACACCCGGATCAGATTGGCGATGAAACCGCGCTGATCCACATCGCGCAAACCGGCGCTGTCAGAAAGCGCACCGGGACCAATCGGGCGGCGTTCGGCGAACTCAACCCCATGCACCGCGAAAAGATGGCCATGCACATCCGCGTCGATCCGGCTGGCGAGCCAGGGCTCAAAATCCGGAAACAGGTCGGCAAAGCCCTGAAACATCGCGTAGGGCGCGGCGGTCTTGCCATTCTCGCGGTCCTTCAGCGGATAACGGCTTTGCATGTAAAGCCCGGGCCGGCCCAGACGGCAACGGGCCACCGCCTGACTGATCAGCCGGTCCACCCGCTCGGGTCGGGGATCGGCAATCGTCCTGCCCGTCGGCGCGGCATGGGGGAAATGGGCATAAAGCTGCTTGGCCCCTCGCCAGATCTTGCGGGCGACAAAACAGCGAGACTGCTGCAAAAGCTCAAGGTGATCGTCGTAAAAGATGCAGGGTTTGCCCTGATCGTCGAACCTTGCCAGCGTCAGCGAGCGGCTTTCGATATTCATCGAATGCCGCCGCGCCAGCGTCTGGAAATAACTTTCATCCGGGATCCAGACGCGGCTGAAATAGCGGTCAAACTCGGACCGGCGCGGATCGTTCAGAATGGCGTGCAGCGTATTTCGCGTCAGACACCACCATTGCGAACCCAGATGCGGAACCAGCCCCTGAGGTATACGGCGTCGGAATTTCACCCGGCGTTGCAGGCTGACATAATGATCAAACAGCCAGCGCTGGCGACGGAACGAAAAGGGGAAACGCATCGTAAAGCGTTCCTCGTTCAGCCCGCCAACCGTCCAGCCGACATCCTCGGCGGTGACGCTTTCGATAAAGTCGCGGGTGGGATGTTGCGCAAGATAGGCGCACAGTTCGTGTACCGGTCTCAAGGGCAGACAGGAACCCGAAACGACCAGCACATGCGTGACATCTTTGAACCGGTTGAGCAGCACGGCCGCGGCGTCCTGCGTCGCCCGCACCAAGCTGAAGGTGCCCCATTCGCAGCTGTGACGCGGACTGAATACCACTTGCGGCAAATCAGCCAGCGTCGCGCCCATCGCCGCCAGATCGCGTGCCGGGACCTTGCCGTCGACATGAACGGACACCGCGGCCCCACCATCGGCCCAGACCCGGGCCATGCGCGCGGCAACCGCCAGCTCTTCATGGCAGAGCATTACGACGCCCAGCTTGATCGTGCTGTCGATCATGCCCAGTTCCCTCTGGAGATCAGGCCCAGATCCTCAAGCTGTCGCCAGCCTTGAAATTCGCGGGATTCCTCGCACCAGAAATCGGGGTCCTCACGCAGACCGGCATGATAGGCAAGGTATTCCTGACTGTTGGCATAGTGCTGGCGGCGGGTCAGCTCTTCAGCCGATTTCTCGACAAAGGTGGACAGGAACTTGGCATGCAACAGGCAGCCCGAGGCTTTTTCTCCGCCGTTCTGGTCATAGACCCGGTTCAGCGACCGCGGCAGCAGCATATGGGTCGAACTGGCATAGACCTGCCCGCGCTGCCAGCGCACCAGCGGGATCTTGTTTAACGCAGGGGCGCTGGCGGGATCGTCAGCAAAGAACATCCGCGCCCGCGGCCCGCCCTGAATCCACAGATTGTCATAGCCGCCGTTCTTGCGAATGACGTAATTCGCCGGATCGAACCAGCGCGCCAGCTCAAACGGGTCCTGCCCGGGCTGATAAGGCTCGGCCGCGATCGAACCCTTGGGATACATGTCCAGCAGCATGGCCGAGAACGAGCGAATGTTGCTCGCATCCAGCCAGTCCGTCAGCGCCTGCAGGGGACGGGTGTCGTGGTGGGGGTAGATCAGGAATTCATCGGGATCGACAGTCAGACACCAATGCCCGGCACCGTAACGGTGCAGCAGCCAGTTGATCCAGTCCATACCAAAGCGGGAGTCTTTGTAGCTGGCACGGGTCAGCCACAGCGAAACATCTTTCTGCCGGGCCATATATTCCCGCCCGCCGTCATCCGAACCATTATCGACGACCAGAAAATGCCGGATGCCCAGCTTGCGGTAATAGTCAAGAAACCACGGCAGTCGAACCGACTCATTGCGCATGGTCATGAACAGCAGAATATCGTCGGGACGTATGCGTGAGCTGTTATCGCTGACCCTGCGCAGCCGATAGCAACGCCGAATTGCGCGCCCAAGCAGCCATTGACGGCGGGCACGGAACTTCAGATTGCGTCGAATAATCCTTAGCGTGCGCGACACTGATCCACTTGACCTTTTAAGGTTTCACATAACGGTGACAGCAGAAGCGCGCAATGCTTCGAACAACCCCTGGTAGAGAAGGGAAAAGTGCCTCTCCCAACCAGAGATTTGAAGTGGTTGTAGCCTGAAAGGTGCCGCTGCCGCCAGCCTTGCGATTTCTTTTGCCCAGTCGGCGGGGGCATCGGGCGAAAGCCAGATGGCGTAATCGCCCAGCATCTCGCGCGCGGCCGGCAAAGGGGTGGCAAGGACGGGGACGCCGCGACCTGCCGCCTCGGTCAGAGGCAGGCCAAAGCCCTCGGCCCGGCTGGGCATCAGCAACCCGTGGCTGCGCCGGATCAGCTCTGCCACCGCAGCATCATCCAGTCCGGAAAGCTCACGCACCGGCCCATTTGGCGACAGACGATCAAGGCGGGCGAAAACCTCGCGGTTTTCCCAGCCCCGACGACCGATGATGAAAAGCTGCGGCGGGTCAGGGGTGCGTTCAAGCATCTGCCATACGTCAAGCAGCAACGCATGGTTCTTGCGGGGCTCGATTGTGCCAAGTGTGACGAAAAACGGGCGAGACAGGTCCAGATCGGCAGGCAGATGCGCAGGATCGGGGGCCGCAAGCCTTGTCCCGATGGGTGTGGCGACGACCTTGGCACGGTCCGGCAGACCCAGCCTTTCGCGCCAGTGCAGCACATCGGTCCGTGTCGCCTCGGACACCGTCAGGATCACCTCGGCCTGTCCCAGCGCCGCGGAAAAACGGGCGCGGAACTTGTCCGACTGTCCCGCGCGGGTAAATTCGGGGTGATCCAGGGGGATGGTGTCGTGGATCATCACCGCACGAGGCAGAGGCCGCAGATTCGCCAGCAGATCGGCCCGCAGATTGGCATGACCGACATTCAGGTAGACCGCGCCGTCCAGATAAGCCTGCGCGGCGGGGCCAAGACCTCGTCCCATTCGCCCACCGCACCTCAGCGCCATGCGGCGCAACGCAGCCCCGGCACGCGCGGGCAAAGTCCTGCGCCCTCGCAGCCGGTCAAAAAGGCCAGGGGCGGGCAGGTCCTCGGTACCGCCGTCAAGCCAGCGCAAAATTGCCGCCCCGGCAGGGGGCGGCAGCAGCAGCTGACCTCGTGGGACCCGGCATAGTAAAAGATGCGGCCGGCCCTGAAGATGGGCCAGCCATTCAGCTTCGACCCGGTCGATCCCCGTCGCCGGCCCGCCGCCAAGTCGCGAGATCAGCCGCGAGACATCCAGCAAAAGCGCGGGATCACGCTTCATATCCGCCGTTCTGATGCCAGCGCCAGGCGTCGCTGATCATCTGTGGCAGGGTCGAGCGTGCCGGGTTCCAGCCGAGCATCCTGACCGCCTTTTCACTGCCAGAAACCAGCTTGACCGCATCGCCGCCACGGCGCGGCCCTTCGGTCACAGGAACGGGCCGGTTGGTGACGTGGCGGGAGTGGTCGATCACCTCGCGCACTGAAAAGCCGTTGCCGGTGCCAAGGCAGAACACCTCTTGCTTGCCGTCGGCGACCTTGCCGTCCAGCATGTATTTCAGCCCCAGTACATGCGCCTCGACCAGATCCATGACATGGACATAGTCGCGGATGCAGGTGCCATCATGGGTCGGGTAATCGGTACCGTGGATGGTCAACGCCGGACGCTTGCCGTCGATGGCATCTAGGATCAACGGGATCAGATGGGTCTCGGGCTGATGGAACTCGCCCACCTCGCCATCAGGATCAGCGCCCGCCACGTTGAAATAGCGAAAAATGACCGAGCGCAGCCCGTCCGAGGCCCCGAAATCGCGCAACATATCCTCAATCGCGCGTTTCGAGGCGCCATAGGCATTCAGCGGCGTCTGAGCGGTATTTTCATCCAGCACCACGCCGTCATGATCACCATAAGTGGCACAGGTCGAGCTGAAGACAAAGTTGCGCACCCCGGCCGCCAGCGTCGCCTCGATCAGGCTAAGCGAGGCGCCGACATTGCCACGCCAGTATTTGCCCGGCTCGCGCATCGCCTCGCCGACCTGACTTAGCGCAGCAAAATGCATCACGGCAACGGGCCGGTGCCTGGCAAAGACCTCGTCAAGCCGCGCGCGATCCATAAGATCGCCTTGCTCGAACGGGCCGAATTTCACCGCCTGCTGCCAGCCGGTGCAAAGATTGTCATAGGTTACAGGCTGAAAACCTGCTGCACGCAACGCTTTACAGGCATGCGAACCGATGTAGCCCGCACCGCCTGTCACCAATACCGTATCCGTCATGAGGCCTATTCCGCCGCCTTGCGCACAGCCAGAACGTCGGACAGATATTCCGCGAACTCATCTTTCAGATCGTCGCGCGCCAGACCAAAGGCAACGGTCGCCTGCAGGAAGCCGGCCTTTGAGCCGCAGTCAAAACGCTGGCCGCGGAAACGCAGGCCAAAGACGTCGCGGCCCTCGGCGATCTCGTCGGCAATCGCGTCGGTCAACTGGATCTCGCCGCCCGAGCCTTGCTTGAGCTTGTTGAGGTTACCAAGCACGGTCGGTGCAAGGATATAGCGTCCGATCACCGCAAGGTTCGAAGGCGGGTTTTCCTTGGGCTTTTCCACCATGCCGCGGGCGCGCACGATGGCACCCATGTCCTCGGCCACGTCAAGCACGCCATAGGCCTGGGTCTTTTCAGCAGCAACCTCCATGGTGGCGACCATGCTGCCACCAGTCTCTTGATAGGCCTCGATCATCTGCTGCAGGCAGGGCGGCTCACCCATGATGACGTCATCGGTCAGGATGACGGCAAAGGGCTCATCCCCGATCAGGCGGCGGGCACACCAGACGGCATGGCCAAGCCCCAGCGCCTTATGCTGGCGGATATAGGCGATGGCGCCCGATTCCATATTGGTCGAACGCAGGGTGTCGAGCAGGTCGTTCTTGCCCGCCTTTTTCAGATTCGATTCCAGTTCATGGGCATGATCGAAATAATCCTCAAGCGCACCCTTGCCACGCGAGGTAACAAAGATGAACTCCTTAATCCCGGCCGCCCGCGCCTCATCAATGGCGTATTGGATCAGCGGCCGATCCACCAAAGTCATGATCTCCTTTGGAATGCTCTTCGTGGCGGGTAGAAAGCGGGTCCCCAGTCCAGCCACAGGAAAGATGGCTTTGGTGACTTTGCGACTCATGAATTCCGTCTCCTGATCTTTGCGCTGACGCGTTGGGGATCTTATCCCCCTTTGTCAGCACCTTCGCAACAAGCGCTTGGGGGGTGCAGTTGTTCCCAAAAATAAGCAAAGTGAATCGATTATAGTATATTTTGGCGATTTTCCGCCTGTTCATTCTCTCCGTCCAGGCAAATTCCCTCTTTCGCGCAAGATACGCGCGCGCTTTCCCAGAAAGAGAACCGGAGGATCGCCCGAACGGGACGCCCCCCACAGGCCCCCATTTTGCTCCCACCAGCCCCCTGGCACAAGGGTCAGCCGATGGGGCAGAAAGCTGGGCGTTAAAAGCAGCAGAACCACCCGACGCCCCTCGGCCGCTGCCCGTGCCGCGCGGGCACGCAAACGCCGGGCATGCCAATGCCACCCTGCAAGAAGCAGCGGCTGATCCCCTGTCGCAGGGGGCATGCTCCGGAACGGCGGCGGAGGGGGCCGGTCCCAGACAGGCGGGCTGGGCGCAAGGTCCCGCCCCTCGCTCAGACCACGATCAAGGGTCGCAAGGATTCGTCCGATCGCCAGCGGATCAAGCCGCCCGGCGACCATGTGGCGCAACAGCCGCCGGCGTTGGTTGTCGCGTAGCCAGTCTGTCTTACCCCCATGGCGCGCGGCAAAAATCGCGGCCGAGCGACCGACAGCCGTCAGATCATGGGGCACACCCGCTTCGCCCCGTCCAGTGCCAGGGGCCACACCGTGCAGGACCTGCGCGGCGGGAACCACAGCCGTCAGCCCCAAGGGAAACCGGGCCGCCATACGCATGTTCACATCGCTTTCGTCGAGGTGATAGGCAAAGGCGGGATCAAAGCCGCCGACGGCGATCAGCGCCCTGTGACGAAAGCCACAGTTCGTGCCGATGGTGCTGACCGGACAGCCATTTTCTGGCTCAAGCAGCGTTGTGCGGGCGATATTCAGGGGCGTTGTGTTTCCCGAAGGCGTGATCCGTTCGCCCCGGACCTGCCAGCGCAACCCATCCGGCCCCCGCGTAAAGCCGGTCGCCGCGATCACGCGCGGATCGGCAAAGGGGGCGGCCAATGCCTCGGCCCAGCCGGGTTCGGCAAGGGCGTCATCATCAATGAACAGCACTACCTCGCCCGCAGCAAGCGCAAGGCCCTCATTCCGTGCAGCCGAGACATTGGCACGGTCAAAGACGACACGTTTCAGCGGCAGATCCGGGCGGATACCAACCGAGGCGGGGTCAGCAACCAGCACGACCTCAAGCCTTGGGTGGGTCTGATCGGCCAAGGTGGTCAGGCAGCGGGCCAATGCCTGCGGCCGATGCCGCGAGATGACGACGACACTGGTCGCAGGCATCCCGCTTTCGGACATCAGGCGATGCCCATACGTTGCATCATCGCCTCTAGCTTGGCCACGTCCGAGGGGTTGTTCAGTTCCCAGAACTCGCGGCCCCGGGCCTCAACCTCGACGCAGAGAATACGCCGCCCGCGTTCAAGAAAGCGCAACTGTTCAAGCCCTTCCAGCGCCTCAAGCCGGCCTTCGTCCCATGTCGGATATTCGGCCAGCGCCTCGGGGCGATAGGCATAAACACCGACATGGTGATAGACCGGGGTCGGGTCGCCCGGACCGAAATCCGCCGCGGCGTAGGGTATGACCTCTTTGGAGAAGTACAGCGCCCGGCGGTCATGCCCAAAGACGGCGGTGGTGCCGCCAACGCGACCGGCCACGCGGTCGGCGATCAGCTCGGACCGCATCGCTCCGCTACAGCGCAGGACCGGCGTCGCCACATCAGCCCCCGGATCGGCGCGCAGCCCGGCGACCAGTTCCTCGACAAACCATGCCGGGGTCAGCGGCGCATCGCCTTGCAGGTTTACCACGATCTCGGGCGACAGCCCCAGCCGCGCCACCGCCTCGGCACAGCGCTCGGTACCGTTACGGGCAGAGGTCGAGGTCATCGCGACCTCTGCCCCGAAACCCTCGGCGTGGTCGCGGATGCGCTCGTCATCAGTGGCGACGATCACCCGGTCGGTGCCCTGGACGGCACGCGCTGCCTCCCAGCTGCGGCGAATCAGGCTTTGTCCCTCACCCGTGGCTCCGCGCAATTCGACCAGAGGCTTGCCGGGATAGCGGGTCGAGGCATGGCGGGCGGGGATGATGATGACGACGGACATGGGCGTCAGTCCTTGACCAGCAGCACGCCGGGGGCAAAGGCGATAAAGAACGGGTTCTCAAAATCCGGTTTGCCGTATTCCAGCGGTGTGTGATCGTCAAAGCGTACCACCTGACCGCCTGCACCACGCAGAACGGCGTCGCCTGCGGCGGTGTCCCACTCCATCGTGCGGCCAAGGCGGGGGTAAAGATCGGCCTCACCCGTTGCAACCAGACAGAATTTGAGCGAAGAGCCCGCCGAAGTCATGTCGCGGACCCCGTAACGGGCAATATAGGCATCGGTCGCCGCATCACGGTGCGATTTCGAGGCCACGACCATCAGCGCCCGGTTATCAGGCATCGAATTGACGCCGATCGGCGTAACTTCGCCCGGAACATCGCCAAACGGCCCCTTTTCCTCGACCGATCCGCCTTGCGCAGCCGTGTAGAAAAGCCGCTCTTTGGCGGGGGCATAAACGACGCCAAGGCGGGGCACGCCATCCTCGACATAGGCGATATTGACGGTGAAATCGCCCCGGCGCTGAACGAATTCCTTGGTGCCGTCCAGCGGATCGACGATCAGGAAGGTCGAAAGGATTTGGCCATGGGTTGCGGCCTGTTCCTCGGTCACCAGCGGGATATCGGGAAAAGCGGCGCGCAGCCCGGCAGAGATCAGGGCATCGGCCGCTTCATCCGCCTCGGTCACCGGAGAGGCGTCGGATTTCGCCCGAACCTCAAAGTCCTCGGCTCCATAGATCTTCATGATCTCGGCCCCGGCTTGCAGGGCAAGCCGTCGCATCTCGGCGATCATCTGATCGAATTGCATGTTTTTTCCTTTCCGACCGGAAGCCTGCGGGCTGCGGCGCCGATTGAATATGACAGTCGGCTTACATATGATGCCCGGAGCGGTATAGGGCAAGCGCCCCTGCAAGCCGCAGTCGAAACCCCTGGCAGAACCGAGCCGCCCATGTTCACTCCCAGACGCAGCCGCAACATGGTCGAGGCAGCCTTCACAACGCTGGCGCTGATCTATCATGTCACTGTAAACAACCTGCGCAAGGGGCACCGCAGCGCTGTGATGGTGCTCTTGATGACGGTGATTCAGGCAATCGCCATGATCGCCGGCTTTTATCTGATCTTTGCCGTCATGGGCGTTCGCAGCGCACCGATCCGGGGCGATTACATCGTCTATATCATGTCTGGTATCTTCATGTTCATGGCCCATACCCAGACCATGGCTGCGGTCTCGGCCTCGGGCAATCCCAGCAACCCGATGCTGAAGCACGGACCGATGAACACGGCGGTGATGATCACGGCCACGGCGCTGGCCGCGCTTTACCGGCAAACATTCTCTGCCGTCGTCGTGCTGGCCGGCTATCATTACATGATCCAGCCCATCCATCTGGACGACCCGCTGGGCTGCTATGGCATGCTGCTGCTGGCCTGGTTCTCGGGCTGCTGTGTCGGGCTGATCTTTCTGGCGATCCGTCCCTGGTCGCCCCAGACCGCGCAGGTGCTGACACAGTTCTATCAGCGCCTGAACATGGTATTTTCCGGCAAGATGTTCGTCGCTAACATGATGCCCAACTTTCTGCTGCACATGTTTTCATGGAACCCGCTGTTCCATGTCATCGACCAGACCCGGGGCTTTGCCTTTATCAACTATTCACCGCGCAATTCGTCGCTGGACTACCCGGTCTATGCCGCGCTGACGCTGCTGATGATCGGGCTGATGGCCGAGTTCTTTACGCGCAAGGCGGCCTCGATCAGCTGGTCGGCGGGACGTTGAGTGTCGCGTTTTACTGGTCGTTCCATCAGGTCCCGAACGGATCGGTGCCTTCGCCAGCCCCGTGGGCGAAAGAGATACAAGACGATCTATTTTCTGCGTTCAGGTCTGCTTGCAGGCCGCCAGACCCCTTCCTATATAGGCCCATGAAGCTTGAGGGGGCCCCGGATCAGGGTCTCTGAAGGCAAACATTGGGATCAGGTCTCGGGGGCCTCTTGAGGACCCAAGGCCCAGAATATCGCCGTAAGAAAGGTTATTGCATGTCCAAAGTCATCGGCATCGACCTCGGAACCACCAACAGCTGCGTTGCCATCATGGATGGCAGCCAACCAAAGGTCATCGAGAACTCGGAGGGTGCGCGTACCACGCCCTCGATCGTTGCCTTCACCGATAGTGAACGTCTGGTCGGCCAGCCCGCAAAGCGGCAGGCGGTGACCAACCCGTCGAATACGGTCTTTGCCGTCAAGCGCCTGATCGGCCGCCGCATCAACGACGCTGAAGTCGAGAAAGACAAGAACCTCGTCCCCTATGTCATCGCCGACGGTGGCAATGGCGACGCCTGGGTCGAGGTCCGGGGCGAGAAATACTCTCCCAGCCAGATTTCCGCCTTCATCCTGCAAAAGATGAAGGAAACCGCTGAATCCTACCTGGGCGAATCCGTCACCCAGGCGGTGATCACGGTTCCCGCCTATTTCAACGACGCCCAGCGTCAGGCCACCAAGGACGCCGGCAAGATTGCGGGTCTCGAAGTCCTGCGCATCATCAACGAGCCGACCGCAGCCGCGCTGGCCTATGGTCTGGACAAGAAGGATTCCAAGACCATCGCCGTCTATGACCTTGGCGGCGGGACCTTCGATATCACCATCCTTGAAATCGACGACGGTCTGTTCGAGGTCAAATCCACCAACGGGGATACCTTCCTTGGTGGTGAAGACTTTGACATGCGCATCGTCAACTACCTGGCCGAAGAGTTCAAAAAAGAACACGGCGTCGATCTGACGAAAGACAAGATGGCGCTGCAGCGGCTGAAAGAAGCCGCCGAAAAGGCCAAGATCGAACTGTCGAGTTCGAGCCAGACCGAGATCAACCAGCCGTTCATCTCGATGGACAAGGACTCGGGCACGCCGCTGCACATGGTCATGAAACTGACCCGCGCCAAGCTGGAAAGCCTGGTCGGTGACCTGATCAAGCGCACGATGAAGCCGGTTCAGGACGCGCTGAAAGATGCCGGCCTGTCCAAAGGCGACATTGATGAGATCGTTCTGGTCGGCGGTATGACCCGCATGCCGAAGGTCATCGAGGAAGTAACCGCCTTTTTCGGCAAAGAGCCGCATAAGGGTGTGAACCCCGATGAGGTCGTGGCGCTTGGTGCGGCCATTCAGGCCGGTGTGCTGCAAGGCGACGTCAAGGACGTGGTGCTGCTCGACGTGACGCCCCTTTCGCTGGGGATCGAGACGCTGGGCGGTGTGTTTACCCGCCTGATCGACCGCAACACCACCATCCCGACCAAGAAGTCGCAGATTTTCTCGACCGCCGAGGATAACCAGAACGCCGTGACCATCCGGGTCTTCCAGGGTGAGCGTGAAATGGCCGCAGACAACAAGCTGCTTGGCCAGTTCAACCTGGAAAACATCCCCCCGGCGCCGCGCGGCATGCCGCAGATCGAGGTGACCTTCGACATCGACGCCAACGGTATCGTCAGCGTCAGCGCCAAGGACAAGGGCACCGGGCGTGAGCAAAAGATCACCATCCAGGCTTCGGGTGGCCTCTCGGATGAGGATATCGAACGTATGGTCAAGGACGCCGAGGCTAACGCCGAGGCCGACCGGCAGCGCAAGGAACTGGTCGAGACCAAGAACCAGGCCGAAAGCCTGATCCACTCGACCAAGAAGTCGCTGGAAGAGCACGGCGACAAGGTGGATGGCTCGACCGTCGAGGCGATCGAACTGGCCATTGGCGCGCTGGAAGAGGCCCTCAAGTCCGAGGACGCCGGCAAAATCCGCGGCGGTATCCAGAACCTGATGGACGCCTCGATGAAACTGGGCGAGGCGATCTATAAAGCCACCCAGTCCGACGCCGAGGGTGCCGATCACGAGGCTGGCCCGCGCGACGTGGACGATGAGATTGTCGATGCCGATTTCGAGGATCTCGGCAAAGACAAGCGCAAGTAAGCGTGATGTGAACCCATCGGCCGGCCCGCTGCAGACCCGCACGGGTCGGTCATTTCTTGAAAGACCCCGGACGCAAACGATATGGCGAAGCGTGACTATTACGAGGTGCTCGGCGTTTCTCGGGGCGCCTCGGCCGAAGAGATCAAAAAGGCCTATCGCACCAAGGCGAAACAGCTGCACCCCGACCGCAACAAAGACTGCAAAGTCTCAGAAGCGGCGTTCAAGGAACTGAACGAAGCTTACGACTGCCTCAAGGACGACCAGAAAAAGGCCGCCTATGACCGTTTCGGTCACGCAGCCTTTGAAAATGGTGGCGGCGGGTTCGGCGGATTCAGTCGCGGCAACGGCCATGCCGACTTCGGCTCGGCCTTCGCTGATGTGTTCGAAGACCTGTTCGGCGACATGATGGGCCGCCGCGCCGGAGGCGGGGGACGCTCGCGCACCAGCCGCGGCCAGGATCTGCGCTATAACCTGCGCGTCACACTGGAAGAGGCCTATAACGGCATCCAGAAAACCATCACCGTGCCGGGTTCGGTTTCTTGCACCGCCTGTAACGGCACCGGAGCCGAAGGCGCTGTCGAACCCGTCACCTGTCCGACCTGTTCAGGCATGGGCAAAGTCCGGGCAACGCAGGGTTTCTTTACCGTCGAGCGCACCTGTCCCACCTGCAACGGCCAGGGCCAGATCGTTAAGAATCCCTGTCAGGAATGCCGTGGCGCCGGCCGGGTACAAAAAGACCGCACGCTTGCGGTGAATATCCCCGCCGGGGTGGAAACCGGCACCCGTATCCGCCTTGCAGGTGAGGGTGAGGCCGGGATGCGCGGCGGACCTGCGGGCGATCTCTATATCTTCATCGAGGTGGCAGATCACCCGATCTTTATCCGTGACGGGCGCATGCTTGCCTGTCAGGTTCCGGTCAGCATGGCCACCGCAGCCTTGGGGGGCGAGATCGAGGTCCCGACCATCGACGGCGGCCGCTCTCGCGTCCGCATCCCGCCGGGCACGCAATCCGGCAAGCAGATGCGCCTGCGCGGCAAGGGGATGCCACCCCTGCGCCACGGGCCGGGCATGAACGGCGAATCGGGCGATATGCTGATCGAACTGGTGGTCGAAACGCCGGTTAACCTGACCACGCGTCAAAAAGAGCTTCTGCGCGAATTTGACGCGATCAGCGCCGATAACAGCCCTCAGACCCAAGGTTTCTTTCAGAAAATCAAAGGGTTTTGGGACGAGATGAAGGGCTGAACGGGCGTTAACCGGCTGTTCATCGTTTCTGTGCCAACCTGACGGTATGGGAACGAATCATGCCTTTCACGAAGCGCCTCTGCCGCTGTTTTCCTCGGTTTCGCGACCGGCCGAGGATGAAACCCTGGCGGCCGTCGCCCTTTCAGGGAATGCCGGCCGTCTTCCCAGCTATATTGCCGATCATCGCGCCCGGCTGCGTGAACGCTTTATGCAGGGCGGCGCGGCGGCGATGCCCGATTATGAAATGCTGGAACTGGTGCTTTTCCGCGCCATCCCCCGTCAGGATGTAAAGCCGCTCGCGCGGCTGCTGCTGGACCGGTTTGGTGATTTCAACCGCGTCCTTTCGGCCCCGCCCGCCCGGTTGGCCGAGGTGACGGGCGTTGGCCCTGCGGTCATCCAAGAGCTAAAGATTGTCGAGGCTGCGGCGCAGCGGCTGGCACGCGCCCGCGTCATGCACAGGCCAGTTCTGACCAGCTGGGATGCGCTTTTGGACTATTGCCACACAGCCATGGCGCATGGCGAGGTCGAACAGTTCCGTGTCCTTTACCTTGACCGTAAGAACGTGCTTATCGCGGATGAGGAACAGGCAAGGGGCACCGTTGATCATGTCCCTGTCTACCCGCGCGAGATCATGCGCCGGGCGCTTGAGCTGAATGCCTCGGCCCTGATTCTCGTCCACAATCACCCCTCGGGCGATCCAACCCCGTCGCAGGCGGATATCACCGTGACCCGCCGGATCCAGGCTGCAGCCGAGGTGATGGGCCTCATCATCCATGATCACCTGATCATCGGACGATCCCGCGAGCTTAGCTTTCGCAGCCAGGGTCTGCTTTAGCGCAAACAGCTGACAAGCTGTGTCTTCCCGCGCAACCAAAAATCCACACCTGCGCCAATTTGCAGCGTCTGGGCGCACCGGGGCCGCTGGACTGACGCGGATTTGATCGCTAGAACCGCCCGGCGAGGGCTGTGCAATGACACGGCCCGTTCCGTCGTATCGCCCCGATTCCCGGGGCATAAATGGAGATCAGACCCGTGTCCCACGCAGACGAACACGCAGGCGATCACGGCGCCACCCGGAGGGATTTCCTCTACTACGCGACTGCCGGTGCCGGCACCGTCGCGGCCGGGGCCGCTGCCTGGACCCTTGTCAACCAGATGAACCCGTCGGCCGACGTTCAGGCGCTTGCCTCGATTCAGGTCGATGTCAGCGGCGTCGAGACCGGCACCCAGCTGACGGTGAAATGGCTCGGCAAGCCTGTGTTCATCCGCCGCCGGACCGAGGAAGAGATCGAGGCCGGTCGGGCGGTCAAGCTCAACGAGCTGATCGACCAGAGCGCCGAGAACCCCAACAAACCCGGTGAGCCCGCCACCGATGAAAACCGTACGCTCGACGAAGCGGGCGAATGGCTGGTGATGATCGGCGTCTGCACCCATCTGGGCTGCGTGCCGATCGGCAACGGCACCGGTGACTTCGGCGGCTGGTTCTGCCCCTGTCACGGTTCGCACTACGACACGGCGGGCCGTATCCGCAAAGGGCCCGCACCGCAGAACCTGCACATTCCCGTTGCCGAATTCGTCAACGAAACCACCATCAAGCTGGGCTGAGGAGGCGCACATGGCCGGTATTCCCCATGACCATTACGAGCCCAAGACGGGTATCGAACGCTGGCTGCATCGCCGCCTGCCCATCGTCAGCCTGATCTATGACACCATGATGATCCCCACCCCCAAGAACCTTAACTGGTGGTGGATCTGGGGTATCGTGCTGGCCTTCTGTCTGGCGCTGCAGATCGTCACCGGCATCGTGCTGGTGATGCATTACACCCCGCATGTCGATCTGGCTTTCGCCTCGGTCGAGCATATCATGCGCGACGTGAACGGCGGCTACATGCTGCGCTATCTGCATGCAAACGGTGCTTCGCTGTTCTTCTTTGCCGTTTACATCCACATCTTCCGCGGCCTCTACTACGGCTCTTACAAGGCCCCGCGCGAGGTGATCTGGATCGTCGGCATGCTGATCTATCTGGCCATGATGGCAACCGCCTTCATGGGCTATGTGCTGCCCTGGGGGCAGATGTCCTTCTGGGGCGCGACCGTGATCACCGGCCTGTTCGGTGCAATCCCGGGTATCGGCGAATCGATTCAGGCCTGGCTGCTTGGTGGTCCGGCGGTCGACAACCCGACACTGAACCGCTTCTTCTCGCTGCATTACCTGCTGCCCTTTGTCATTGCCGCGCTGGTGATCGTCCACATCTGGGCCTTCCACACCACCGGCAACAACAACCCGACCGGTATCGAGGTGCGCCGCACCTCTAAAGAAGAGGCGGAAAAGGACACTCTGCCCTTCTGGCCCTATTTCGTGATCAAGGACGTATTCGCGCTTGCCGTGGTACTGGTCGTCTTCTTTGCGGTTGTGGGCTTCATGCCGAACTACCTCGGCCACCCCGACAACTATATTGAGGCGAACCCGCTGGCGACCCCGGCCCATATCGTGCCTGAATGGTACTTCCTGCCGTTCTATGCGATCCTGCGCGCCTTCACAGCCGATGTCTGGGTTGTTCAGCTGGTGAACTTCCTGTCCTTCCGCTTCATCGACGCCAAGTTCTTTGGTGTTCTGGCGATGTTCGGCGCGATCCTGGTCATGGCTCTGGTGCCGTGGCTTGACACCTCGCGCGTGCGCTCGGGTCAGTACCGTCCGCTGTTCAAGTGGTGGTTCTGGCTGCTCGCGGTGGACTTCGTGATCCTGATGTGGGTGGGCGCCATGCCGGCTGAGGGGATCTATCCCTACATCGCGCTGGCTGGGGCGGCCTATTGGTTCGCCTATTTCCTCATCATCCTGCCGCTGCTGGGCATCGTCGAAAAGCCCCTGCCCATGCCGCAGACCATCGAGGAAGACTTCAACGCCCATTACGGGCCCGAAACCCATCCTGCCGAGTAAGGAGAGGCATCAATGACCCTGAGAAACGCATCGCTCACGGCCGTTGCGGCCCTGACCGTTGCCCTGGCAGGCGGCGCGGTGGCCCAAGACGCAAGCACCGCTGCGGGCACCACCGCCCCCGCGGGTTCGAGCTATCAAAGCACTGAATCGGCCGCCCCGGCGGCCGAGGCAGCGACGACCGACGCCGCCCCCGAAGCCGCTGCCGAACCGGCAGCCCCTGAAGCAGAGGCCGAGGCCACTGAGGCCCCGGCTGCCGAAGAACCGGCTGCGGCTGAACCTGTCGCAGAAGAAGCCCCTGCCGAAGCGACCGGGGCCGCTGACGATCAGACCCCGGCTGCGGATACCCCCGCCGCCGAGGACGCTGCCGCAGAAGCACCTGCTGCCGAAGAGGCTCCGGCTGCCACCGAGCCTGCCGAGGCCCCTGCAGCCGGGGAACCGACCGCTGCCGGGCCTGCGGCTGAAGAGCCGGTTGCGGAAGAACCCGCCGCTGCTCCGGCCGGGGAAGCCGCTGCTGAGGGCGAACAGCCCGCCGCGGAAGAGCCCGAAGCTACCCCTGCAGAAGAGGCTGCGGACCAGGCTCCCGCTGCTGAGGAACAGCCCGCACAGGGTGAACCCGCGGCCGCGACTGCCGAGGATGCCGCTGCCGAAGAGCCGGCAGAAGCAACCGCCGAGAAGGCCGAAGCACATATCGAGGATATCTCGTTCAGCTTCGAAGGTCCGTTCGGCAAGTTCGACCAGCATCAGCTGCAGCGCGGTCTGCAGGTCTATACCGAGGTCTGCTCGGCCTGCCACGGGTTGCGCTATGTTGCCCTGCGCACGCTGGGTGATGAGGGCGGTCCGCAACTGCCCGAGGATCAGGTCCGCGCCTATGCCGCCAACCTGACCATCGTCGACCCGGAAACCGAGGAAGAGCGTCCGCGCACCCCGACCGATCACTTCCCGACGGTCAGCGGTGAGGGCATGGGGCCTGACCTGTCGCTGATGGCCAAGGGCCGCGCCGGCTTCCATGGTCCTTATGGCACTGGTATCTCGCAGCTGTTCCGTGGCATCGGCGGTCCGGAGTACATCCACGCCGTCTTGACCGGCTATAACGGCGAAGAAAAGGAAGAGGCGGGCGCCGTTCTCTACCACAACTCTGCCTTTGCCGGGAACTGGATCCAGATGCCCGCGCCGCTGTCGGATGGCCAGGTCACCTATGAAGACGGGACCGAAGCCACCGTCGATCAGATGGCGCAGGACGTGGCAGCCTTCCTGATGTGGACGGCCGAGCCCAAGATGATGGACCGCAAGCAGGTCGGCCTTGTCTCGGTCCTGTTCCTGATCGTGCTGGCTGCACTGCTGTATCTGACCAACAAGAAACTGTGGTGGTCGGTCAAGCATCCGCGCAAGCCCGAGTGATCTTTTGCACCTGATCCTGAAACGCGCCCTTCGGGGCGCGTTTTTCATTGCGGCAACAGCGTATTCAGCCCCGGCGATATGGACAAGCTGCCTGCGCCCCGGTCAGATGGGTGCCGGCGCTTTTGGCCTAAGAAACGGGTCTGAATATGACGATCTTTAACCTCGGTTCGATCAACATCGACCATGTCTACCGCCTGTCCGCCATGCCCCGTCCGGGTGAGACTTTGCACGCGCAGTCCTATTCCCAGGGGCTGGGTGGCAAAGGTGCGAACCAGTCGGTGGCCGCTGCCCTCGCCGGGGCACAGGTTGTGCATCTGGGGGCTATGGGCATGGGCGACGACTGGGTGCTGGAACGACTGGCTGCTCTGGGGGTCGAAACCGGTGCCATCGCCCGACTTGCCGATACCGTCACAGGCCATGCGGTGATCCTTGTCGATGAGCGGGGCGAAAATTCGATCGTCCTGCATGGCGGGGCGAACCTTGCGCTACCAGCGGATCTGACAGACCGTGCGACTTTTGGTCCGGGCGATCTTTTGCTGATGCAGAATGAAACCAACCGCCAGGCCGAAATCGCCGCATTAGCTCGCAAGGCCGGGGCGCGGGTGATCTACTCTGCTGCACCTTTCAGCATCCCGGCACTGCGCGAGGTGCTGCCCCATGTCTCGATTCTGGCGATGAATGCGGTCGAGGCGCAGGACACTTTCGCCGCATTTGGCGAGAATCTGCCGGTCGAGGGGATGCTGATCACCCGCGGTGCCGACGGTGCAGAGTTCCGTGACCTGCGTCCGGGGCAGGTCTGGCACCAGCCCGCCTTTGCTGTAAAGGCCATCGACACGACCGGAGCGGGGGATTGCTTTACCGGCTGGTTCGCGGCGGGCCTTTCGCGGGGCGAGGACCCGGCAACCGCCCTGCGCTACGCTGCCGCTGCAGCCGCGCTGCAAGTGACCCGTAAAGGTGCGGGCGATGCGATGCCAAACCGGGCAGAAGTGGCCGAGTTTCTAAACTCTCATGGCTGAGCGCTTGTCCGCGGGCCCGCATCTGCCTATCTGGAAACTATGAAAATTCCATTCGTGAACCGTCCGGCCACCGTCGCCGTCCTGCGCCTGCAAGGAACCATAGGAACCACCGGTCGCGGCGGTTCCGGCCTGTCCGATGCCGCACTGGCCCCACTGCTGGAGCGCGCCTTTAAGCGCCGCAAGCCAGTCGCCGTCGCGCTGCTGGTGAATTCGCCCGGAGGCTCTCCGGTCCAGTCCAGCCTGATCGGCGCCCGCATTCGCCGCCTTGCCGAAGAGCGAGAGATCCCGGTCCACGCCTTTGTCGAGGATGTCGCTGCGTCGGGTGGGTATTGGCTGGCCACGGCGGCCGATTTCATTTGGGCCGACGAAAGCTCGGTTCTGGGTTCGATCGGGGTGATCTCATCAGGGTTCGGCTTTGCCGAATTGATCGAGCGTCACGGGATTGAGCGGCGCGTCCATACCGCTGGCCGCTCGAAATCCATGCTCGACCCGTTCCGCCCCGAAACGCCCGAGGATATTGCCCGGCTGAACCGGCTGCTGGGCCCCATTCACGAGGCGTTCAAGGATCAGGTCCGCACCCGTCGCGGCAACCGCCTTGCGGCTGACCACGACCTTTTCACTGGCGAGATCTGGACCGGCCGCGAGGCTGTCGCGCTGGGGCTTGCCGATGGTATCGCACATCTGGTCCCGAAAATGCGCGAGCTTTACGGTAAGAAGATCCGCTTCCTGACCTATGGCCAGCGCGTTTCGTGGTTCCGCCGCTTTGGCCTTTCCGCCGATGATTTTCTGGAAAGTATTGAGGAGCGCGCCGCCTTTGCACGCTTCGGGGCAGGGCGCGGATGATTAAAACCGTCCTTCTTTGTCTTCTCATCATCGTTGCGATGGCACTGGCAGCCGGACCGGGCGTGCGCCGGATCGTGGCCAGACTTTTGGGGATTCGGCTGAAATGACCGCCCTGGTGACCGGAGGGGCCCGCCGTCTGGGCCGGGCCATGGTGCTGTATCTGGCGCGACGCGGGATGGACGTGGCAATCCATTATCAGCACTCGGCCGATGAGGTGCAGGCGACGGCGGCCGAGGCACGTGCCCTTGGCGTCCGGGCCGAGGTATTTCACGCTGATCTGCTGGACCTTGACCAAAGCGAGACGCTGATCGACCGCGCGCATCAGGCGTTGGGGCCTCTGTCGGTGCTGGTCAATAACGCCTCGATCTTTGAATATGACAATATCGCCAGTGCGACGCGTGAAAGCTGGGATCGTCACATCGG
>Ga0182746_1001458_pt1 | contig 21463 bp, 26 predicted proteins | sample eDN3rd30CBELigOP_FD_128881 | JGI IMG/M metagenome (GOLD analysis project Ga0182746, IMG submission 128881) | Enriched Organic Plus compost microbial communities from Emeryville, California, USA - eDNA 3rd pass 30_C BE-Lig OP (version 2) (version 2) ... | reverse complement strand
TTCCGCGTCAGGCGAGAACTGATAGCCGACGTTCGCATTGAGGCGCACGACATTATTCTCGCTGTGCTCGCGATAGCCGTCTTCGCGCTGTGCCGAACCCGTGACGAACCAATCATATGGCCCGGAAACTCCGCCGGTACTGGCCTGCAACCTTGCATAGCCAAAACTGCCGGTATCGAAGCGCCCTTCAAACGGGACCGCGTCACGGCCCGACGGGGTCACGAAGTTGATGGCGCCGCCCAGCGAATTGGCCCCATAACGCAATGCGTTGGCGCCCTTGTACACCTCGACATAGCGGTATGCACTCGGATCGACCTCGAAGAGGTCAAAGAGCCCGTCCGACGTGTTGATCGGAATGCCGTCCATGTACAGGTTGATGCCGCGGTTGCCGTAATTGCGCGACAGGCCGGAGCACGGATCGATATCCGGCCATCAGGACCCCATCTGGTCTGGATCAGCACGCCTGGAACCCAGCCAAGGACATCTTTGATCGTGTTCGCTGGCCCGTTCTTAAACCGGGTATCGGGCACGACCTCGACGCCGCCGGGCGTCTGATCAATAGCGGCGTGCGCGGCCACAGCCGTTGGCACGGTCAGGCTTGAGCCCTCGGACGAGACCTCGATCGTTGGCAAATCAGTCGATTGTGCGCAGGCAACAGAAGGCATGGCGGCAGCGGCCGCCGACGCCGCGCACGCAACGCGGAAAAGGCGTGACATCAAACTCTCCAGCAATGACAGGCGAAACTGAACGAAAAGCGCGTTCAGGCCGTCAGCGGAGGGCCTTGTGCTGTTTTAGGATCGTGACGCTCGTGAAGCACCGCCGGAAGCGGGGCGACGGCCGCGTAGACGGTCAGCTCAACCACGGCGGCGACATGTATGCCCGCACATTCCGGAAGCGGCGGCGCTGACGATGCAAAATGACAGACCGCACAGGCAAGATGCGCAATCGGCACACCGGGCTTGCCGCCGTCACTGGAATTATCCGGCGTGGACTGGCCAAAGCAGAACTGCGGGCCGCTGTCGGCCGGGCCGGCAAGGGCCATGCCGGTCGCAAGGAATGACGTCAGTATAATTTGCAGGGCGAGCACGTACGCTGTCGCGACAGCGACCGCAGCACGTCTTACATTGCCCGCTCCGCGCATGGCCACAACCCTGAACGATCCATCACTAGCAAGGAAGCCATCTATAGGGAAGAGCTCACAAGCTGGACAATTTGACCGTGTAGCAGCCTGAGCCGCCAGCGGTCTCGCCTACGGCATCGTTACGGCGTGAGGTATACTCCCAGGAGGCAATACCGACGATAGCGACAAGGATTGCAAAGGCATCAGTTCCAATGCTCCTTCAAGCCTGTGGATCCCTTCGGGTTTACTTCTGTGTCTTCGACACGGCATCCCACATCATGCCTGATGCGGCCGGTGGTCGGTGGTTCAGTAGATATGAGCGTTCATAAAATGATGACTGATCGCATCACATAATGCCCCGACAGCTTGGCTCCTACCCTCCGCCCTTCTTTACAGGCAGAGCAAATGAACTCAGACTCCAGCTTCTCCGACTCCAACTGGTCCAGGGTCAATAGGCGGCGAGCCATGGGTTCCATCGCTGGAGGGCTGACTTTTTCCGGAGTGATTTGGCAGGCTCTGGCGCAATCAAGTATTCGCGTCATTCACTCCCCTGAAGATCTTCGCCGGACCTACGATTACGTCATTGTTGGCGCTGGCTCTGCGGGATGTGTGCTGGCGCATCGCTTGGGGCAGGCAGGCCGCAGCGTCCTCGTCATCGAGGCCGGAGGTCCGGCAACCCTTCCCGCGATTTCTGTTCCGCCGGACTGGCCCCAGCTCCAGGACAGTCCGGTCGATTGGCGCTATGTGACGATCCCTCAACGGCATCTCGGCGGCCGTATCATCCCCTATCCGCGCGGAAAGGTCGTGGGAGGGTCCAGCACGATTAACGCCCTCGCCTATCAGCGCGGCCATCGCGCTGCATTTGACCGCTGGCCCGAGGGTTGGCGGTTTGCGGATCTGCTGCCCTATTTCAAACGTGCGGAGACGTTTTCAGGTGGCGCTGATCCGTGGCATGGCGGCGACGGACCCCTGCATGTGCTGTCGCTCGCGGATGTCGACGATCGTAACCCACTTGCATCGGCATTCATCTCGGCGGCGCAAAGCCTTGGATTTCCGCTGACGAACGACATCGGCGGTGAGCACACCACCGGTGTGGGCTGGAATCAGCTGAGCATCAAGGGCCACGTTCGCGACGATGCTGCAACGGCCTATCTGGGGAGTCTTGCCGGCGGTGGCGTCGATCTGCTGCTCGGAACGGACGTGCAAAAGCTGCAGATTGAAAACCAGGTCTGCAAGGGTGTGCAGCTCTCCGGTCGCCTGGTTCAACCCGAAATCGAGACGCTGTTGTGTGCAGGCGCCGTCGACTCACCGCGCCTGTTGATGCTGTCCGGCATTGGCCCCGCCGATCACCTCACCTCGTTCGGGATCCCTGTCGTGGCGGATTTGCCGGATGTCGGCAGTCATCTTGAAGACCACCTGCTGTTGGCAGGCATTGCCTATTCAGCGCGCCAGGACGTGCCGCGGTCTCACTACAATCATGCCGATGCGATGCTCTATGTGCCGAACAGCGATCCGGGCGACAGCCCGGACCTGCTCATCATGTGTCTGTCCCTGCCCTTTGTTCTGCCGAGCGTCGGCCCAATCGCACCCCCTGCCTATGTCCTGGTGCCGTGTTTGGTGAAGCCGCGCAGCCGCGGCACGGTAAGGCTCGCTTCGGCCGATCCGGCCCTGCCCGCATTGATCGATCCGAACTATCTGGACGACCCGCATGACCGCGATGTCCTCGTTGAAGGTATCAGGCTTGCGCGCAAGTTGGGGGCCACAACGGCGTTCGCCGACTGGCGGGCCGAGGAGATCTATCCCGGACCGCAATCGGTCAGTCTCGACGACCTTCATGCTTTCATCTCCCGGGCGGCAAATTCCTTTCATCATCCGGTCGGGACATGCCAGATCGGCAAGGTTGTCGATGAGAACCTTCATGTAAGAAGTATCGCCGGCTTGCGCGTGGTCGATGCTTCAGTGATGCCTGGAATACCGCAGGCTGTCGTCAACGCAGCCACAATTGCGATAGCAGAACGGGCAAGCGATCTCATTCTCGCAAGGTAAAACTCATATCTGCCGTTCCACCGGTGGCTAACCTTGCGGCGCCTCGTCCATAGTTGATCGCGGAGTTTGTCCCTCCATGACGCGTCTCCTGCTGGGGCATACACTTTTCTCAGCGACGCGTATGAAGGCCTGCATCCTGCTCCCGCCGGCACCTTAAACGGCGAATAACCCGCATCAGCCGGCGCTTCTGCTCAGGAGCAGACATCGAGACGGCCGCGCGGCGATCCGTATCGCAAAAGTGACGCAGCACGGGCGGATCGCAGTTGCGCCTTTTGAGCAGAAGCCTCACACGCCATCGAATTTAAACGGCACGCGGTCAGAAATCGAGCATGCGGAGATGTTGTTTGCTGACTTGGTCGGCCGGGTCGATTGATTGCGCCTTGCGGAAATCGGCGACCGCCTCGGCGCGGCGGTCCAGCGCATCATCGGTAAGGCCCCGGTTGTTGTAGGCCTCGACATAAGACGGGCTGAACCGGATCACCAGCGCGAAACCCATGATCGCGTGGGCCCTTCACGACGTAGGCTTTGTTGAAGTCCTTGGGTTGATCGCAATCGCCTGGTCATAGCCCCGGATCGCCTCGTCAATCCACGCGACGCCGGAGTATTGACATATATATTAGTTCACACTAATCATAAGTCATGACTGCTGAAATTGCCCAGCTTGCAGCACTTGGCGATCCGACCCGTCGGGCGATCTTCGAGCTTGTCGCGGAGCGTCCCCGCTCGGTGGCCGAGATCACGCGGGAGGTTGCGGTCTCCCAGTCGGCCGTCTCACAGCACCTCAAGGTGCTGCGCGAGTCCCGGTTGGTCCGCGCTGAGCCGAAGGGCGCCAGCAACGTCTACCACATCGACCCACACGGGCTTGGCCAGATGCGCGCCTGGCTCGACCGGTTCTGGAGCAAGACCTTGGCGGCCTACAAGGTCGCCGTCGAACAACCGCCAGAGGAGACGCAATGAACACCCGCGTACCAATCACGTCCGTGAAGCAGTCCGTCGTGGTCGAGGCACCGATTGAACGTGCCTTCAAGGTCTTCACAGAGGAGTTCGGCAGCTTCAAACCTCCCGAGCACAACCTGCTGAGCGTCCAGATCGCCGAGACGGTGTTCGAGCCTCGGGTCGGCGGCCACATCTACGACCGCGGCGTCGACGGCAGCGAGTGTCGCTGGGCACGTGTGCTGGCTTATGAACCGCCCAAACGGGTGCTCCTGAGCTGGGATATCAGCCCGCGCTGGCAGATCGAGACCGCCCCGGAAAAGACCAGCGAGTGGGAAGTGCGGTTCATCGCCGAGACAGCAAACCGGACCCGCGTCGAACTCGAGCACCGGAATCTGGAACGCCACGGCGAGGGCTGGGAAAGCGAACGCGATGGTGTTGCCGGCGACCGGGGTTGGCCGCTGTATCTGCGGCGCTTCGCCGACCTGTTTGCCCGCCAGGCCTGACGGCAGCACGTTGCGCGTCCGGGGAGCCAGAACATCGCTCCCCGGGTTTGCTCCCGTTATCATCAAGCCGTGGAGATGAGGATGGAAGCCTACGCCCTCAGTATCGTCGGTGTGCTCACGCTCTGTCTCCTGTCCATCCTTTTGGCAGTCTATTCGGGATTGTCCAAAGGACTTGCCGGGGCACTCTCCGGTCCGGTGCTCCCGGCTGATGATCACAATTTGCTCTACCGCATCGACCGTGTGCACCTGAACTCCGTGGAGGCGCTGGCGCCCTTCGTGGTGCCGGCCGTGCTGGCGATGATGGTGGGCGTTGCGCCAGCCACGCTGGCGGTGCTGATATGGCTCCATGTCGGGATTCGGCTGGTTCATTTGATGATCTATTTGCGCGGAGGCAACGCGGCCAAAGGTGGCAGCCTCAGGACCGTCCTCTACGTCTCAGGGGCACTGGTCACTCTGATTCTTATTGTCGTCACCGGCTGGGCGGCCGTCTATTGACGGCATCGTGGGTCCGGCCATGCATTGCCAGCGAGCGGACGACCGACCAGGCTACAATCGATGCAATATCCTCGATCTGCCAAAGGTGGGTGATGTATCAAAGTATTCAGCTTCGAGCGAGATGGCCTCACGACGAACATGCGAAGGTCCGCTTGGCGCCGATGTCGTTGAAAAACTCGGCTTCAAATCGGGGCCAGGCTGACGGCAACGTTTAGGTGCAACCGCCCTTCCCGTTTAGGTGGTTACTGCTCTGAGTCCGAGTGGCAGGAGCTTGGCGAGCTTCCTCATGTTCTGGGCAGTAGCCGCAAGGTGGAACTTGTCGCGGACTCCTTGCGGTCCGCGCAGGCGAAGCCGGTCGAGCCTCAAGATGCGCCTCAGGTGGGCGAACAACATCTCCACTTTCTTCCGCTGCCGTCGGGAAGTGACATATTCGTCGGTAGCGGCGATGTCTCGTGCCACGTCGCGCGCGCCTTCATGGATCGAGCGTGGAATCTTGCGGGCGGGCGTGTTCCGACAACAGCGGGGCTTCAGTGAGCACACATCGCAATCAAGCTTGCTGGCGCGAGAGCGCATCATGCCATCTTTGTCCACGAGCGGGCGTGGTATCCGGTAGACCCCCTGACGCCGCCTCAGTTGCTTGCCAGCCGGGCAGATATAGGCATCTGCCTCGCTGTCATAGAAAAAGGCGGACCGTCTGAAGGTGCCGTCTTGGCGCTCGGACTTGTCGAACACCGGGACGTGCGGCTAGATCCCGCGCTCCTGCACCAGCCAACCGAGCATCTTAGCCGAGCCGCAGGCGCTGTCGGCAGCGAGCCGCGCTGGATAGAGGCCGAAACGATCCTCGGTGCGCTCTATCATGGTGCGTGCCGCGCCGACCTCCGCCTGACGGATGGCACGACTCGCTTCGACATCGACAATGACGGCGTGGTCGAGATCGATCAGATAGTTGGTGGCATAGGCGAAGAAGGCATGACCCTTCAGGGTACCGGTCCATTGCGCCGCCGAATCCGATCTCGACACGAATTTCGGCTTCACCTCGCTGGCCGCGCCCCAGGCGGCTTCATCGAGCGTGTCGAGATATTCCTGACTGAACGGTGCGTCTGGGCGAGCGCGTCCCAGTCCACCGGTTCCGAGGCCTCGGCGGACCGTTGCTTGTTAGTGACTGCCTTGATCAGACTAGGGTCGACGGCGAAACCTTCGCCACCCACCAACCCCTCTTCGATGCAACGTCCGACAGTGGTCTCCAACAGCTCGCGCAGAAGATCGCTGTCGCGGAAGCGGCCGTGGTGGTTCTTCGAGAAAGTGGAGTGATTGAGAACGGCACTATCGAGGCCAAGCTGGCAGAACCAGCGATAGGCGAGATTGAGATGTAGTTCCTCACAGAGCCGCCGCTCCGAGCGGATGCCAAAGCAATAGCCATTGATCACCATCCGGACCATCAGCTCTGGATCTATGGAAGGCCGACCGGCCTCGCTGTAGAAGGGCCGCAGGTGCCTGCGGATGCCGGACAGGTCGACGAACCTGTCGATGGCACACACGAGGTGGCCGGCGAGAACATGGGGCTCAAGGCCGAACTCGTAGAACAGCGCGGCCTGCATCACTGTACGCTCGCCCATCATCAGCCAGTTCCCCATCCACAAGGATGACTGAATCAGGACTTCACACCCGCAGCAATGCCGAGTTTTTCAACATAATCCGCCAGGAGCAGATGTTGATTTGCTGCTGCAATGCAGCACGCCCGGATCAGTTGACCATCGGGGACGGCAATAGTTCGCGAATTTCAGCGGATTTGGGTAAACATCATCGTAGCACGCGACCAGCCTTTGGCCCGACTTACCTCATGGTCAGGGCCGGCGCGGGTGTTGCGAGCACCGCCCGGCTCGCGTATATTTGTAATGACATTAACAATTTTAGGGGCAGTACATTATGGGCAGGCCTCCCGGACGCATCCATGATCGTCCGTTTCAAATGCGCGCATCGGAGGAGTTTCTTCGTGCCGTCGATGACTGGCGCTCGCGGGAGGCCGATCTACCGCGACGGGCCGAGGCCGTCCGCCGCCTTGTCGAGATCGGCCTGGCCCATGCACCCCGTCGCAAAGCCGTACGTTCCAAAGCCGCCGCAAGGGCTAAGGAGATGGCCGGCGATCAACTCGACCGCCTCGAAGACAAGTCGGCTTCTCTCGAGGAACGGGCAACCCGCAAAAGCCGGCTGCTCAAAGGGCCGTCGGAATTTCAGGATCTTGACAGGACGAAGCCGAAGGGCTGATTTTTAACGAAAGTCAGCGTTGTCAAGGGCCTGGGCTTTCGCGTCGTCCTCGCTTCAACAAGCGATCGTGGAACGATTAATCTCTCTGGTACTTATCGACTATCGCTGGGTGGTCGACTGGCGACTGAGAGACGCTGCTGCGCTCCCCGAACCTTGGAGTGAGCGCGCATGGCGGAGCCCCTGTCGGTCCTAGTTTGTAGCTGCGGTGAGAACATGCTGCACATCGCAACGATGCCGGGACTGACGGAGGGTGCGCCAACGACCAGATTGTTCCAATGCGACCATTGTCAGCGCACCGTCTGGCAAGAGACGCCGCTCCCACGACCCAAGCAGGTGTAGCCAGTGTGCGAGTATTTGCGCGCTTCACGGCTGGGAAACACAGACACTCACGGCTAGCGATAAAGAGGAAAACGTCAAAGGATAAGCATGATGTGCCAAGAACCGGGGCTGCTTTTGTGCCTGTATGAGGCTATGCCAGCACCACGTTTTGCGCTTCCACGAGTCCAGTCCGCTGACTTTGTCCGATCGTGAATATCACCTCGGCACGGCTTCGCAGAGTATCAAGCCCGCCGGATAATTGTCTGGCGTGTACAAATAGGGCGGTGCCGCCATCGTCTGGAGTGATGAAACCAAAACCTCTGCTTTCATTCCACATCTTCACAGTGCCGCGCATCATGATCCCGGGCTTTCTTCCTCAGTCGAACGTGTAACCGTCCAGCACACCAATGGGTTCACCTGAATGTCGTTAAAGCGAGCACGACCTGAATGATTGCCGCCTAACGTGGGTGGCAATTCAGGGCGTACGAGTGCCGCCACGCCCCAGGCCCTCGCTGTCCATCGGGCCCACAACACTGCAGCCAGCTTGTTCGATTGCCGTGAGAATATTCTTTGCGTTGGAACGACCGATCTGGTCTCCTGTAGGCCCAGCGGTTAGCGGGACTGCTGTAACGTCAGCAATGAGCATTTCAAGATCATCCCGCGTCATCGTGATCTCCTCTTTGCAAGGCCAAACTGGATGGCTCCGCCTCAGGCCAGAGTCAATTCCCGGACCACGAGCTTGTTCGGGAGCGGTCGAACGGGTGGCAGAGTGTTCCTATCGCGATTTGATTGATCTCTTGACGGCCTTAGGAGACGTTGCTTTCTTCTCTTGGGCCAGCCGCAGGGCTCGCAGGCGCTCGGTTTTCTCCCGCGTCAGTTCGACTTGGTCCTGATATTCCCTCATTGCGGCTTTACCGTCTATTGCTTGCTGGGCTCTCCGATCAGCTTTCTCCGCCAGCAATTGAACGGATGTTTTGGTCTCACTCACGCGTCACCTCCTCACGAAAAACCCGCCTCCGGTTATTCCCGGGGCGGGCCCAACGCCGATACCGTGCATCCTTTGACCCAGTACGTCCGTGGTGGCTTGGGGCGCGGCTAGTGTAGGGCAGATAAGCATGATTTCGTGCCATTCAAGTGCGAGCGAATACTTGTCGATCCTCAGGCAATTCGAGATGCTCGTTCAATGCTATCAATCCCGGCCTGCTCCGTGCCTTTAGGCGGGGCTTTCCAGCTTGAATATAGGATGAGCGATCAATCGAAGCTGAAGGTTGCCGCCACAATAGAAAAAAACCCGGCAAATGTGCCGGGCTGTCGCTATCATTGAAACAGAACCAACTACTTCTGTTGTTCGTTCGGCTTGGCCGGCTGATCGCCCTGGTTCTGCTGAGGGGTGGGGGTACCGGCGCCCGGCTGGTTGGTCTTCGGGGCTTCATTGGAATCGGTCTTTGGTGTCGAAGGGGAGCTGGACATAGTATTACCTTTCAAAAAAAACATGAAAACATACTTCAGGCTACAGCATGACAAATAGGGCTCTATGGCCGGAATACAATGACGAAGCCGGGCCTTATTTCCGAATAAATATTTCTTTTGGCTATATTCTTCTGCTGGATAAGCGCGCATAGTGAGGAATGGAAACATATTACTGGTACACATTTTATGGTCTCGCGTCGGTTGGTCTCGCTGGGATCACCCTTGCGTTCCTGGTGTGGTGAACGCGGACCAGAATAATGACCCTGAGTTTCCCCAATCCGAGCCGGGCCTACGACGAGACCCGCAAGGCCGTACGTTTCTGGGGTTACGACCAATCTATGGAAGCGTCATTTTTCGTCAGCGCCAAGGCTCTTCAACTCCTTAAGCCCGGCACTTCCGACAGCGGAACAGCGTTGTTGGATGTGTTCGACAGCAACCGACCACGCATCCTTGAGGCCGCCGTTAAAATCTATGGGCGCGGACGGAATGGTGGCTTTTACCAACTTGGTCCGTCTGATTTCTGAAACGGCGGATGGTTTGTGGACGGTGTGAATCTCGCTGAGGTCTCCTGCGAGTGTTCCGCGGCTTGTTCAAAGCTCGTGCGTATCGCCTGACTAAATTTTCTATTGAAACTGGGAGTACGCCCTATGTCTCGTGAGACAATGATGACGGTAAAGGTAACAAAGATTCCTATTGCGGTAGAAGAGACGCCAGAAGTCCACACACAAGGCAAGAGGCCACCCGCCGGCCGCTTCCATCTACAGGTCGATCGCCAGACGAAGAAGTCCTTTTCAACGTCCGAAGCTGCCTTGGAGGAAGCGGTAATTCTCAAGAGGAAATATCCTCTCTTGCAGGTCGTGATCTATGACTCGATTGAACTTTCAAGAGCAGTTACCGAACTGAGCGATCAATGATCTCACGATCGCGCGAGGAGGAAGTTATCTTCAAGCATCCATTTGAACTGAAGGGGATCGGCAGAACATTGCCAGCTGGTCAGTACAAGGTGGTGACCGATGAGGAACTAATCGAGGAATTGTCGTTCCCGGTCTATCGCCGCACCGCGACTATGATTTATGTCCCAGGAGAAATTTTGCCCGCCACCTCAATCGAGATGGTGACGATAGATCCAGGCGATCTTCGAGTGGCATTGATCATAGACCGATCGAAATAAAAGAGCAGGTTTCACCGACTGTCTCGATCGTGGCCCTCGATATCGAGGCCGAGATCATGCTGGTCGATGAGACACCGTACCATGTCACGGAAGCGCCGGCTGCTCAAGAGACCGTCGGATGTTCTGAACGACCCCAGCCAAAAATACGGAAACAATTACAAAGAAGGACTCGGATTTCGTGAATTTTCGTTACTTTTTCGCCATAGCTGGAAACCGCAGCGCTCAATCGCAGCTTCGACTGTCGCGCGGGGGAGATTATACGGAAACGGTCTGCCAGGGGCGACGACGCCTATTGTATCCCATGGTTGGAACTGAGCCGGGAGTTTGGAGCCGTCCCGATCATCTGCAAAGGCATGCAAATGGTTTGAAGCGGTTGATCGAAAAATGAATATCTGCTTCTGATTGTCGTTATCCATGGCTGCCTCGTGCGGTTTGAGGGCCCCCTCTGTTGTTCCGCATCGGCGGTGGACGCTTCTTCGGCGCGGCGATCAGCCCCTCGAATATCGCTTTCTTGCGAGCCGCCTTACGAACCCGCCGCATCGCTTCGGCCTTCTCGCAGACTGAACGTTCCGAAGGCTTCTCATAGAAGCGGCGTCGTCTCATTTCCCGGAATGTGCCCTCGCGTTGCATTTTCTTCTTCAGCACCCGGAGGGCCTGTTCGACGTTATTGTCGCGAACGAACACCTGCAAAAACTCGATTCCTATTGTTGTGAACAGAGCGATTCAACCGGGCACACGCACAGCCGCTGACGCCTACGCCGGTTCGACGTCACTTTCTTTGACGACCCGCTGATACTGCTCGCTTGCACTCTTGATGCAGTATCTGCGTTCGCCATCATCTGAAGGAAGCGGCCGGACGACGACGTAAACGCCCTCGGCTGCATGCCGGTGAGGGAATCCACCATTGAGACGCACGGTTTGACCGGGCTTGAAGTGTGATGTCATGAGCTAAACTTTCGCGCGTTCGGTCGACATCGCCAACCATGCATGATCGCATGATCGGCAGAACCAGTGACGACTAAGCCGGCCGCTACTGTGATGTTCTGAAACGTGGAGCGCGATTGCTGGCGCACGGCAGGAGGGACAATCCGCCGGGACGCCATCAATCTCTTTGATGCGCTGCGATGTAACAGCCAGTCCCGGCCATCGCTGCCACCGACGCTCGATCTGCTCGACGATATGACTTGGATAGGCAGATTGCATCCGTGCTCCATGAAGAGGCGGGAGCACGATCATCTCTCAGCCGTCGGGGCCAACAACATCCCGACGATGGCTCATTATCGTCATTCCAGCCGAAATAGCTATCTTTTAATTCCAGACCGTTTGATCCTGACCGGGCGTTTGTCGACAGATCAAACCAGGACGTGCAAGTCCCCGCAATTTCGTCACAATGGAGGTGGAACCACCAAACGGCCGTTGACGCACAGAGAGGGTGAAGGTCCGATCAAGCGCGTCGCAAGACCTAAAAATGCAAGCGACCGGATCGTCAGCCAGGTCACATCGATTTCCCACCGCAAATGACCATGCCGTGCGGAGCGCGGATCGGCATGATGATTGTTATGCCATCCTTCCCCATTGCTGAGAAAGCCAACAATGAAATTGTTGCGGCTCGATTCATTGGTGGCGTAGTTGCGATAGCCCCAGACATGCGTCACCGAATTCACCAGCCAGGTCGTGTGCCAGACCAACACAGTTCGAACAAAAACGCCCCATATCAGGACGCTGAAGCCGAGCTGGATCGCGGCCATCAAGCCTTCGCCCAGCAGAAGCGCAATCGCAGAGCCGATCAAAAAGAATGCCAGCCACGACCCGATGACGATGCTCGCCCAATAGCCTTTGCGTTCAAGTCTGGCGTAAAACGGGTCGCGCAGAATGTCCTTGGCGTAGCGGGTGCAGAGACCAAGCCGGGTCAGGTCCCGATTCTTCATGACCAGCCACCCGATATGAGCCCAGAGAAAGTCGACCAAGGGGCTGTGTGGATCCGCCTGCCGATCCGCATGCTCGTGGTGTCTGCGATGGATGGCAACCCAGCGCGCTGGCGTATCCTGCAGGCAGCAGACGCCGAGAACGGCAAATGCATGCTCCAGCGGTTTGGGACACGCGAATCCACGATGGGTTAGCAGGCGGTGAAAGCACAGGCTGATGCCAAGGGTGCCGAAGACATACAGCCCCAGGACGGCTATGACCAGGCCTGTCCAGCTGAAGAACCACGGAATGAAGGCAAGGAGTGCGAGAAGATGGATGGTTGCCAGTCCGGTGGTGTCAATCCATGCGATGCGCGACGGCTTGGTCCCGAGGGGGCTGTTTAGTTTCTCTCTAACATGAACGAGCACCTCGCCTACCTTTCGGTGTTGCCGTCCGACAAACGAGGTGCTGTAACAGCTTCCCATGGTAGGCGATACGGAAATATCCAGATGTACCGCTACTTTCGCCGCTTGCGACCGCAGTGTCTCAGCGAGAGCTTGGCCGTCGGGATCGGATTTTCACCATCACTCTGTGGGCGGTAGTCATCGGAGCAGCAGCGGCAGTTTTCGCCTTTGTTGCCGTCAATCTTTTGCGAATACTGGGGCCATCGCTTTAGATGCGGTGCTTGTGGGTCAGGCGGAGGATCACGCCGACGCCGACCGTTCCTGAACGCCGCCGTGGCGTCGAGCCCCACGACACCGTTGATCAGAGCAGCGAGCCCGACAGTAGTAGAAACCACCTCTTGCGGACCGTTAGTCGGAGGACGCTCGGCGCGGGGGACCTCGGGCGGGCACGTCATTCAAAGCGGGCTTTCCTGATTCAATTCGATAACGTTACGTGCGAATGCCCCATACAGTCCGGCCTCCCCAGGGAAGCAGAGCTTCAACCCGCCCCCATGTTGTCCCTTGACCGCCATTCCGCTCGATCATCTCCGCAGCCTCGCGCGCCCGCGCGCAGCTATCGGCCTATCCCGGGCCATGTGCTTTCCCAGCCTCGCTCTCTAAAGGCCGTCAGTCTGCCTCCGGCCTCATACCGACCGTAAAAGCTGAGGCGATGAGTTTGCCCGAACCCGACATTGCTAAGGCCGCAATGGGTCAACTTCAGACATTGGGAGACTAGTTCCCCCTCAGCTCAGCCTTAGCTTGTCATCCGATATAGTTGGCTTTGCTTTTCCCACTCGCTGGGTATCGGCCTGAGAACAGTGGCCAAGTGCAGCCCCGCTGGCTGACGGCCATCGAGGATCGCCTCGATGATGCCAGGCGCCAGCAGTGTAAGTCGCAGCACCCGGCACGCATAAGACTGATTGACCTTCTCGGTATGGGCGAGGTCGGTAATCGATGCATATTGTCCGGTCTCGATGAGGCGTCGCCAGCGATGCGCTCGCGCGAGGGCTTTGAGCAGGGCGTTGTCCGGTTGGGGCCGAGCAGTCATGTATTCGACCGGCACGGGGCTGATGATGGTCTTGCGTCCGCCGCGTGGCGCGACCGAGAGTGGCACGCTGACGGTGATCCTACTGGCGGTGGGATCCCGGCGAACTGCCGTTGCCTCGGTCCGCAGCCTCGCCTCCACAGCTTTGATCACCGGCGGCCCATCACGGCCGCGGCGAGGTATTTCCCGAACGTCACTCCCTGATCCTGGCGCCTTTTCGCGTTTGGGCTGTTTTCCACGACGCTGCAATGTGGTCGGCGACGGGCCTGATTTTGGAGCTTGTTGCTTCGCCGCAGGTGCATCGGCCAGCGCGAGGCTTGCGAGCCCTATCGTCCGGACGATGGTCTTTGCTTGCTGTTTGCCCACGATGGCTCCCATGGCTCGTCACGCTGCTCGGCTCGAGTCAGGCGAATCGGCTGGCTTAATCTCGCCCAGCAGCGTGGTGAGACCCTCGACCTGCAGGACAACGTCGGCTCCACTGGCATGAACGTCGATGCGCTCCACCAGCAGACGGATGATGCGAGCCTGCTCGGCCGGGAACAGCTCCGCCCAGAGGGTATCGAAGCCGGCAAGCGCCTCGTGGACCTCGCGCTCGGTGATGGCGGGGTCGGCCTTCCGGACCTGCCGCCAGGTGGCAACCACGATCTCCGGGCTCTGCAACAGGACGCGGACCTGGGCGATGACGGCGTTCTCGATCTCGGCCGCGGGCAGGCGGCCGATGGCGCAGGCTTCCGGCCCGGCTTTGATCACGGACGTGGAGACATAGTAGCGATAGAGCCGTCCGCGGCGGCGGGTGTGGGTCGGCGTCATCGCCGATCCGTCCGCGGCAAAGACCAGGCCCTTCAGCAGGGCAGGCGTCTGGACCCGGTTGCGATTGCCACGTACCCTTGGGCTTTCCTGCATAACGGCATGAACCGCGTCCCAGAGTGCCTGGTCGATGATGGCCTGGTGCTCGCCGGGATAGGAGACGCCCTTGTGCACCGCCTCGCCGAGATAGACCCGGTTGTTGAGCAGCTTGTAGAGAGCACCCTTGTCGATCGGGCGTCCGGTCTTGTTGCGGGCTCCCAGCTTGGCCAAATGCCGCACGACGTCGATGCCGGAGCCGGTCCTGGCAAACCGCCTGAAGATGGCGCGAACAAGCTCGGCTTCCTGCTCATTGACGACCAGCTTGCGGTCCTTGACGTCGTAGCCGAGCGGGGTCCAGCCACCCATCCACATGCCTTTGCGGCGGGAGGCGGCGACCTTGTCGCGGATCCGCTCGCCGATCACCTCGCGCTCGAACTGGGCAAAGGACAGCAGGACGTTCAGGGTCAGCCGACCCATCGAGGTCGTGGTGTTGAAGGCCTGCGTCACCGAGACGAAGGTGACACCATGGCGGTCGAACACATCGACCAGCTTTGCGAAGTCCATCAGCGAGCGGCTGAGCCGGTCGATCTTGTAGACCACCACCACGTCGATCAGGCCGGCCTCGATGTCGGCCAGCAGCCGTTTCAGGGCCGGGCGGTCCAAGGTGCCGCCCGAGACACCGCCGTCGTCATAGTCATCAGCGACGGGAATCCATCTTTCTGCCCGCTGGCTGGCGATGTAGGCGGCACAGGACTCCCGCTGGGCGTCGAGGCTGTTGAACTCCAGCTCGAGCCCTTCCTCGCTGGACTTGCGGGTATAGGCCGCACACCGCAGCTTGCGGCGGACGGGAGCCTGCTGTGAGTCGTTGATGCGGAATGACGGAGTGCGACCCGGTGACGCAGAACGCCGCGCCGCGCGGGGCGGTGTCGGCTGATGGTCAGGATCGCTTTGATCGCGACCGATCTGGCCGTTACCGTGGTCTCGGCTGCCCATAGCTGTCTGCGAGCTGCCATTATGGATGTCTGGCGTGGATGCTTGCATCCTCGAGGGTGGAGCCGACCGCAAATCCACGGTCGCCTGCCCCGGGTCCGTTCGCCGCCGGGCGGATCTTCCGGAGCCGTTTGTCACGATCCGCTCCGCTGATTCTTGAGCCCGAAGAAGATCAACCCATTCCACCGAGTGCCGGTGATCTCGCGAGCAACGGCCGACAATGAGCCATACGGGCGGCTCTGATATTCGAAGTCGGCATCCCGGACCGTGACGTGGTGCTCGACCCCCTTCCACTCCCTGATTAGCCGTGTCCCGGCGATCGGCCGGTTCTCGATCCGGCCCCGGCGGGACAGCTTTCCCTCCAGCCCTTCGGCCAGAGCGTCCAGCCGTTGCAGGGTCTCCTTCTTCAGCCCGCCATAGGCTAATTCCTGGATGCGATAAGCCAGCCGATGCTCAAGGAAGCGCCTGTTGTAGGGCGGTGGCTCACCATCGAACAGTTCGCGCCAACGGGCCTTCAAGGCCCCGATCGGCGCGGTCTTCAGCCACGCCAGTTGCGTCAGCACCGGGTCAGCCATCCGTTGTTCTCCCTTCGGTTCGGGTTGGATGACCGCTCTCGGCGGGCGAGAAGTCGAGCGAACTCTCTCCATCGTCAGCAGATAATCTGCTGGACTTCAGCATCCTCATCCGGATTAGCCCGGCCGCCAGGATCACCCCGATTTCGGCAATCCGCTCCGTTGCTTGGTTCCCGGTGACTGTTTGCTTGCGCTCTCGCATGGCAATAGCGTCGCGCAAAACCGGCAGTATTCTAGTGGGCCAATCTGCTACGTTGTTGTCGGTCGAAGTCGGTCAGGACCGAACGTAAGTGAACGTAAAAGCAAGCTGTGAATAACTCGAAGGTCAGCAGCTCTCCGTCCGCCCAGCTTCTCTCCGCTCCTAAATAATCATCTTCCTTGAGCGCAGTGATTCGCGCCTGTTGCAACTACGTTCTAGTGCCAACGAGCTATTTTGAGGGGTAGCAGTCTCACGAGGACCGCCCGTGTGGAGACCGCAGTTACGCACAACGGTACAAATGTGCCGCCTTCTGTAAACAAACGAATCGGATTATTGTTCGTGTCATGGGTTGCACGTCGCAGACTGATGTCTCCGTGGGCTCGGCTGAATCCCTCAGATATCGAGTCGGGGAAAGTCGGGAGGCGTGTTTCCTGAAGATCGGTTTGAAGGCGAAATTTAAATCGGTGTTCTGTTGAACTTGCTTGGACGGCAGATGATGTATTGCCGTCCGCCTGCCAGATCGAGGCAGCCTGAAGGGACCGTGGGGTCGGGTTGGCAGAAGTGGCCAGCTCGCCAGGTGGACAGGACCTGGCGCAAGAGGGAAGGCGGGAAACCGACTCCCCAATGCGGCGGATGCATCGATAAATCCATCAGTGGCTCTGATGCGCCAGTATCATTCCGCGCAACAGAATAACTTCAAGTGAAGTGCTGGCCTTCGGTGGCCAAACAGATGTGGCTCGAGATATGTCTGCGGGACCTGCGCTATTTCGACATACCTTGCGACTTGCATCCGGAGCCGGAATCGGTGTCCTATTTCACAGTGGGCCCCACGTCGCAGCATCCCGGATGGGACAGTCTCCGTGGTGGCCGGTGCAACCCCATTGAGTCGATGGCGGTGCTGCCGCATTGAACAATCGTGATGCTTGGGTCAGCCTTTGGTCTTGTCCGCAAATGTTTTTGCTCGAAAAAGCCCAAACCTGCCCAACCGCTTCCGTATACGAGACGAATCGGATTATTGTTCATGCCATGGGATGCACGTCGAGGAAGATCTCCGTGGACCCGGCTGAATTTCCCGGAACATCGAGTCGGGGAAAGTTGGGCGGCGTGTTCCCGAAGATTGTCCTGGAGGCAAAGTTTGAATCGGTGTTCTGTTGAGTTTGTTTCGACGGCTGATCATGTGTCGCCGTCCGCCTGCCGGATTGAGGCAGCCTGAAGGGGCCGTGGGGTCGGGTTGGTAGAGTGGCCAGCCTACCAGGTGAACAGGACCTGGTGCGAGAGGGAAGACGGGAAACCGACTCCCCAATTCAGCGAAGCCATGTAAAACGGCCAATCGGGGTTGACCGCTGTCGCAACAGTATCTTTCGCTTGCACCTGAACTTCCCCAGGATCGCCGCCTGTCGTCGAGCGGGGGATGAAGCCAACGCGGCGCCGTACGACTTTGACTCGGGTCAGGCTTGATACATTTGCCGGGACTTGAATCTTGCGGGAGATCAGTGTGTCGAGTAGCGCAGTGGGCCTCACCTCGTAGCTCCGCCCGGTTGGGTGCTCAGTCTCGGTGGTGGCCGGTGCAACCCCATCGAGCCCATGGACATGCCAATGCAATGAGTCACTCGAGTTAATGTTTGTTTGGCGGTAAGTCTTCGTCCTCAGAAGCTGAGGGGGAGATCTCTTGGCGCTTTCATGTACATGAATCGGATGCCTTCAGGCTGCGGATGATCATCTGACAAAATAGCTTAATCGCCACGATAGGCCCGACGGCTCGCACAGCCGTTCGGGCCTTTTTCATGTCCATAGGGTGCGACCCGCTTTCGGCATGCTTTGGCCCGAATCGGGCACTGGCCACCGTCGTGGTGGCATCGGGGTCGCGTAACCTCCCAATGGAGCGAATGCACGATGAAACAGGAAAGGAAAGCACCACAATCCCCGGACGATTTGCTGGTGGAAGCGCAGGCGGCGGAAATCTTGTTGATGTCCGTCCGAACCCTTCAATCCTGGCGTTGCAAAGAGCACGGTCCGCCCTTTCTCAAGATCGGGCGCAATATCCGATACCGGTATGGTGACATCCTCGAGTGGCTCAGGATGAAGACCGTTCGTCCTGAAGGTCCCCGCAGCTGAGCTTGACGACGGCAGCGAAGAGGACGAGTAAAAAGTCCGGAGCATGACGTTTCGATTTTTGTCTCTCTGTCGTCCCTGGCGCTGAGCCAAAGTTCTCGCTCGTTTCATCCCCCGACATCCCAACATGCCGTAGCTCATCGCACTCGGTCGTAAACAACGGTGATACCGTTTACGACAAGTCTCGCGCATGCTTTGCGCCATGTGCAGACTCGACTCGCATCCAGCTGGAGCAGCCTCGCCGTTGTGGTGCGGCAAAGTATGCCTGCGCGACCTCGCGAGCGGGGCAGACTTGTTTGCCTCGGTCCGACAGGGGCCTCCTCCTACTGGATTCAACACATGAGAATAAGTCGTCTCGAGACGCTGCTGGCGTTGAAGGCAATTCTGCTGGCCCCTAATCTTGTCGATAGCGACCGTCAGATCGGCGCCGCTCTGATCGAGCATTACAATCGCGAGACCGGCCGTTGCGACCCCGGCCTCGATCGGTTGTCCGCAATCTTCAACCTCAGTGTGCGAACCGTTATCCGGAGCGAGAAACGTCTGGTCAATGCCGGCCTGTTCAAGGTCGTGCGTCATGGCGGTTACTCCAACCGCAACAGTTATGAGCCGGTCTGGACTAAGTTCTGGGACATTCTCAAGGCCTGGGATGCGCGGCTCAAGCCCAAACGCGTGCCTGATTCTCAAGTGTCGTTGATGTCACCTTCCAGGCGACAGCCGTGTCACTTGGGCGGTGACAGTGCTGTCACCCAAACCTATAGAGATAACCTATCCAAACAAACCTGCAGCAAGCGGACAGCCGAACAAGGCAACGGGGCAGGACCTCCGAATCCGGAGCTGGGTCGTTCGCCGGCCTCGTCATCATCAACACCGTCACGCACCGCTGCGGAGCGTCGATGGACATCCGCTCTCCACGACAGGTTCGCCGCGATGCCCGTCACCTACGGCGAGATCATCGAGCTGATCGACGACGACATCCGCCATGCCGCAACCGATGCCGAGCTTCGCCATCGCGGCGCGGGCCTCGACCTGATCCTCACCCGGTTTCGCCTTCACGATCGGAAAGGATGAGACGCGGTGGCGCAGCAATCGAACAGGATCGTAGAAGACTGGCTTCACGTGAAACGTTTCCACGCCAAGGAACAAACAAACCGTCGACCCGATGACTTTCGCTGTCGACATCTCTTTCTGGAGCCGAGCATGGGGGTGGAGCATCACGTTGGGGGCCTTCACCGCCGGACTGGCGGCCCCTGGTTCTCTCGCAACGAGCTAGAATTTAACAGGCAAAGTCCGGGGCGGGGGGAGGTCAAAAGTCTGCCGGGTATCGGCGCGGGACCGCGATGGGCCTCATCCAGAGATTTTTTTCATCGGACCGGAATTTTCAGGGGCTGGTTTCGGTCTTGTCCATCTCTTCGCGCCGAAAAGTCCAACAATATCAAGGCCAGAATCTTCGCCGTCGGTCCTGCAGCGCTCGCCGCGAGGTATTTATTTTCTGGAGGGGGAGGGGGCGGTCGAAATCTCTACAGCAACCGGGCGCCGGGACCGCGCGGGTGCCACGCACAAAAAACATCGCGCAGAAGGGCTCGAATTCAGAGCGGGAATCAAACCAAATCAAACCCGGCTCCTCCGGCGGGGCGGGGGGTGGTCAAAAGTCAGCCGGTTTCGTGTGCGGGACCGGCGGTCTGGCGACGCACATCTTTGCTGGAGTTTCCAAAACTTTTTTTTATCGATGCGGCCACTCGGAACGCTCCGCGATGAGCCCTTCTTTGCCGGCAGCATTCCCAATCGCCGGGGGCCTTCACCAGGAGCCTGCGGCAATGCGGTCCCGCATCAGGCAGCCCGGAAAAATTGCCGCGAAATTCCGAGAGGGGGGGTAGGTGCAGATGACGTCAAGCCCTGAGCTGACCGTGACGCCGCTCGACTCCCAAAGCATCGGAGATGGTGCACGCGCGGATGTCGGCAATCCGAATTCTCGTCCCCATGGTGCTGCCGGTTGTAGCAGCGGTCTCGACCCCGACCGGCTCTCCATCGAGCATTGGCCACTCGACCGACTGGTGCCGGCGGCCCGCAATGCGAGGACCCATAGCGAAGCGCAGGTGGCCGAGATCGCTGGCAGCATCCGCGCCTTCGGCTTCTGCAATCCGGTGCTGGTTGGACCTGATGGTGATGTCGTCGCCGGTCACGGGCGCTTGGCCGCAGCCAGGAGGCTGCAGATGTCGGAGGTGCCGGTGATCGTGCTGCAGGGACTGAGCGAGGTCCAGCGCCGGCAGCTGATGCTCGCCGACAACAGGATCGGGATGAATGCCGGCTGGGACCTCGAGATGCTTCATCTCGAACTGCAGGATCTCAAGCTGCTTGGCGCCGACCTGGCGGGCCTCGGCTTCACCAAGGGGGAGCTGGCGAGAGCGCTGTCGCCAACCAACGGCGGCCTGACCGACGAGGACGAGACTCCGGAGGTATCGGACGTTCCGGTCAGCCGGCCCGGCGATATCTGGTGTCTGGGCGGTCACCGCCTGATCTGCGGCGACAGCACCCACAAGCCGACCGTCGACAGGCTGCTGCAGGAGCATCCGGCCTTGCCGACGCTGATGGTGACGGACCCACCCTACGGTGTCGACTATGATCCGGAATGGCGGCATCGCCTGGGGGTGAACAACTCCAGGCGGACCGGAACGGTCAGGAACGACACCATCGCCGACTGGACGTTGGCCTGGAAGCTGTTCCCCGGCAACATCGCCTATGTGTGGCATGGAGCGCTGCATGCCACCACCGTCGCCGCCAGCCTGACCGGTTGCGGCTTCACCATTCGCGCCCAGATCATCTGGGCGAAGGAGCGGCTGGTCATCGGCCGCGGCGATTATCACTGGCAGCACGAACCCTGCTGGTATGCCGTCCGCGAGAAGGGCAACTGGACCGGCGACCGCAAGCAGACAACGCTCTGGCAGATTCCCAATCGCGATCAGGACGCCGACACCATCCACGGCACACAGAAGCCGGTCGAGTGCATGCGCCGGCCGATGATCAACAACA